>Ga0268386_10000342_pt1 | contig 28791 bp, 22 predicted proteins | sample RVTome_15_FD_200260 | JGI IMG/M metagenome (GOLD analysis project Ga0268386, IMG submission 200260) | Soil microbial communities from uranium-contaminated site in the Upper Colorado River Basin, Wyoming, United States - RVT150D86... ... | reverse complement strand
CGACCCGGCCGGCCCCGCCACCATCACCCGAGAAACCGACCGACACGCTCGACGCCAATCCGCGGGAAAACCGGTATCATGCCGGTCAAGAATGTCAGCCGGTTTTCCCCTTGCGGAAATCGGCGATCAACACGGAGACAACGGAGTTAACGGAGAAAGAGGAACGTGTCTGGCAGAATTCTGTAATTGGACTGCTGTGACCGCGGCCTGACTCTCTCGCCAGAAGGCTTCGCTCGAAAGTCGAAGGTCGTAACCTTCCCACTTCCTGACTTTCGACGTCCCGACTTTCGACCTTCGACTCAATCCGTCAATCCCCCGTCCCCACGTCCAGATTGAACGCCGTCTGCAGCAGCCGCCGTTCGTGCCGGTGCAGCGCCGTGATGCGGAACATCCAGGCCCGCAACTCGTTCCGCAATTCGTCGGCAATCTGCTCGATGTCGCGCGTGGCCGCGAGATGCTGCCGTACGTCGCACAACCGGCGGAAAATCGCCCGGCGTTCCTCGGCGAGCTGCGTGACGTAGCGATACCAGTTGGGGTCTTCCTCGACGACCTCGCTCAGGTACCCGCCGTCGTTCTGCCGGGAAAACTCCTTGGGAAGCGTCTGCAGCAGCGCGTCGACGACGGCGGTCAGCCATTTGAAGGTCACGTCGTCGAACGGTTCCTCAAGCAGGTCCCGCAGGTCTCCCAGCAGGATATACTCCATCGACGTTACGTCTTCCAGAACGTGGTCCAGCAGTTCCGGGGATGATGCAGGGTTCATCGGTGTAACTCCTTTCCCGCGGATCTCATCGCGCGACGGCGGACGAAGCATGTCCGGACGACCCGTCCGGACCTTGTTGAGCCGGAATGCGTCAAATGCGTCAATTGACGCGGTTCAGTCCGTCAACGTCCGGACGGGCCGTCCGGACCTGTTTCGTGTCGTTCGCATCCTGCGGTCAGTCGCGGCAATCATTCGCCGCCGGCGTTGCGACTGGGAGTCGGTCGCTGGAAACGGCCGGGAGAAATGGCATAAGAAATCATACAGGCGGCAAAACCGGCGGTCAAAAGAATTCCGGCCGCCGGTACGTCGGACGCGTGTCGGCGAAAAGAAACCTGCCGGCGCAGATGACGGGCACGGCACACTTTGCGCGCTTCGGGGAAGGAATTTCCCGAATCCTTCAACCCGCGATCCGCCGTTCGAGCCCGCGATGCTGATCGGGCAATTCCAGCGGGACGACGCCGATCCGCCGGAAGGCGTCGGCCACGTGCTCGTGGCAGGTGAGGAACAGAATCTGCCGCCCCCCCGCGGCAACCACCTGCAGCGTGTCGACGGCGGCTTCCGTCCGCGGTCGGTCGAAGTTCACCAGCACGTCGTCGAGAATCAGAGGCAGCTCCACGCCGCGGCGGGTGTCGTCGTCAACGAGCGCCAGCCGCAACGCGAGAAACAATTGCTCGCGCGCGCCGCCGGAAAGCTCGTCGAGGTCCCACGAGTCGTCCCAGCGGTCGTCGACGACCAGCCGGCAGCGGCCCAGCGGCGACCAGATGCGCTGATATCGCCCGCGCGTGAACCGCCGCAGGAACTCCGACGCCGACGCCAGCACCGCCGGCTGATGCGTTCGCTCGAACTGGGACTTGACGGCGTCGAGCGCGCGGGCGACGACGTGTTCCGCCAGCCACGCTTCGAGCTGCGAGACGATCTCCGCTTCCAAACGGGAGCTCTCGATTCGCAGGGCGGTTCCGCGGTCGTCGTCGGCCAGCTTCGCCAGCGCCTGTTTGACGCTCCCCCATTCTTCGTACGTCCGCTGCACGTCGCGGGAGAGGTCCGACAGCTCCAGCTCCAGCGCCCGGATGCACTCGGCATGCTCGACGGCGTCGTAGGCGGCAAGATCCTCCTCGACGACGGCCAGCTCCGGCTCTTCGGCGGCGACGCTCGCAAGCTCTTCGTTCGCCATCTCCAGCAGCTCTTTCAGCTCCGCGCGGCGGGTGACGGCCTCGGCCCGGCTTTCGAACTCCTCGCGGTCGGCGGCCCCGCCCTGCACCAGCAGCGCGTCGAGCCGCCGTTTCAGCGTTTTCAGGTTCCGACCGTAGTGCGCCGCTTCCCTCTTGCGCCGGCGGATTTCTTCCCTGATCCGCCGCGTCTCGTCGCGAATGGATTCCAGTTCGTCCAGCCGGCGCTGCCAGTCGTCGAGGGGGAGTGGGGTCGTGTGTCCAGAATTCGATTTTCCGTTCGCAACATCCGAACATTCGGAGAGCCAACGAGGAAAATTGAATTCTGGACACACGACCCCCTCCACGCGCTGCATCGCCGCGATCAACCGCTGGAAGCGGCGCTCGGCCCGCCGTTCGCGTCGTTCGGCGGCTTGCAGTCGGATGAGGCGTTCCCGGGCGTCGACCACGCCCTGCCAGCGGGCGAATGCGTCGTCGAGTTTGAGCGTGACGTCGAGGCCGGCGGATTGCAGCGCGTCGCACCAGCTCTGGCGGGCGAGGCTGAAGTTCTGCTTGACGCCGGCGAAACGGCCCCGAAGCTGCGTCATCCGTCGCCGCCGTCGTTCGAGCCGCCGCCGCAGGCGGTGATATCCTTCCAGCTCGACGATAGCCGCGATGCGATCCGTAGGACGGTCTTTCAAACCGTCCGGACGGGTTGGAAACCCGTCCCACGATTGGCAATCCGTCCTACCGGTTGAATCCCGCAGCTCCTCTTCAATCTCTTGCAGTTCGGCGCGGCGGGCAGCGTCGGTTTCGCGAGCCGAGCTTTCGGTCTGAAGCTGCACGCCCCAGCTCGCGCCCAGCCCCGTCAGCCCCGCCAGGCACAGGACGAGGCCGGACCAGGCGTTGTTCGTGAACGCCGTCAGCAACCCGACGAGCGCGACGAGACCTCCCGCCCCGACGAAGAACCACAGCACGCGACGAAACCACGTGGGAATCAGCTCCCGCTGATCGTCACATTCGAGAATCCGCCGCAGCTCGTCCCGCCGCTGTAGCAACGTGGTGACGCGTCGTCGTTGCCGTTCCTGTTCGATTGCATCGGCGACAGTCTGCTCGCCGAATCGGGCGCGGCCCTGTTCGACTTTCGCCCGCAGCTTGCGGAACGCCCGCGACGCCGCCTTATACGCATTGCGGAACCGCCCGCGGCGGACGACCGCTTTCTGGAACGCCCCCGCGGCCCGCAACAGCTCGTGCTGGATTTCCGGCGACGAATCGACCGCTTCCAGCCGGTCGCGGTCCCAGTTCCCTTCAAGCGATCCGGATGCTCCGAGCGTCCGGGTCGCTTCATCGAATGTTTCGCGTTCGGCGGCGAGCGCCTGCCGGGCGGCGTCGCGTTCCGAGACGATCTGTTCGATTCGTTCCCGCCGGGCGGTGAATCGCCGCAGGACGGCGATGCTCTTCAACGCCGCCGGGTCGGGCAACAGCGTGCGGCGGCGGGCTTCGAAGTCGGCGACTTCCCGCAGCAGCGTGCGGCGGCAGCGGGTTTCGGAATCGATCTCGGTTTCGAGCTGCCGCAGCCGTTGCAGGCCGTCCGGCGGAAAGGCCGCGATCTCGGGGACGTCGGCCAGTTCGCGTTCGCAGTCCCGCACCTGCGACCACGGTCCCCAGACCCGCTGCATGAAGCGGTGCCCGCGCAACTGCGACTGCATCCCCGCCTGGCGCGATTTCAGATCGTCGATGGCATCAGCCAGCCGGCGTCGTTCGCGGCACAGCCGGTCGTACTCGTCGCGCTGCGCACCGAGCGAGCGAATTTCCTCGGCCAGTTCCGCGTCACGGGCCATCAATTTGTCGAGCGAGCCGCCATGTTCGTAGTGGCCGGCTTCAGCCGGCCCAGGTTCGTAGTGGCCGGCTTCAGCCGGCCCATCGACCGGCTGAAGCCGGTCACTACGAACATGACGAACTTGCTCGCTTTCGCGAATGGCCGCCAGCAGCCGCTTACCGTCGGTCCCCAGCGTCGCGCCGTACATCCGCTCGGCGACCTCGCTGGACCGCAGCGTCGCGAGCTGCTGCAGTTCGGGCAGACCGAGGGCGAACAGGTTCTGAAACGTGCGCCGCGTGGTCCCCGCCGTCACCTCGGTGAGGATGTCCTCGGCAGGCCGGGCGTCGTCCCAACCGGCAACCGTAAGTTGGTGCGCGCGGTGGTCGCCGCGGCGGCGGGAAATCTCCAGCGGCCGGCCCCGGTGCAGCACGTGCAGCGTCCCGCCGAGGAACGCGCTCTCCCCCGTTGGTGTACCGCTTTCAGGCGGGCCATTGTGGGTGCAACGATCATTGGACGCACATCCCGCCGCCTGAAGGCGGTACACCAACGCCATTTCCGACGCGGGGAAACCGTACAATACGCCGCGGATGAAGTTCAGCAGCGTCGATTTCCCGGCTTCGTTCGGCCCGTAGATGACCGAGATCCCCGACGGATCGAGCGGCAGGTCGAGATTCCGCCACAGCCCGTAGCGGTCGATTTGAATGCGTGCGATCCTCATGCCTCGGGTCCTTAAAGAATTGTTCCCCGGTTCGTGCCACTGCTTGCCCGGCCGAGTTGGGGCATCGAGTCACCCAACAGCACTGCTTAGGCCGGGCAAGCAGTGCGTTGCGCGGGACCGACGCCGGTCGTGCCCGTCCGAAGCAGTGGCACGCTTTCCGACAACTCGGGAATCAAATCATTTACATTTCCTTAGGGCGTGTGGCATTCCAGCCGCTGCCGGCCCGCGTGCCGCGCCGACGCGACAACCGCCGACGCCGACAGCCGCGATGCGAGCCGGTCCAGTCGCGGCTTCCATTCCGGTCGCTGCGAAGCAACTTCGTCGAGCCGTCGCGCGATCCCATCCAACGTGGCCGAAGCTGCCAGCTTCGGTTCCGCCTCGGCTGGGTCGGAAGCTGGCAGCTTCCGCCACGTCTCGGCGAACGCCTGCTCGAAATCCGCGACGAGGCCGTCCGCCGGTGCGGCGTCGCCGGTTGATCGGGCCAGTTCCATGTGATGCACGACGGCGGGCACACCGTCGTCGGCGTCGCGGCGCAGCGCGCGTTCCAGTTCCCTGCGGGAATCGGGCGATTGCAGCGCTGCCCACAGCGGTCCGCCGCCGTGACGGAAGCTGCCAGATTCCGAACCAATGCCGGCAGCGTCGGCCACGTCGACCGTCCACACCACGCAGCGGACCTGTTCGCCGTCGACCGCCGGCCGCAGCGCCAGTTGGCCGGGCAGCGTCTGCAGCAGGTTGTCGGCCGTGTCTCCCTCGTCGATCGTTTTCTTGAGGTGCTCGAAGCGGATGGGAGCCGTCGGCAGCGGCGTGAGCTCGAACGCCCGCGACTCGTCGACTTCCACCAGCGTGCAGCTTCCGTTGGGTTCCTGCGGCGAGAGCGGCTGCGGGGCGCCGGGGTGATGGACGATCCCCGCCGGAAGCTGCCACTCGACCGTCGGCATTGCGCCGCCGAGGGCGAGGTAGTCAAGCTGCGACGGTGGATGCTCCGTTTCACTGACGTAACGCAGACCGATACGTATCGGATTGTGGGGTTGTCGTGCGAAATTGATGTCGTACGGTTCGCCGTTCGTGCGACATGAATTTCGCACGACATCCCGCGAGTCCGGGCCGACGATCGCGATGACGGCGCCGTCGCGGGTCACCTCGACCGGATCGTCGCTGTCGTCGAAGACCGTCACCGATTCCGGCAGATCGGGAATCGCCCGCCAGGCGTCGATCGGATCGTGCGTCCCCGGCAGCACGAACACGGGCACTCCGGCGGCGTCGAGCCGCTCCAGCCCGTCCCGCAGCGCGACGCGGGCGGCGAGCGAGCGGTCGGCCTCGACGAACGTGTCGCCGCACAGCAGCAGGAAATCGACGTCGCGGTCGAGGCATTCCTGGACGATGTTGCGAAAGGCCATCCGGGTCGCGACGGCGGCGACTTCGCAAGGATGCTCGTAGTGACCGGCTTCAGCCGGTCTCTTGACCGGCTGAAGCCGGTCACTACGAATCCCCGGCACCCACACCGGGACGTCGAGCAGCACGTTCGCCGCATGAAGGAATCGCAGGGGTGGGCACGGCATGGCGGAATCCTTTCCGGCCGTCGTATCGCGGCAACCCAGGAGGGTTGCGTCGCCGCGGATTCATCCAGGGCGGCGACCCAGGAGGGATGCGTCGCCGGGCCCGGCCGATCCCGGCGGTCCGTCGCGGAACAGGGTCGCGGGAAGTCTACCGGGATCGCGATTTCGCGGAAAGTCCGGTTTCAACGCGCATCGCGGCACGGGTGCGCGACGCACTTTGCGCGCGGTCCTACGACAACTCATAGCGGAACGCAATTGAGACGGATCGAGCGGATTCTCGCGGATTCAAGCAGAGTTCAATGGCAGAATGATTTTCAAATCCGAGAATCCGGCCGACCTCACAAGGGCACGATGCCGCCGGTTCAAGAAGTCCAGAAATCAGTCGCTCATTCCTTCACCAGCCGGCTGATTTCCTTGAACTCCGGCGTGCCTGCGGCTTCGGACCATTCGAAGAGGACCGATTCGGTCGTGACGACCGTCGCCCCGCCGTCGGAAAGCCGTTTCAGGGCGAATTCCCAGTCGCGGGTCTTGCGGCTGGCGACGGCGTCGGCGGGGATGAAGACCTGGTAGCCGATCGACATCAGGTCGAACGCCGTCTGCAGCACGCAGACGTGGGTCTCGATGCCGGCCACGACGATCTGGTCGCGTTCGTCTTCCGCTTCGGCGGCCGGTGCCCAGCCGAGCGCTTCCACACCGCTGAATCGCAGCTTGTCGGGGCGGTCGGGAAGCAGCCCGGCGAGCTCGGGAACGGTTTCGCCGAGTCCCTGGCGGTACTGTTCGGTGGCAAACACGGGCACGCCGAGCAGCGCGGCCCCCTGAATGAGCTTGCGGCAATGCGCGATCATCGGGTCCGCCCCGTGGATATGCGGGACGAGCTTCTGCTGCACGTCGACGATCAGCAGCCGGCTGCGAGCGCGGTCCAGCAGCTCGGGGCTGCGCGGCGGGGTGGCGGGAGAGGTCATGGCGTCTTTCTCATCTGTGTGTTGCCATCAGCCGGCGGGCGCTAGCCCCCGGTTTTTGCGATTCGCCAATCGAACTGGGGGCTAGCGCCCGGCGGCTGATTTGTGGAAGCGTATCGGCTTCCGGCTCTGTTATTCGGCAAGACGGCGTGATATCGTGCATCGACTCCCTTGATGATGATCGTTCGCGCAAACTCTGCAAGAGCATCCGGCCTGCATTCGATCGGTTCCGCACGATGTCGCAGCATCTTCGCAATGTCGTTTTCAAGTCGTTTGTCGTGGCCGGCGTCTTGTTCGCGACGTCCTGCTCCCCCGCGGCCCAACCGAAACCGAAGAAGCCGCAGCCGCCGCAGATCACCGCGGCCGAACGGCAGAAGCTGCTGAAGGTCTTCGCCGGGGAGTTCGTCGACGTCACGCCGGGCAAGGGGAAGTTTCCCAAAACGTTCGAAATGGGCTCCAAAACGGACGACGCGACGGAACGCCCCCCGCGAACCGTGACGATGTCCGCCGACTTCGCCATCGCGAAATACGAAGTGCCGCAGAATCTCTACGAAGCCGTCATGGGAACCAACCCCAGCCGCTGGAAGGGGCCCCGCAATTCCGCCGAGATGATGAGTTGGCAGGAAGCCGTCGTCTTCTGCCAGCGGGCGACGCTGCTGATGCGCTCGGCGAAGCTGATCGCGGCCGACGAGCAGATTCGTCTGCCCAGCGAAGCCGAGTGGGAATACTGCTGCCGGGCGGGAACGAAAACCGCCTACAGCTTCGGCGACGCCGCCCGCAATCCCGACGACGAGGGAAACAAAGCGACGGCGCTGGACCCCTACGCGTGGCACACGGGCAACGCCGCGGGGAACGACCCGGCCGTGGGCGTGCTCAAACCTAATCCGTGGGGGCTGTACGACGTGCACGGCTACCTGTGGGAATTCGTCTCCGACGCGTGGCACCCCGACTACGCGAAGGCCCCGAAAGACGCTTCGAGCTGGGACGAAGGAAGGATGCAGTTCGTGCCGCGGGTGGTTCGCGGCGGTTCGTGGCGGGACCGCTACGACCGACTGCGATCCGCCGCGCGGATGCCGCTGCCCGATCACGCCAGGAGCGACGCGATCGGCATTCGCTGCGTGAAGGCGAAAGTTCAAAGATGAAATCGCACAGGCGGCCGAGCCGCAACCAAAGTTAGACAGAAACATTGGTGACAGAAATATGCCGACTCAGACGGACAACGAGTTCGGCAGCGGATCACGATTCGCCGGGAGTCTCAGCGTGAGTCGGAATGGAACGATGGAACGAACGTAGACGGACGGTTCGATTTCACGGTACCAGATCCTTCACATCTGGGTTCTGGACAGAAGGCAACCGAGGCAACAGAGAGGAATTCGCAATCCCCTTTCTTATCTTTCTGTCACCAATCTTTCTGTCTCATCCTTGAGCCGTTTCGTATTTCCCCGAACTCTCCCAGTGGCGTCTGGCGGACGATTCGTTTATCGTAATGCATCGTGAGAGAGTATCATTCTCGATTGTTCGATTGCGTGGCCGTTGCGGACCTGGTTGATGATGAGTTCTGAAGCAGTGCAGGCACAGAGTGCCCCCGCCGAGGCGGTCGACCCCTCGACGGAAAACGTGGAAACGAAAACGTCCCAGACCAGCGACGGCCAGGCGACCGGCGATGCCGCCGAGGAGACGCCCCCGTCGCTTGCGCAACCCGCCAACGGCGAACCGCAGGCCGACCCCGCGGGAGCATCGGCGGGGACGGAACCCGCCGCGGCGAAACCGTCCGCGGCGGAACCGCCACTCGCGGAAGGCCCGCTCAAGCGGCGGATGCGGCTCAAGCCCACGATCGGCGCCGCCGACGCGAAACCCGTGCCGACCGTCGAATCCCCGCCACAAGCGGCCGCCACAACGCAGCCGGCCGAGGCAGAGGCGACGGAACAGACGGCGCCGCCTCAATCGACGCACGAGCAGCCCGCCGCGCCAGACGCGTCGACCGAGACGGCCCCGCCGGCCGAAATGGCGCCGCGCCCGACCGCCGTGAGCGAAACGGCGCGGCCAGCATCGGCGCCGGTGGAGGTCCCGTCCGCCTCGCAGCCGCTCGATCCCGAAACCGAAGCCGAACTGGCCGCCGCGCTGTCCTCCGGCAATCTCGACCTTGCCTCGCCCGCGGTCGAATCGGCGGCGGCGGAACTGAAGGCGGCGTCTCCCGCCGAACTGCCTCCCGAGGACGAACTCGAAAAGGGAACGAAGCTCGTCGGCAAGATTCAGTCGATCCACGGCGACGACGTGTTCCTCGACATCGGCTACCGGTCGCCCGGCATCTTGCAGGCGCGGCAGTTTACTTCGACCAAGAAGCCGCTCGTCGGGCAGTTGATCGAAGTCGTCGTCGATAGAGTCGACAGCGAAGAAGGGCTGATCCAGTTGAACCTGCCCCGTGGCGTGCGGCGGTCGGCCGGCAACTGGGAGTCGATCGCCGAAGGCCAGACCGTCGACTGCATGGTCGTCAAAACGAACAAGGGGGGGCTGGAGGTCACCGTCGGCAGCCTGCGGGGCTTTCTGCCGGCCAGCCAGGTCGACCTGGGCTTCGTGTCGAACCTCGAAACCTACGTGGGGCAGAAGCTCGGCGTGCAGGTCACCGAGGTCAACCCCAAGAAGCGGAAGCTCATCGTCAGCCGCCGGGCCGTCCTCGAACTCGAACGCAAAGACCTCGAAGCCGAACTGTGGACGAAGCTCGCCGTCGGCCAGACGCGCTCCGGTAAGGTCAAGACGATCAAAGACTACGGGGCGTTCGTGGACATTGGCGGCGTCGACGGCTTCCTGCACATCGGCGAGATCAGCCATTCCCGCATCCGGCACCCGTCCGACGTGCTCAAGGAAGGCCAGGACGTCGAGGTGCAGATCCTCAAGCTGGAGCCGGAGAAGAAGAAGATCAGCCTCGGCATGCGGCAGCTCATTCAGGACCCGTGGAAGACCGTCACGTCGAATTATCCCGCGGATTCCACGGTGACCGGCAAGGTGACGCGGGTCGCCGATTTCGGCGCGTTCGTCGAGCTCGAACTGGGCGTGGAAGGGCTGGTGCACGTCAGCGAGATCGCCCACCAGCGGGTCAATCGCGTGGCCGACGTGCTCAAGGAAGGCCAGGAAGTGCAGGCCAAAGTGCTCGAGGTCGACCCCGACCGCAAACGGATCGGCCTGTCCCTGAAGGCCCTGCTTCCCAGACCCGTCGACAAGAGCCGGCCGGCCGTCGAAGACAGACCCGTCGAACCGTACCACCGCCAGCGAAGCGGCCCGCTGAAAGGGGGCACCAGCGACGCGGTCAGCAAGCCGGGCGGATTGTTCGGCAACCCGAACGATTTCGGCAGGTAGAGTCCCGCTGCGTCAGTTCTGCGCACCATGCGCATCCCGTGCAGTCGAAGGTCATGGCAGTGTGATTGTGGAGTGATGGAGTTTTGGAGCAGGTGACGCCGCGAGCGCCGCACTCCATCACTCCAATACTCCATCACTCCTGCGACGAATGCCGAGACACGTGGATGGCTCAATTGCGTATGCGTTGCAGCTTCGCTGCGTTGAATCACAGCAGCGAATCCAGCAGCATCCGCAGCTTCCGCATCTCGAGCTGCCGCGTCTCGGTGCTCATCTCCGACGTCTCGAAATCGACCGACAGCGCCAGCCGGTAGCGGACCTTTTCCAGGTGCGTGATCAGCCGGCTGTAGTCGACTTCCCCCAGCCCGACCGGCACCTGCACGGCCTGCGGCGAGGTGTCCCGCAGATGCACGTGATAGACGTGCGGGTAAATCTGGTCGAACGACTCGCCGGCGTGCGGGCCGCAGATGTAGTAGCTGGGGTCGAGGGTGATGCCCAGACCGGGCACGGCCTGGCAGAGTTCGACGGCCGTTCGCGGGTCTTCGGAGAGGAAGCCGGTCTGCGTTTTGATGGAAACCCGCACGCCGTCGGCGCCCGCCCGCGCCACGAAATCGCGGAGCCGGTCGACTTCGGTGTTGAACGGCGTCCCCAGCGGCGAGGCGGGAACGGTGACCTGCGCGGCCCGCAGCAGTTTCGCCGCCTTGGCGATTCCGCCCAGCACGGCAGGGGGCACGTCGCAGCCCAGAAAAAACGCGACCGGAGTCAAACGGGTAATGTCGCGATACTGAGTGGCGAACGCATCGGGGTCGGCGGCGACGTCGGCCGGTTGCAGGTGCTCGCTGCCGTCGGCCAGCCAGATCTCGACCTTGTCGAATTCGAGGTCGGCCATCAGTGGGCACGCCTCGAAGAAAGGCAGCTCGGCGAAACAACGGGAAGAAGCCGATACGAACACTCGCCACACTCCCTTGTCCGCGCCGTTCGCCGCAACCTGTTCGCTCGGTGAATGTTGCGTCATCCGGCCGCGTCTCAGACCTGCGAATTCCACTGGTAATCTATACCGATTATTCCGGATCTGCAAGGTCGCGCGGTTCTCCCGGAAAAACCCGATTTCAGTTCCGCAGAGATTGTGGCGGTTCTCCCGAGGCAACCGCCGATACATCACAGGGAACAACGAAGTCGAAGGCGGAAGGCGGAAAGCGGAAAGCCGACGGCGGGAAGCTGGTCGCGCGGCGGTTAACGCACTCAATTCTTCAAACACGACAAAGCGGTCCGCGGAAAGCACAGACCGCGCAAATGAACGCGGCTATCCGCCTTCCGCCTTCCGCCTTCCGCCTTCATTCGCCATTGCAACTTTCGACGGAGACTCAAGACATGACCTGGAAGACCCTGCTCCCCGCCGCCGGAGTTCTGCTGTTGACCGTCGTCGGCTGCACCAGCCCACTGGCGCATCTGATCCGGGGCCAGAGTCCCGATCCCAACTGCCCCAACGGCGCCTGCGGTTCCGGCGCGATCGTCTACGGCGACGGCTGCCAGGACATTCAGTCCGGCCGGGGACACTGGCTGCACGGCCGCCACGGCAACGGCTGGTCCCCGTCCGACTCCGGGTCCGGGTACAGCGAGTACGATAGCCGGCATCACACGCACCGCTGGGACTACATTCCTCCCTACGGCCTGACCTACCCGCCCGACGGCCAGCCCAACGCCGTCGTGTTCTACCCGTACTACACGCTGAAGGGTCCGGACGACTTCTTCTACGGAATGAATAAACGCTGAGCGGTTGTGAAAGAATGTAGTGCGAACTTCATTTCGCACGAATCGGTGCGGAATGAATTTCGTACGACATGTTGTGGACCGATTGTTGACGCTCTCCGTCAAACCTACAATGCGCGGCGGTGTTTGACGGTGCATTCGTCGCCGCCCTGGTTGTTCGTAGTGACCGGCTTCAGCCGGTCACTACGAACGCGCGGCGGCGGCGATGCGTCCTCTCGGAATCCGCTTCCAATGGCTCAGGGACCGAGTATCCCCAATGTCCCGCCCCGCTCGTCCGCCGTTCGTGCCTGCCCGGTGACGCTGCTGAGCATGCTGGCGGCGGTCTGCCTGTTCGTGGCAGCGGCCGACTTCGACCAGGACCACCCCGGCGATCGCTTCGGGGGAAAGGGACGCTACGGCGCGCTGACCTCGCTGGCCTACACCGCCCAGCCGGAACTGCACGGGCTGTTTCAGCTCTGGGGGGACGGCTGGTTCGACGGGGAATCGTGGCGGGTGCTGGTCACGGGGTTTCATCATGACGGGTTGATGCACCTGCTCCTGAACCTCGTCGGACTCGTCTATCTCGGCCGCCTGCTGGAGCCGCGGCTGGGGAGCGCTGCGTTTCTCGTGCTGCTCTTCGTCGCGATCGTCGCCGCGAACGTTCCCTGCGTCATCATGAACGAATCGGTCGTGGGGCTTTCCGGCGGCGTTTATGCGCTGTTCGGCTTGCTGCTGCCGCTGCGCGGGACCGACGAGGAAGTCGCCGAGCGGCTCCCCGATCTGACGGTGCTGCTGATGCTGCTCTGGATCCCGGTCGGCGTTCTGCTCACGCTGGGCGACGTCGTGCGGATCGCCAACTCCGCGCACCTGGCGGGGCTGGTCTACGGCTGGCTGGCCGGCCGGGCGATCTTCGCGCCGGGCGCGCGAACCTGGTGGTCGCGCCGCAAATTCGCCGCCGCCCATCTGCTCGTGGTCCTGCTGTTCCTGCTGGCGGTGCACCCGGTGTGGAACCCGCGGTTTCACTGGTATCGGGCGATGCAGACCGACAACGTCGACGAACGCATCGCGCATCTCCGCACGGCCCTGCAGTGGGACCCGCGGCTGGCGGGCGCATGGCGGCTGCTGGCCCACTCCCATGCCACGCAGGAAAACCACGCCGAAAAGTGGCGGGCCGCGTTCAAAGCCGTGCAGTGCTCTCCGGCCGACGAGAAAAGCATGGCAATGATCAACGACATGTGGTTCCACACATCGCCGGCCGACCGCGACCGGGCCTTGCAGGGATTGCGCGAGACGTTTCCGAAACAGGAATGGGAATGGCGCAAGCAGCTCGGCCTGTTCACGCCCCTGACGCTGCCGCCCTATCGACGCCTCCCGCGATATCTCTCACGAGTGCGTATCCGTCCGCCTGTGCCGTTCATCTCTCCGGGCATTGACTTGTTCTGGCCCCCGGTCGACGGCCCCCGCGTCGCCACGCCGCACCCACCGCGCGCCCCATTCGTCGACCCGCACAGCCCCGACAGCGCCGCACTGGGCCGACTCTTGTAATCGCAATTCGTCCAGCGACCCGGACGCTGCGAGCGTTCGTGTCGCTTCGGGGGTTTCTGAGATCGGCGGTTGTCGCGTGGAAGGCCGCAATTGGGGCCGGCAGGATTCGAACCTGCGGCCAAGCGATTATGAGTCGCCTGCCCGCATTCCGCAACGATGCTGCCGATAACGACTTGCGGCAACCGTCGGAAGATGGTTGCCGAAATGGTTGCCGGTCGGATTCCGATTTGGCCCCGGAAACCGCTCCCACCGACCCCGGTTTGGCCCGCGTTCTCGCCGCTTGGTCGACGCTGGCGGAACCGCTGAAAGCCGCTGTACTGGCACTGGTCGAATCGGCGGCATCGAGCCGCTAAAATGCAAGTGACGCGGGGATAGGGTTGCTCCGAACGGCCGCCGTCCTGACGGCCTTCCCCGCCTCTTACTTTTCAGGACGTTCCCGCAATCAGGACCGGGACGATGAACATCACCGAATGGACGGAGCGGACGCGGACGGAGTACGTCGAACCGCCGCGAGAATTGATCGACGCCGCGTTGCGAGACCTGCCGACGGCGTGGCTGAATGAATCATCCCGCCGTAATGACGTTCAATCCTCGATTGCGGTTGAATCGTCTCTGTGTGGGGCCGGGCATCTTCCCGAAGCTGCGAACTGGGCAGTGATGGAAGCGGTGCAAACCGGTCTGCTGATTCCCGCGGAACATACCGCGGGCGATTGCCTTTGGTTGCGTGCGTCGGATGCACTGTGGAAAACGTGGCGTCTCCCGGAAGCTGCGGACTCCCCTGCGACGCACGGCCCGGACTTCCGTTCCGTCAACTGGTACGGGAGGCCGTATGCGTTCACGGCGACACAAGCCGCGTGCGTCGGGATGCTGTGGGAGGCGTGGCGGCAAGGGACGCCGGACGTGGGCGACGCGACCCTGCTGGAATCGGCCGGCTCTCACGCCGATCGGCTTCCGATGGTGTTCCGCGACCATGACGCTTGGGGGACGATGATCGTCAATGGGAGCACGAAAGGGACGCATCGTCTGGCTGAACCTTCCCGCTGAGTTTTTTCGCGCCGTTTTCAAAAGCAACGGTACGCGCACGGTTGGCGCACGGGACGCCGGCTAAGGTTCGGGCATGGAAACGCTCGAATGCATACTGACGTTATCCCGCATGGCCCGTCGCCTGGGCGTGACGCAACGCTGGCTGAAAGCCGAAGCCGAAGCGGGGACTATTCCCTGTCTGAAGGCCGGCTCCCGGCTGCTCTTTGACGCGGACGTTGTGGCGGAAACTCTCCGCGCAAGAATCCGGGGGGGCCGCCGCGATGCCTGACACCCTCACCCCGCTGCTGCTCTCCGCTCCCGACGTCGCCCGGCTGCTGGCCGTCTCCGTCGCCACAACTTGGCGACTTGAATCTGCCGGAAAACTCCCGGCCCCGCTACGAATCGGCGGTTCTACACGCTGGCGGCACGCGGAGATTGTGGCGTGGGTTGAAGCGGGGATGCCCGACCGCCGGAACTGGCAAGCGATGGCCGCCAACGGCCGGGGGAGGTCGGCATGATCGCACCACGGAAAACGAAGCGGAAACCCAAGCCGCAATCCAAACGCGACATCATCGTGGAGATGTTCGGCGAACAGGACACTCGCCGAATGCGGAAGCTGGCGGAAATCCCGTGGGTCGTGGTGAAGGAATTCTTCGACGAATACGCCGAAGCAGAAGGCGAACCGCCATCCACGGATTACATCATCTGGGCGTGGGGACAACTTCAAAAACGGAAAGCGAAGCTAGATTCGGTAAGGGATGCCGTTTCCGCCGGCGGATGGGAAACGAAGCTGACCGACCGCACGATCCAGAACATCATCGACACGGGAATCCGAGGGAAGAATCTTCCGCTGTCGGTTGTCGCGTGCGAAATCGCGTTGGAGCAAAACCCGCTGACGCTGCGGGGGCTGATGTATCAGGTCGTTTCCGCCGGCTGGCTGCCGAGCACGGACAATCAGCACGTCGCACGGCTGGGACGGCTGCTGACGATTCTGCGGGAACGGGGCCTCGTTCCGTTTTCGTGGATCGTCGATAACGTCCGGTCCACCGACAAGCCGTCAAGCTGGTCGGGCATCGGCGACTACATCGACACGGTACAGCGCTGCTACCGCAAGGATTTCTGGGCGTCGCTCGCCGAGTACGTCCACGTCTTCGTTGAGAAGGACGCTGTTGCAGGGACCATCTCGCCCGTGACGCGGGAATTCGACGTGGCGCTGTCCCCGATCCGGGGCTACGTCTCCCTGTCCTACGCCCATGAAATCGCAGACCAGTGGAATCAGATCGAAAAGCCGATCTTTGCCTACTATCTGGGGGACTTCGATCCGTCCGGTTTCGACCTTGAACGCGACGTCCGCGAGAAGCTCGAACGATACTGCGATCACGGATTCGCGTGGAAGCGGCTGGCCGTGCTACCGGAAGACTTCGACGAATTCAACCTGATTCCGCTGGCCGTGAAAGTCAAAGACAAGCGGGCCGCGAAATTCCGGGAACGGCATGGCGACCAGTGCGCGGAAGTCGATGCCATCCCCGCGACGGAACTGAGGCGGCGCGTCCGCGAAGCAATCGAAGGCCATATCCCAACGGAAGAATGGGACCGGCTGAAATCTGTTGAGGCTGCCGAGCGGGAATCGTTCGTCGGCGTGTTGGAATCACTGAGATGAAACAAACCCCGGCGGCACAAACCACCGGGGCCTGAATTGGGGATGCTCTTTGTCACCCGCTAACAAGTATAGCGGCCGGTTATGTTCAGGGGAACGTTCTCCGGAGAAAAATGAACCCCACGCGGGTATCCAGCCCCGCGGCACGTCCTGAAACCCCCAGGGCACGGTGAGCTACTGATAGGCAAGTGGAAACGGTCGAAAGCCGTCGCCGAGGCCAGTAGCGGATCAAGTGAGAGAAGGGAAAGCTGGTTCGCCGCGAAAGCGGACTTTCCGGGCAACGGACAGGTAGTCGATCCTGCAATAGCGGTATACGTCCCGGTCCATAACCGACAAAAAAGTTACCCAGCGAAACTAACCGACTCTCGGCGGGGGGACTCGCCGAGGGGCACTCAGCCGTCAACGGTGCCAGTCACACAAAGAGCACTCAGAACATGCACGGCAGCGTTCGTTGAATTCCGACGCCAGCCGTGGTCGAAGCCGAATGAGTCCAGTACCTTGCTACCTCTGCCCCACAGCAGCGAAGAGGCAGCGGGGGGACTGATCGGCAGGGAATGGCCGCATTGTAGGAACAGCAAGGCAATGAACATGAAACCGAATTCCGATTTGCAGCAACGCCGGCAGACCGTCGCCGACCTCCGCCGGCAACTGGCCGAGCGGTTCCCCAAGTCACACCACCACGAAAGGACGAAACGATGAAAACGATGACCACCCGACGACCCCGGTTTCTCGAATTCGACGGCGAACGGCCGACGGCCACCGGCACGGCCGACGTCGGCGACGCGGCGGTCGGCGACGAAGTTTTCGTGATTGACGGCGGCGAAGTCGTCAGTGGCTTCACGCTGGCCGCCACACCGAACGACGGCGCTGTCACACTCCGGCTGCCGGATAGCTTCACCACGAAGCAATTCCCGGCCGGCGACGTGTTCAGCAAATGGAGCGACGCGCAGGACGCCCTGGAGGCCCGCCAGAACGCGACGGAAAGCCGGACGTATTCGCGGCCGGCTTTCCGGCTGTTGGAGCGTGGCGCGTCCCCCACCCGCCTCTACGAGCGGACCAACGGCCGCGTCGGAACGATCGACCGTGCGGCCGGCGTCATTCACAACGTCCGCATCTTGGGACGCGAGAGCAGCAACGGCCGCCGCTACACACCGAAAGCGATGAGCGACGCGGCGACGCTGTACGAAGGCGTCCGCGTCTACATCGGGCATTCAACGCGGGAGCGGACCGTCGGCGAGCAATTCGGCGTGCTCCGAAACTGCCGTGTCGACGGCGACGCCGTGAAAGGCGACCTGCACTTCATCCGGTCGCACCCGCTGGCGGAGCAAATCTGCGAACAAGCGGAACGCTTCCCGCTGACGCTGGGAATGAGTCACGACGCGGAAGGCAGCACGCGACGGGAATCCGACGGCGTGCTGACTGTGGAAGGACTCGCCCGCGTCCATAGCGTCGATCTCGTGACCGTCCCGGCCACGAACGCCGGACTCTTCGAATCGCACCACTCGCCGGCGCTGCGCGAGTCAACAGGGGCGATGATCGTTTCCACGATCCTGCGTCACCGCCAGCCGGAGAAAACCTACGAACAACTGCGACGAACCTACGGCCCCCGGCCGCTGCGATAACCTCACCCTCACTCGAAAGGAACTGCAATGTCTACACTCGCCCCGCCCCGATCTTACATCCCCGAACCCGCCCGGCCGCGAACGTGGCAGGACGATGTTTTCGACGCCCTGAAAACGGTCCCGGACGTGTTCCAAAAGCGCATCGAGGTTCACGGCTCCGGCGATTCGATCGATCTTCGGATCGACCTGCAACCCAACGGAAGAATCGTGAACATGCTCATCACGCCGGCCGATGATGGAATGATCCGCGTCGGCCGCTTCGAAGTGCCGGCCGCTGACGTCGCTCACGCCGTCGCGATGGAGATCGGCAACATTTTCATCCACTCGAAACTCGCCGTTCCGACATACGTGCCCGTGTCATAGTTAGCAAGCCGAGGAGCGCCGCCGGCCGTTCCCTGCGGTTTCGTTACGGCGGCGTGTCCCCGGATTCAACGCAATGAGCGACTATCACACAACCGAACTCGGATGCCCCTACTGCGGACTCCGGTTTGATATTCAATGGTCGGCTGACGACCTTGATCCAACGTATTGGCGGGACGACTGCCCCGGCTGCGGGAACGAACTGGTTGTGCGTTATCGCTTGTGCTTGATTCCCTACATCGCGACGCCGCAACCGACGGAGAAACCATGAGCGAATCCAACGGAAAGCCCCGGTCAACAAACGGTTCAAACGGACGCGGACCCGACGGCAGATTCCTTCCCGGCAACAGCGGAGGGCCGGGGAACCCGTTCGCCAAGCGTACCGCTGAATTGCGATCCGCGCTGGTGTCGGCCGTCACGCCGGCGGACATCAAGGCCGTGGCCAAATCGCTAATCAAGCTGGCCAAAGGCGGCGACGTAGCGGCGGCGAGGCTGTTGCTCGACAAGGTGATTGGCCAGTCGATCGACGTGAACCTGCAACAGGACGACGCCGCAATTGACGCGGCGATCGATGCCGAACTTCAAAAGCTACTGGCCGGCCGCCGAACCAAGTAACGAGACCCCGCCATGCAGACCCCGCCGAAAGAGGATGCACTGTGGGACCGCTGGGCGGTCGCGCAATTGCAACAAGACCACATTGACATCATGCGGCTATTCAAACGCGCCCCCCCGCGCGTCGATGCGTGGTTCGGCGGCTTTCCGCATCCAGTAAACTTTGCGGGCACCACGACGACAACAACGACAACGACTTGCAGTTGCGGGGCGTTCGGCACGACGATCGTCAGTGACACGTTCACCGACGATAACGGCGTTTCGCTTTATTCGCACATACCCGACGTCGATACCGTTGGCAATGGCTGGGTCTCGAAACTTGTGACCGGGCTTGCTGAAATCCAAGGGAATGAAGTTGAGATTCCAGCGACTGACGGGGAGCAAGCTGGAATCGATACTGGTGTTTCGGATGGGGAAGTGTCGGTTGACTTCACGCTGGCCGATGACGGGAGTACCGTCAACCTGATTTTCAGGGCGTCTTTGTCCAATTGGAGCAACCGCTGGCAAGTTGTTTTGACGGCCGTTGACGATGTTGAGCTTTACGAGTTTCCGTCCGGCACGCTGAGGGGATCGAGCGGATCGATCGGACAAGGCACGTTCAATCTCAAGGCCGAGTTCTGTTGCGAGTCGATCACAATTTATGTTGACGATTCGCCGATCATCACCCATGTAAGTGCTGCTCACCAGTCGAACACGCTTGTAGGATTCGGTGCTGCTCCGGACCCCGGCCAGATTGTGACGTTCGACAACTTCCTCTTCAAAGGCGAGTAATGCGGCCGCCTAACTACACACCGACGCCAGCGGAAATCCGCCGCGAGTGCGAACGCATTCAAGCCGGCTGGTGCGAGCACGAACGGCAGCGGCGGATTTCCAACGATACACACCGCCGGCAATCGAGCGGCTGGATAACCCCCATACTTCACGCTACTGAGGACGAATGATGTTTGGGACTGTCAAGAAAATCGTTGCGTCCGACGGCTACGGTTTCGTCAAGCCGGATGACGGCGTGGATGACCTGTTCTTTCACTGCCGGCAGTTGCGGCCGCCGCTGGTCTTCGACGAACAACTCTATCAGCGGAGGGTTGAATTCGACGTTGAGGACAACCCGGCGACCGGCCGCCAACGGGCCGTCAACGTGCGGGCGGTTGCCGGTCCCGTTGAAACGACGCATTGACGGGCGAATCCCGTGAACCGTTCCCCCTCCAACAACGTTTGATACAATCAGACCATCCTTTCGCTTCCCGCTGAGATGCCGCGTGAGACCGGCATCCGGCGGGGGCGAGTCTCACGAAAGGAACCCCATCGTGGCCCGCATCTATCGCCCCGCAATCGTCCGCTACGTCGACCCCGCGACCGGCAAGCGTTGCTCGAAAGACACTCCCGGAGCGGTCAAACGCAAGGTGAAATCGAAGACGTGGCGGGGCGAGTTCCGCGACGCCGACGGCATCCTGAGAAGCGAGCCGCTTTCCGAGAACAAGGCCGCCGCACAAGCGATGCTGTCGGACCGCATCCGGCAGGTTCAATCCGGCGACCCGTTCCACGCACACCGACGCCGGCCGCTGGCGGAGCATCTTGCCGACTTCCGCTCGCACTTGGAAGCGAAGAATTCCGCCGATCACCACGTGCAATCGACCGTCGCCTGCATTCGGTCCGTGATGGAAGGATGCCGCTTCCGACGCATTTCCGAGATTTCCGCGTCGGCGGTTTCCGGTTGGCTGAAGGACCAGCGGGACGGCGAACGCTTCGGCATTTCGCAAAGCAACCACTACCTCACGGCGCTGAAGTCGTTCTGCACTTGGCTGGTGAAGGATCGACGGGCCGGAAGCAATCCGCTGGTCCACCTGTCGAAGCTGAACGCCGACACTGACGTGCGCGTGGAACGTCGGGCATTGACGGCCGATGAACTGGCCCGGCTGGTCTCATCGACGCGAGAAAGTGAAACCGTGTTTCGCGGGTTGAGCGGAGCGGATCGGGCGATGCTCTATCTGACGGCATCCCTCACGGGTTTGCGGGCGTCGGAACTGGCATCCCTCACCGTTGCATCGTTCGACTTCAACGCCGGCACGCTCACCGTGGACGCCGCGTATTCCAAGCGACGGCGGGAAGACGTGATGCCGTTGCACGCCGAATTGTCTGTTGCGTTGCGAGAATGGCTTGAGACGCGACAGGAGCGGGAAGACGCCCCGGCAATCGTCCCGATGACCGCGAAGCCGTCAGACGCGAAGCTGTGGCCCGGATCGTGGAATCAACGGGCCGCCAAGATGATCCGTGCCGACTTGCAAGCTGCCGGCATCCCCTGCGAAACGAACGACGGCGTGGCCGACTTCCACGCGTTGCGTCATTCGTTCATCACGGCGTTGGCGACGTCGGGCGTCCATCCGAAAGACGCGCAAACGCTGGCCCGGCATTCGACCATCACGCTGACGATGGACCGGTACTCGCACGTGAGCCTGCGGGATTCCGCGTCCGCACTGGCCCGGCTGACGATGCCGTCGCTTCCCGAAGCGTTGCAGGCGACCGGAACGGATGACGACGAATTCGTGGTTGCCGGAATGGTTGCCGTGGTTGCTGCCAATTCATGCGATTCGGTGCGACGAAATGAGACAATCGGCCAGTCTGAACGCGAATCCGAAAATGCAACAATCCCCGCAAAAAACGCGGGTTTTCCGGGGGATTCTGAAGATGGGGCCGGCAGGATTCGAACCTGCGGCCAAGCGATTATGAGTCGCCTGCTCTGACCACTGAGCTACGGCCCCCGACGATTCACTCCGCGGAGTGTGCTGTTGTTATCTGCTTCGTCGCATTGCCGGCCACTCCGGTCTGACACTCGCCGGCCTGGTCCCATCGAAACAGTGACACCCGCAACCGTCGGCGCGGTTCGGGTGCCAGGCCGACATTGGAATCCCGTGGGGTTCGTAGCGACCGGCTTCAGCCGGTCAAGGGACCGGCTGAAGCCGGTCACTACGAACATGGTCACTACGAACATGGTCACTACGAACATCAAGGGCGGCGACGACGTGGCGGAGTCTAGCAAAGCCCGGTGAGCGAAGAAAACCCCGCAGCGATGCGATTGAGTTGCGAACCGGTGGATCGGAATCGGCCGCAGTCAATTCGAACCGTCGCAGCCGTTCTCGTCCGCCGCTGACGGGACCGACAGAAACAGCACCGCGAAGTATTCCCGATCGTCCGTCCAGAATTCGGCCATCTGCAATCCCGCCAGTGCGGCGCGGTCGGCGAATTCCCGCAGGTCGTACTTGTGGCAATGCTCGGTGCAGATTTCCTCGCCGGGGGCGAAGTCGAACCTCGTTCCCAAGCTGGAGCTTGGGAACGAGCTGGAGCTTGGGAACGAGCTGGAGCTTGGGAACGAGATGGTGACGGTTTGCTCCCTCCGGCTGACGAGCGAGATTTCCATGCGTCCCGGCTCTTCCGCGTAGACCGCCTTGTGGCGGAAGGCGTCGAGGTCGAAGTCGGCGTGCAGTTCGCGGTTGATCCGCCGCAGGATGTTCCGGTTGAATTCCGCGGTCACGCCGGCGGCATCGTCGTAGGCCGCTTCCAGCACCGCGGGGTCCTTCTTCAAGTCGATGCCGATCAGCAGGCCGCCGCCGGGCCCGCACAGTTCGGCAATTTGCTGCAGCAGGTCGTCCGCGGCGTCTTGGGAAAAGTTGCCGATGGTCGATCCGGGGAAATAGACGACACGGCGTCGCGCCGCGTCGGCCATGTCGGGCAGATCGAACGGCTCGCTGAAGTCGGCGCTGACGGGAGCCACCGCCAGAGCCGGATATTGTTGACTCAACGATTCCGCCGAGTGCAGCAGATGGGCGCGGGAAATGTCGACCGGCACGTAGGCGGCCGGTTCGCGCAAATGGTCCAGCAGAATCCGCGTCTTCCTGCTGCTGCCGCTGCCCAGCTCGACGAGCATCACCCCCGGACCGACCGCTTCGGCGATGGCGTCGGCGTTTTGCCGCATGATTCGCAGTTCCGTGCGGGTGAGATAATACTCGTCGAGCTCGCAGATGCGGTCGAACAATTGCGACCCGTGGCGGTCGTAGAAGTATTTGCAAGGCAGCGATTTTTCGTCGCCGCTGAGCCCGGCGATCACGTCGTCCAGAAAGACGGCCTGCGAGGGGGACAGATCCAGCGGGGCGGCGGCCGGGTCGTTCCAGTGAGTCACGGTGTATCCTATGGTGTCCAGGGAGCCGTAAAGCAATAACTGACCGTTTTCGGATGGTTGAAATCCGAAGCACGAAATCCGAAACAAATTCAAAGCTCGAATGGTCGAAACCGGCGAATTTTCTCGGGTTTTTGAGCCATTTTGAGATTGGAATTTCGAATTTGTTTCGAATTTCGAGATTCGTAACAGTTCAGCCGTCTGAAGTCACCGCAAATTGTGCGAATCAACGCGAATGAAGTGCAAATCGGCGGAATCATTTGACGGCAGAATGATTGCCGCCGCCGCAGCGGATCAGCCATTTTTCACCCCCCAATTTATAACCCGCCTCTTTCTGATTCTGTTCAAGGGCGGGTTATAAATTGGGGGGTGAAAAATTTTCTTTGTCCACACGGGATTCCAAAAGTAACGGCACCGATGTTCAGGATTCTGCTGACAGAAGGATTGAGGAATTGACGGAAAGAGGAACGGCAGAATGACTCTGCCTGCTGATTCGCGCAGATTCGCATGATTCGCGGTTAGTTTGACTGAATCGCGAATCCCTCTTCAAACGGCTGACGTGTTACCGAGATTCGAATTTCGAATTTCAGCGACTACGTTTGCGGCATGTTAATGATTGACGTCTCCCAGGTCGCGGTGTGGGCGAGGCAGCGCCGGGTTCATTCGACCACTTCCACACCCTTCCAGAATGCGACGTAGCCTTTGATCTTCTCGGCGGCATCCAGCGGTTCGGGGTAGTACCACGCCGCCTGCTCGTTAGACGGAGGTCGGAGGTCGGAGATCGGCCGATTCTAAAGGTTCTTCCGACCTCCGATCTCTGACCTCCGACCTCTGGCATCGTGGTTGCCTTTCATCACAACTCGGATTCGAGACGCAGCCCCTTGGAGACGAACACGCGTTCGGCCAGATCGAACGACCATTGGATCAGCAGCGCCATCACCGCGGCGGGGACGGCCCCTTCGAGGATGAGCGCGGTGTTGTTGAGGCGGATGCCGGTCAGGATCGGTTGCCCGTAACCGCCGGCGCCGATCAGGGCTCCCAGCGTGGCGAACCCGACGTTGACGACGGCGGCGGTCTTGATGCCGGCCAGAATCGTCCGCGAGGCCAACGGGAGTTCGATCCGCCACAAGCGGGCCGTCGGGGGCATCCCCAGGGCGACGGCGGACTCGTGAACGCCGGTCGGAATTTCGTTCAACCCGGTAAACGTGTTCCGCACGATGGGCAGCAGACTGTAGAGGAACAACGCCAGCACGGCCGTCATCGACCCCTGGCCGACGCTCCCCAGACCCAGCGCGTGAACCGGGGCCATCAGGAACACCAGCAGGGCCAGCGCGGGGATCGTCTGCACGATGGCCACCGTCGCCAGCACGACCTGGCCGACGCGGCGGCGCTTCATCGCCAGGATCCCCAACGGAATCGCCAGCAGGATCGCCGGCAGCAGCGACTTCCGCACCAGATCGACGTGCTCCAGCGTGTGCTTCTTCAGCCGCGTCCAGAAGGTTTCCTCTGCGACCTGCGATTCGATGCCGAATTCCTTCTTGAGGAAATCCGCCGCGACCTTCGACTCCGGCACGTGGTCGATTGTGGCCCGGACGTTCAACGCCAGCATTCGTGACCGGTCGATTCTGTCTTCCAGCTTGCGAAACGCGGCGGCGACGTCGGGATACCGCTCTTCCAGGTCCGTCCGGTACAAGACGACGGCGTCGTAGCGGGGAAAGAACTTGCGGTCGTCTTCCAGCACCTTGATGTCGTAACGTTTGATCTTCGCGTCGGTCGTGTAGACGTCCATCACGTCGATGGCGCCGTCGTCGAGTTGTTCGTAGGCGACGGCGTGCTCGACGCCGCGAACCCGCGTCTGCGGCAGGCCGTAATGCCGCCGCAGCGACTTCCAGCCGTCCTGCCGGTCCATGAATTCGTTGCTGAAACCGAAGCGGAAACCGGGGTGCCTGGTCAGGTCGGAGATTTTTTCGATCCCGAGCTTCTCGGCCTGCTCGCGTTTCATTCCCATTTCGTAGCGGTTGTTGAACCCGAGCGCGCGGCTGACGAGAATGCCGTCGCGCCGCAGCCGTTCGCGCATCGCCTGTTCGTCGCCGACGTTTTCCCCGGCGAAGATTTCCTCGGCGATCGTCCCCGTGTAATCGACGTAGGCGTCGACGTCTCCGTTCTGGAGGGCCGTGTAGACGAGCTTCGTCCCGCCGAGCTGCTGGAAGTGGATCGCCGTCCGTCCTTCGCTCCGCGCCAGGCCGGCCAGGATTTCGCCGAGCACGACCGATTCGGTGAACGCCTTCGAGGCGATGCGCAGGTCGGGTCGGCCGCAGGAGAGCGGCGTGACGATGGCCGCCAGCAGGGCAACGACGATGACGATCCAGCGGATCATTTATCAGTACCCCCGGTTACGAGAGCGCACGCGCTTCGCTTTGTACACCAAGGAAACGAAGTCAACGAAGTCGTGAACAGAATATACAACATTCGAACATTGATTCTTCCTTGCCTTCGTTCCCTTTGTTCACTTCGTTTTGAAAAGAATGCGGGGCGGGCGTTCGCGTCGTGCGTCGTGCGGCATCGTGCTGAGTGCCGGCAGGCGCCCACCATGCACTGAATGCCCCGGATGAAACCTTTCAGCAGGTCGATTCGAATGGCTTCCGGGTCATGCACACGCGAGCGTCCGTTTTGGCGAGAACGAAGTTTTTCAAGGCAACGAAGAAGACCGATTTGTTCTTCGCCGCCGCTTGACTCGCGGGGTGTACAGAAAGAAGAAAGAATGACGCCGAGACAGGTTATGTACAGCGCTGTCGTAACTGAGGGTCAGAGCAGATCATTTCAGGAATCCCCCTCGAACGATCGCTGGGCGCTGATGAAATCGGTCACGAACGGATCGGCGGGCGATGCGAGGAACTCCGCCAGCGTCCCCCGCTGGACGATTTCGCCGCCGCGCATCAGGAACAGCCGGTCGCCGAGGTACGCCGCCTCGCCGAGGTCGTGCGTGACGATAATCACCGTTTTCTTCAGGCTGCGGAAGATATCCCGCAGGTCGCGCTGCAGCTCCGCGCGGATCATCGGGTCCAGCGCGCCGAGCGGTTCGTCCAGCAGGAGCAGGTCGGGATCGAGCATCAGCGCCCGCATCAGGCTCACCCGCTGCCGCTGCCCGCCGGAAAGCTGCGCCGGGTAACGGTCCAGCCTCTCCGCGGGGAAATGCGTCAGCTCGGCAAGCTGCAGGAGCCGTTCCCGGACCTTCTTCTCGTCCCATTTCAGATACCGCGCCATCAAGGCGGCGTTTCCCTCGGCCGTCAGATGCGGGAACAGCCCCCCTTCCTGGATGACGTACCCGATGCGGCGTCGGAGCATGATCGCGGATTCGCGCGTGAGTCGTTTGCCTGCGATGCTCACGGAACCGGAGTCCGACTGGATCAGTCCCACGATCAGCCGCAGGATCGTCGACTTCCCGCACCCGCTGGGTCCGATGAGGACGAACGTTTTGCCGGTCTCCAACGTCAGGCTCAACGGGCGCACCGCCGTGTGGCCAGCGTAGGATTTCGCGACGTTGTCCAATTCCACCATTGTTCCGGTTCTTTTCACGCATCCCGCGCGAGGCGGATGCCGCTGAACTGCCAGCGTTTTTCCGGTTGAAAGAAGTTGCGGTAAGTGCTCCGGATGTGGTCCGCCGGCGTGACGCACGACCCGCCGCGAAGCACGAACTGATTGCACATGAACTTGCCGTTGTACTCGCCCAGCGCGCCCGCCGCGGCCTGGTAGCCGGGATAGGCGACGTACGGGCTGGCCGTCCATTCCCACACGTCGCCGAACATCTGATGCAACGTCGCTGTTCGCGTAGTGCCGGGGTGGCCGCGGTTGGAGCCAGGCGAAACCCCGGCGGGCGACGCCAACGGGGCCGTTGGAGTCCACGCTTCAGCGTGTGCTCGCGACGTGGAGTGAGCCCGGGAAGACACGCTGAAGCGTGAACTCCAACGCCCCGGCCACCCGGAATGGGGGTGAAACCATCCGGAGTCGGCGAAGTGGCCGCACGCCTCGACTGTTCGCGCGGCGGTTTCCCATTCCGCTTCCGTCGGCAACCGCGCGTGCGACCAGCGGGCGAACGCGTCGGCTTCGAAGTAGCTGACATGGCAGACCGGTTCGTCCGGTTCGAGCGGCCGCATGCCGGACAGCGTGAACTGCCGCCATTCGCCCTCCCGTTGCTCCCAGTACAGCGGTGCTTTCCAGCCTTCTCGCTGAACGGCGTCCCAACCGTCCGAGAGCCACAGCTCCGGCTGCCGGTAGCCGCCATCGTCGATGAAGTCCAGCAACTCGCGGTTCGTCACCGGCCGCGACGCCAGTTGAAACGGCTGCAGGTAAACGTCGTGGGCGGGGCCTTCATTGTCGAAGGCGAAGCCGGCGGCGTGGTGTCCGACGGTCGTCAGCCCGCCGTCGAATTCGATCCAGTCAGCCGAGAGTCGAGAGTCGAGAGTCGAGAGCCGGGATCTCGACTCTCCTTTTTCCGGCTCTGGACTCTCGACTCTGGACTCTCGACTCTCGAGGTACGCCGGCCGCAGGGGGTTCGACCAGAATACGTGCTTGATGTCGGTCAGCATCAATTCCTGGTGTTGCTGTTCGTGATGCAGGCCGATCTCGACGATCCGGGCGGGTTCGTAGTGACCGGCTTCAGCGGGCTCGTTGACCGGCTGAAGCCGGTCACTACGAACGAGGAGATCACGAACGAGCAGCTCGGCGACGCGGTCGTCAATCTCGCGGCGGTAGTGTTGCACCTCGGCGAACGACGGGCGTGAGAGAATCCCCCGCCGGCCGCGCGGGAACTGCTCGCCGATGCCGTTGTAGTAGGAATTGAACAGCACGCGGTATTCCGGATGGCGCGGCCGGAAGTCCGCCGCGAATCGCTCCAGCACGAAGGTTTCGAAGAACCACGTCGTATGGGCCAGGTGCCACTTCGCCGGGCTGACGTCGGGCATCGTCTGGATGCAGCCGTCTTCCGGCGTGAGCGGCCCGCACAAGGCGTCGCTCGCCGCACGAACGGACCGGAAGTGGTTTGCCAACGGCACGACCGTCGGCCCCTGCATGGAGACGAGAGCCCGGCCCGGCACGTCAACCGGCGAGATATGAACCATGATCTGCCCGGCGATCCCAACGTCTCAAACCGATCGTTGGTAGCGTTCCCACGGCACGTTACGAAAACCTCCGAGCCACACCGTATTGAGACTCGCCGTGAGATGCAATGCAGGTCCAGGATGCTGCCGAAACACGCCCGCGGGATGAGAGCGGGACTCTCGCGAAAAAACGCCCGCGGTTCGTTTGACTCCGGCCGGCGAGAAGCCGATGATTGCCGGCCGATGCTCGGTCGAAGAACCCAGGGTTTTCGAAAAACCCTGGGTTCTCGCGACCTCGCAATATGGCTCTGGCATCGCTCATTCCGGGGGACAGGTAGCTCAGATGGTAGAGCACAGGACTGAAAAGACGGACAGGTGATCCGGCCGATTGCAGAACCCCCTTGTTTTCTAGGCTGTTCTGCAATCCAGAAGGCTGAACAAAACCCCCGAAAAATGCCGTTTTTCGCCTCTCACGGGTGTAGTTACACCCGCGTCGCGGTGTGCTTTCCGCCGGTGATGAGAGGCTAGTGCTCTGTCAACTCTCAATTTACGGATTGAAGCCTGAAGCGCAAGCGAAGGAACTCGTGTCTCGCCCTTCGCTTGCGCTTCAGGCTTCTATGGTCGTGACCCGTAGTTTGCGAATTGACACAG
>Ga0268386_10000341_pt1 | contig 28819 bp, 28 predicted proteins | sample RVTome_15_FD_200260 | JGI IMG/M metagenome (GOLD analysis project Ga0268386, IMG submission 200260) | Soil microbial communities from uranium-contaminated site in the Upper Colorado River Basin, Wyoming, United States - RVT150D86... ... | reverse complement strand
AGAATCCAAACCGCGTGCTCTTTCCGGCTCTGGACTCTCCGCTCTCGACTCTCGACTCCTTTCTGACTCTCGACTCTCGACTTTTCAAGCACCGCCACCAGCGCGACCGCCGCGGACACCGGAATGAACACGTCGGCCAGCCGGAAGGGGTAGAACTTCATCAGCGACACGCGGAGATCGAACAACGCGGAACCCGTGTCGGGCCGGCCGTCGGGCAGCCTCGGGACCAGGCCGACGATCGCCCCGCCGACCGCGATGACCGCCGTCGCGACGACGAACCAGCCGAACCACTGCTGTTCGCGGGTGCGTTGCATGCGTGAAAACAGGCCCGCCGCGAACAGCCCCAGCAATGCGTATCCCAGCCAGGCGGCTTCGACTTCGTAGTCGCCGAAATCCACCGAGCGAAACCGCGTGGGGTCGAGGTGATGTGCCAGCCGCTCGAACACCTGAAGCATGTTCGCCGACGCGGCGCTCTTGAGGCGTTCCTGCTGGACCAGTTGCAGGGCCGGAACGAGACCCGGCAGCGCGCAGAGCACACCCAGCAGCAGGGCAATCCCCAACTCTTTGCTCTCCGCGGCGACGTGGCGGACGCTGCCGGCTTCCGAACCGACGCTGGCAGCGTTGGCCACGGGGCCGCGGCGATGCAGGTACCACGAAACGGCCGTCGCCATTCCACCGGCAACGACGGCCCACCCGCCGACGACGGGGTGAAAGCTGACCGCCAGCCCGGTGAAGATTCCCGCCGCCCGCCAGCGCCGGTCGAACAGCCGCGCGATCGCCAGAAAGACGAACGCGTAGGAGAAAACCTTGGCTTCCACGCCGCCGACCATCCACTCGCCGGAAAGGTTCCCGACCGTGGCGATCGCCAGAAAGACCCACGCGGCCCAGAGGGGCGCGGCCCGCGAGCCGGTCAATCGCGACACGCAGCTCGTCCAGCCGACTGCCAGCAGCGCGTAGGCGACGAGCCGCCCGACGAACGCGGCCTGCGGCAGCGACATCCACAGCGTGAGCAGCCCGACCGTCTGATAGAAGACGAGATGCGGGTTGGACGATTCCAGAAAGAAGTCGCCGGGGCAGAAGGCGGGATCCCAATAGTGTTTCGCCTTGCAGAGATAATGCGGCTCGTTCGGTGCGGGGATCGGGGCTTGAATCAGCGAATACGCGAGAAAGCTGGCGAAGACGGCCACCGCCACGAACGCCGTGGAAACCGTACCGACGCGGACGCTGCCGGCGTCCGGGTCGGTCGAAGTGAGTGCCGTCGGTGGGGGTTCTGCCATCGCGCGGTTCACGCACCGTCGCCAACAAAAAACCCCGCGCGGGGCGGGGGACTCAACCGGTTCGTAGTGCGAAATGCCCCCTGTTTAAGCGAAAAAGGGGCGCACTACGGTCGCTACTTTTTCTTCGCGGCGGCCTTTTTCGCGGCCTTTTTTTTCGTCGACTTTTTGGCGGCGGACTTCGCGGTCTTCTTGGTCGTCTTCTTTCCGCCGGCCGCGGCTTTCTTCCCGCTCTTGTCGCCGAAGACGCGGTCCCAGTTCTTCCAGAATTCCGGCGTGGTGCCGGTACGAACGATCGGTCCGCTCATGGTGGCTGCTCCTCAGGTGCGTCGTCGCGCGGATTTCAAGCGATCCTGGACGGGATGATTCTTGGCGGTCAATTCACCGATGTCAAGCTCCGCGACAACATCCCAGGGATTTGAGAAAATCCCTGGGATGTGGGTGCGACGCGCGTGTCGCGTCAATCTTTCGGATCGACTTTGATCCGCACCTTGTAGTTGCCGGGGAACACGTAGTTCCCGCGGGTGTACGTACTGCGCATCACGATGCCGAACTTCAGCTCGCCGGAACTCTTCGCGGTGAACTTGGACCGGCTGCCGATGCGGACCCACGGCCCGCTGCCGATGCGTCCCACCAGCCCGCCGTAGCCCACGGCCTGCCCGCCGATGCTGTAGTTCCCGTAGTTGGCGGCCCCGTCCGGCCCGCTGCGGGCGGCGCTGCCCCAGGGGGGCATGGAGATCGTGCCGGAGGCGGCGACGGTCACCGAATCGCCGGCCTTCACGCGGACGCCCGAACTTTTCGGCCTGATCAGATGGAAGTCATTGCCGGCCACGGAGACCTGCTTCACCGTGGGTCCTTTTTCGAGGCCGGTCTTCTCCGTGCGGCGGATGTCGTTGAGGCCGATCTTCAGCGGCCCGTACTTGCTGCGGACCTCAAACACCGACGGGTTCACGTCGCCGACGACCGTGAAGTTGGGGGTTTCCACCCGGTCGTCGCGCAACCACGTCTTGGCACCCTGGGAGTCGTCGCCGAAGAACGACTCGTTGGAGTTCATCTCGTCCAGCTTGGCGATGATCTCGGTCACGCGGCGTTTGCGTTCGGCGTTTTTGTCGTCGCGATGGGCCGCGAGGATGTCCTTCACGGGCGGCCCCATTCCGAGCAGCTCCTTGTGGGCCGTCTCGCGCTTCTTGTAGTCGTCGTCTCCCAGCTCGCGGATGAGCCGGTCGAGCTTCGACGAAAGCTCGCGGTGGCTGTCGAGGCCGGGGGTGAGGCTGACGATCTTTTCCACCGGGATGGTCAACGACCCGAATTCGGTTTTGACCTCGATCGATTCGAGCGACAGCTCGCCCAGCACGACCGAGCCGTCCATCAGCATGATCTTGATCTCGCGGGGATTGCGCTTTTTCTTCGCCGCCCTGGATGGCGCGGCGGCGTTTCCACCCGGGGCCGCCGCTTTCGACGAGCCGGGCTGCGCGGACGGCGTTCCTTTCGGCTGTTTTGTCTGCGAAGCGACAGGTCCCGGCATCGCGATGGCGAGACCGAGGAGCGTCGACAGGGCGGCGAACCGGCGGGAGTATCGCATGGTGTGTTCCTTCCGCAAATGGTGTGGCGAGCGGTGGGCGGGAAGGGTACGGGCGGCGAACCGCGCGACGGCCTCCCGCGCGTCGAGTGGCAAACGAGTGGCGTGTGCCGATCGCAAACTGCGGGAAACGCGCCGCACCCGCGACACGGGGACGCGCTCCCCTGCGCCGATCATACGAAACTTGCGGCGATGTGCAAATTCTTTTGCGGAATTGTTACACGCCCGGGGTGCCGCAGCGAACGATCAATCACGTTCGCCGGGGTGAGGAATGCCGTTTCGACGGCAAAACTCATCTGAGAATTCGTCGAACGGCCGCCCCGTTTCGCCGGTTTCCATGTCGCGAAGCGATGCGGCGACCGCCAGAACGTCTGATTGAAGTTCGTCGGGAATTCCGCGGGCGTGTTTCATCGGATGGATTCCCATCGCCATGTTGCGGGAGTGACGAGCAGTCCGACCGCGGCACGCCGTCGGCCCGCGCGACCGCGAGCATCGCCGGCGTCAGTGCGACGGATGCGCGTTACGTTCAATTTCTCGCTTGACGTCCTCCAGCGAGATCGTCTCCCCGGCGGCCACTTCCCGCCGCGCCTGCTCGATGATTTCGAGGAACTCCGGGTTCGTGCTCAATGCCAGAGAATCGGGATCGATATGCATTGCGGACATGACGGAAAACCTGGCGTCTACGCGAAAATCTCCTTCACGATCCGCCCGTGCACGTCCGTCAGCCGGAAGTCGCGGCCGGAGTAGCGGAAGGTCAGCTTCTCGTGGTCCATCCCCAGCAACGCGAGGATCGTCGCGTGCAGGTCGTGGATGTGGACCTTGTCCTTGACGGCGGCGATGCCGTTCTCGTCGGTCTCGCCGTGGCGCAGGCCCCCCTTCACGCCGCCGCCGGCCAGCCACGTCGTGAAGCCGGTCGCGTTGTGGTCGCGGCCGTCGTCGTTGCGGACGTGCGGCGTGCGGCCGAACTCGCCGGTCCACACGATAAGCGTGTCGTCGAGCATGCCCCGCTGCTTGAGATCGTCGATGAGGGCGGCGATCGGCTGGTCGATCGCCGTGCAGTTGGCGGTCAGCCGCGCCCGCAGGCCCCGGTGCTGGTCCCAGCCGTTGTGCGTCAGCTCGATGAACCGCACGCCGGCTTCGGCCAGGCGGCGGGCCATCAGGCACTGGCGGCCGAAGTTGGCGGTCCCTCCGCCGGCGTTGATGCCGTACTTCTCGACCGTCGCCGACGACTCGGCGCCCAGGTCCATGATTTCCGGCACTGCCGACTGCATGCGGAAGGCCAACTCGTAGGACTCGATCAGCCCTTCCAACTGCGTGTTGACCTTGTCTTTCTGCAGGCGGTCGCGGTTCATGGCCTGCAAGAGGTCGAGCTGCCGCCGCTGCATCGATTTGGAAAACTGCCGGTTCGCGATGTTGGGCAGTCCCGCGGACCCGCCGCCGGCCCGCCGATTTCGCCGCCCGCCTCCGCCGCCGAGGCTGATGCCGGTCCCTTCGTAGGTCGCCGGCAGGAACGCGCTGCCGTAGTTCTGGGCGCCCCCCAGCCGCGTCAACGGGTTCAGCGCGATGAACCCGGGCAGGTTGTTTCCCTCGGTCCCCAGGCCGTACACGACCCACGACCCCATCGACGGCCGCACGAACGCGAACGACCCGGTGTGCATCTGCACGACCGCCTGCGGGTGGTTGGGGATGTCGGTGTGCATGCTGTTGACGAGGCACAACTCGTCGGCGTGCCGCGACAGGTGCGGGAGCAGCGTCGAGATCGGCAGCCCGCTCGCGCCCCGCTTCGGAAACTCCCACGGCGACTTCATCAGCTTCCTGCCGCGCTGTCTGGCGTACGGCCCACCGCTGGCGGATTTGCCGTCGTTCTTCTCCAGCGCCGGCTTGTAGTCGAACATGTCGACGTGCGACGGACCCCCCTGCATGAACAGGAAGATGACCCGCTTCGCCCGCGGCGTGAAGTGCGGCTTCCGCGGGGCGAGCGGATTGGCGGCCGATTCGGCGGCGGCTTGCTCGGCAGCGAGGCCGGCGAACGCGAGGTAACCGAACCCGGCGGATGCCGTCTTCAGCATGTCGCGTCGGGAGAAGATTGGGGACGTCATGATCGATCTTCCTGTGGAACGGGTGGAGGCTTCCGTAGGACGGGTTTTCAACCCGTCCGTGCGTCAACTTACATCGGGCAATCTCTCGTCAGCGTGCAAGGCGCTGACAGGCACGGACGGATTGAAAATCCGTCCTACGAATCGAATCTCCCTCAGTACAGATATCGGAATTCGGCGGACGCAAACAACGTCTGACAAAACGTCGCCCAGCCCTGCTGATTGCCGCCGGCGCCGCTCAGGAACTTCAGGACGCGATCCGTTTCCAGCTTTGTCGGTTTGCGCGCCAGCGTCAATTGATAGGCATAGGCGACGCGTTTCGAGTCATCGATCCCCTTTTCGTCGAGCAGTCGCTTCGCCATCGCCGCCGATCGCTCGATCACGAACGGATTATTCATCATGAACAGCGCCTGCGTGGGGACCGTCGTCACATCCCGCTCGCCGACGATCAGGCTCGGGTCGGCCACGTCGAAGACGCGCATCATTTCCGGCATCGCCTGTCGCACGACCGGCAGATAGACGCTGCGGAGCTTCGAGCCGCTCGCGGTGGGAGCGCTCAACTGGCGGCCGATCTCCCCCTGCCCGAGATTCTGCAGCGGCGACGATTCCGGACGTTGAACGTCGAGTTCGCCGCTGACGGCCAGCATCGCGTCGCGGATGGCTTCGGCGTCGAGCCGCCGCCGGCCGCCGCGCCACACGAGGCGGTTTTCGGGATCGGACGTGTAGTTGCGTTCGCTGTGCTCGCTGGCCAGCCGGTAGGCGCGGGTGAGCATCTGCCTTTTGATCGCCTGCTTCACCGACCAGCCGTTCGCCATGAAATCGACGGCCAGGTAATCGAGCAGTTCCGGGTGGGACGGCCGCTCGCCCAGCTCGCCGAAGTTGTCGACCGATTTGACGAGGCCCGTTCCGAACAGGTGCTGCCAGATGCGGTTGACCATCACGCGGGCCGTCAGCGGGTTCTTGGTCGAGGTGAGCCAGTCGGCCAGTTGCAGCCGGCCGCTGTGGTCGGCGGGCATCTTCGCGCGTTCCGGCTGCCAGACGGCGGTGACGTAGCCGCGGCGGACCGTTTCCCCCTGGTCGTTGACCTCGCCTTTGATGAACACCTTGCTGTCGATCGGCCGGTTGGCGTCCTTCACCCCCATCGCCATCGCCGGGGCGGGAGGCGCGTTCTTCTCCAGCTTCTTGATCTCGCGGATCGCCTGCTGGACTTCCTTTTTCAGCTTCACGACCTGCGGCGAGTCGTCGCTGCTGATGACCGGCTCCCGCATGCGGTTGATCAGCCGCTGGAGTTGCTTCTTCTTGATCTTCCGGCGGGCCTTCTTGCGTTTCGCGTTGGCGTCCCCCTGCCGGGCCAGACGGGTGACGGCGCGGCGGAGTTGCTGGCGGGCTTCCTGCATCTTCTGCTGGTAGTCGTCATAGCTTGCACCGCTCTTGCCGGAAAGCAGGCTGACCAGCCCACTGGACGTGCCGGCCCGGGCGCGGCGTCCCTGAATACCGGCCAGGACCTGCGTGCTGCGGTAGATACCGGCCAGGGCGTAGTAATCGGTGGTGGGGATCGGGTCGAACTTGTGGTCGTGGCAGCGGGCGCAGGCGATCGTCAGCGCCAGCACGGCCCGGCCGGTGACGTCGATCTGGTCGTCGACGGCGTCCATCTCGAATTTCAGCCGGTTCCGCTCGTTGAGGCTCTTCGGTCCCAGCGCGAGAAAGCCGGTGGCGACCAATTGCTCGTTCCATTGCTCTCTCGACTTCGCGGGCAGCAGGTCGCCGGCGATCTGCTCGCGGAGGAACCGGTCATACGGCTTGTCGGCGTTGAGCGAGTCGATGACGTAGTTGCGATACCGCCACGCATAGGCGTAGGGATAGTTGCGCTCCTTACCGGTCGATTCGGCGTACCGCACGACGTCGAGCCAGTGCCGGCCCCAGCGCTCGCCGAAGCGTTTCGACTTCAGCAGGCGGTCGACGACCTTCTCGAACGCATTCGGCGAGGAATCGTCGAGGAACGCGGCGACTTCCCGTGGCGTGGGCGGCAGGCCGGTCAGATCGAACGTCGCCCGGCGGATGAGCGTCTCTCGGTCGGCATCGCGCATCGGAGCGACGCCCTCGGCTTCCATCTTCGCCAGCAGGAAGCGGTCGACGTCGGTCCGCGGCCAACTCCGGTTCTTGACGGCAGGCACGGCCTGCTTCTTCGGCAACTGGAACGCCCAGAACTTGCGGGCGGCTTGGAAGTCGATCTTCCGCTGAATGGTGAGCTTCTTCTTGCCGTCCCGCGGGTCGGGAGCCCCCATCTTGATCCATTTCTCAAAGTCGGCAATCACCGAATCGGGCAGCTTCGCGACTTTGGGGGGCATCTCCGAAACGTCGCCGGTGTGCTTGATGGCGGCGAGGATCAGACTGTCCTTGAGGTTGCCCGGCACGACGGCGTGGCCGGTCTCGCCCCCCTTGAGGGCGCCGGCCTTCGTATCGAGCAGCAGGCCCCCCTTGGGTTTGTTCGTCTGCGAAGAATGGCACTGGTAGCAGTGCTTGACGAGCATGGGGCGGATCTTCGATTCGAAGAACGCGATCCCCTTGGGGTCGGTTTTGTCCGCCGCGTTCGCCCTCGTTCCCAAGCTCCAGCTTGGGAACGAGGCCGTTGCCAACATCAGACCCGCGAGAATTCCTGCCGCAGTCTTCATGGCCATGCCTCAGTTTGCGGGAATGGGCTTTCGATGTTCGTCAATGGCGAAGGAGAGTTGATGCGGCGCGAGATAACATGGTGTTTTCCAACACGATGCGCAAGGAGCAACATTTATTTTCGCGTTTGGGTGATTGTGGCCGGATCACGTCCAAAGTGCCGCCATCTTGCAACGAAATCGGACACATCGCGCGATTTCGATGCGCGCACTTCGCATTCGTTGCATTCCCGACTCGACCGTCGTTCTATGTGTTCAAACCCGGTTCTCAAGGCTTCCGTTGCCAGCCAGTTCGGAGAGGGGTATTGGGGTAACGGGGTATTGGGGAGTGGCCGAAGATCATTACCCCACTACCCCATCACCCCACTCTCATTCTCAATGACGATTACAGCGGCCGACCGATCCCGCACATAGAATGACAGTAGAGTCGGTTGCGTTCCGACCTGGAGCTTCTTCGAGATCCGCCGACCCGCGTTTCCCCCTCGCGTTTGATCGGCCACTCCGCTGACGATAGACTCGCTTGCGTCGATGCACACGCACGCGGACATGTCCATATTACAACGGGGCCCAAGGAATCGCCATGAACAATCAGCACCACCGGGAAGCGCGCGCCCTCCGCGGGATGATCGGACTGACAATCCTCGCAGCGGCGGCCGCACACACCGCAGCCGGTGTTGCGGACGATGAGAAAAAGCGGGACCCTGAAGCTGTTGGAAAGGGCAAGCAGGCGTCCCGACTTCTGGTTCGCGATAGTTTCGACCGCAAGCTGCACTTGAACTGGCGGCCGGTGCGGCATGACCCGACGCACGTTTCACTGACGAAGCAGCCGGGCCGGCTGACGATCACGACGCAGCGGGGAAGTATTCACGGCGAGGAAAAGGCTGACCCATTCGGCGAGGGGATTCAAGCCGGGAACATCTTTGTGATCGAAAATCCGCTGGACCTGAAGACCGATTTCGTCGTGACCACCGAAGTGGTGGGTTTCACTCCCGCGACGACGTATCAGCAGGCCGGGCTGATCCTGTACGACGACGACGACAACTACCTGAAGTGGGGCTACGAGTATAACTGGCCGAAAGGCGGCGGGCAGACGTTCGTCCTGGTTCGCGAGGTGAAGGCCAAACCGGACCATCACTTTGTCGAGGGGAAGTCCGGGCTCAGCCATTACTGGCTGCGGATCACGAGGCGCGGCGATCGCTATGAGTATTCCGCGAGCAGCGACGGAAAGACGTTCGTTGTCTACGGCGAGAAGATCTGGGGGGGCGGACCGAGAAAGATCGGCCTGCTGGCCAAGAACGGCGGAAGCAAGGCCGCGCCCGAGGTGGACGCGGGATTCGAGTTCTTCGAGCTGCAATCGCCGATTCCGAAACGGAAAGATTGACGAACCTTTCGGCCCGGCTTCCCGCTTGACGGCGGTGGATGGGCTTGTCGATGATGGTCCATGTGGCCGTTCGATCCGGCCGTTGCAACGAACCGGTGTGATTGTGTGATGCCATCCACGTGGGGAAGAGTTCGCCGAGGATTCGCCGCCCGAGCGCGGAGGGTGGGCTGGTGCGTGCTGTGGTTCTGCCTGTTCGCCTCGTTGTGGCGGGCGCCGGTTCCCTGCGTGCACATTCACGAGGACTCCGCGGCCGTCGATCGTGAGCACGACGTGCGCGAGCATGTGGCCAGGTTCCACGTGGGCGAGTTGGACGAAGACCACCACGGCTGGCACGTTCACTTCGTGACGTTGCGCGCGATTCTCCGCGGCGGCGGTTACCCGGTTCCGGAGGACGGCGACGAGCGCAACGCGGACGAGATGCCGGTCGTCCTCTCCCTGGCCGACGGCCGTCCCGCTCCCGCGGCCGCCCAATCCGCGGAGTTTTGGCGGCAGGGGGAGTCGGCCGATCCGTCTGTTGCGGCGTGCGTTGGGGACGTGGGAGGATCCCTGGACTGCGGCTCATCCCGGCGATTCGCCGTTTCTCCAAACCGGCGCCTGCCGCTGTTGTGCGTTGCGCGCTGTTGATGCCCAGCTTTCCGTCGCGATCTGCTGACGCGACGACTGCCGGTGTGCGGCTTACGGTCCGCGCGTGCTTGTACCGGCAAACTTCCCGCCTGTGATACTCGTGCAAAAGCAGGTCCGGACGGCCCGTCCGGACCTCGGTTGGCCGGAAGTCGCCAAACTCTGCGGTTTGGCCAATCCAGGTCCGGACGGGCCCGTCCGGACCTACCTAATGGGGGAACAGCTCGTGAGCATCAACTGGAAATCGCGGCCGGCGATCGTCTCAGGCGTCATCGGCGCGGCGGCTGTCGCGGGAATCGTCGCATTCGCGTTGCGCGACCGTTTCACGACCGCTCCTCCGCGCACGGATGATGCGAATAAAAAACCGGCGACCGCGGCCGACGTCGTCGAGCTCTCCGGCGGAAAACTCGCCGCCGCGGACATCAAAACCGTCGTCGTGCGTCGCGGCGAACTGACTCACGGGCATGCGGTCCCCGGACGAGTCACCTACGACGAAACGCAGCACGTCGAAGTCAGGACCCCGGCGGAAGGTGTGTTGACGAAAGTCGTCGTCAAACCCGGAGACCGCGTGGCGACGGGGGACGTGCTGGCGTGGGTCACCAGCCGGGAGATCGGCACGGCCCGCGCCGACGTGCTCAAACGCAAGGCGGAACGGGACCTGGCCGCCGACTGGCTGAAACGAAAGCACACGCTGGCCGAGAACGTTACGAAGCTGGCCGACGATCTGTCGCGGCGAAAACCGTTCGCGACGATCCAGAAGGGGTACGCCTCGCGAACGCTGGGGGATTACCGCGAAAAGCTGATCGCCGCCTATTCCCGGTATCTGCTGGCCGCCGAGATGCACAACAGCGTTGCCGGCCTCGACCGCAGCGGCGCGATTCCCGGCACGACGCTGATGTTGCACGCGAAAGAGCTGCGGTCGTCGGAAGCCGCCCTCGGTGCCGCGTGCGAACAATCGAAGCTCGATTCCCACCGCGACCGGGACGTCGCCCGCGCCGCGGCGGTCGACGCGGAACGCCGGCTGAGAATCGCCGGGCAGCATCTGGCATCGCTGCTGCTGGCTCCCGGCATGGTTCGTAGTGACCGGCTTCAGCCGGTCAAGAGACCGGCTGAAGCCGGTCACTACGAACCTGCCGACTTGGATAACCTCTCGCGGCTTGCCGTCCGGGCGCCGATCGCGGGGACGATCGAAACCCGCCACTTCACCGCCGGCGAACGGCTGAAACAGTCGGATTCGCTGTTCGTGCTGGCGGAAACGTCGCGGCTGTGGATCAAGGCGGACCTGCGGGAAAACGAATGGAGCGCGTTGAACCTCGCCGTCGGCCGCGTACTCCACGTCACGTCGCCGGCCTTTCCGGGCAAGAGTCTGACGGCCCGCGTCTACCAGCTTGGCCGGCAGGTCTCGGCGGAAACCAACTCGATTCCGCTGATCGCCGAGATCGACAACGCCGACGGCAAGCTCCGCCCCGGCCTGTTCGTGCGGGTGACGCTGCCGGTCGCCGCCGTGTATGGGTCGGCCGCGACGCATCCATCCGGGGTCGCGGCCGGGCGGGATGCCCTGTTCGTCCCCGAGTCCGCCCTGATGCGGCACGAAGGCGTGTCGTTCGTGTTCGTGCAGCTCGGCAAAGGCCGGTTCCGCCGGGTGAACGTGAAGACGGGCATCACGAGCGGCCGGCAGGTCGAGGTGGTCAGCGGATTGAAGGAAGGGTCCCGCATCGTCTCCGAGGGAGCGTTTGTCCTGAAATCGGAACTGCTGTTGGAACGGGAAGAGTGAGTGGCGAGCGGCGGGGTTAATCCCCGCCGTTCGGGCGACCTCCCGCCGGGGTCAACCCGCCGGCTCGCGGATTGCTCCACTCACCACTCGACACTCCACCACTCACCACTCACCACTCACCATGCTCTCCAAACTCATCGAATTCTCTCTCAACAACCGCTTCCTGGTGGTGACGGTCACGTTGCTGATGGCGGCGGCGGGGGTGTATTCGGCGCTGCGGCTGCCGATCGACGCCGTGCCCGACATGACCAACGTGCAGGTGCTGATCGTCACCGACGCCGGTTCGCTGTCGCCGGTCGAGGTCGAGCGGAACGTCACGTATCCCGTCGAATGGGCGATGAGCGGGTTGCCGAAGGTGCAGGAAGTGCGGAGCGTTTCGAAGTTCGGCATCAGCGCGGTGACGGTCGTGTTCCAGGAAGGGACCGACATCTACTGGGCGCGGCAGGTCGTCTCGGAACGCATCGTCAAGGCGGCGGCCGACATTCCCCCCGGCTACGGCAAGCCGGAAATGGGGCCGATGTCCACCGCGCTGGGGGAGATTCTGCAGTTCGAAGTCCGCGGCAAGGGCTACACGCCGATGCAACTGCGGACGATCCTCGAGTGGGACATCGCCCCGCGGCTGCGGGAGGTTGCCGGCGTGACCGAGGTCAACACGCAGGGGGGCTTCTACAAGAGCTATGAGGTCCGCCCGAACCCCGACGCGCTGGCCGCCAACGGGCTGTCGCTGGGGGACCTGTTCGAGCGGATCGAACGCAACAACGCGACGGCCGGCGGCGGCTACGTCGTGCATTACGACGAGCAGCGGTTCATCCGCGGGCAGGCGTTGCTCAAGAACGAATTCGACATCGAGAACATCGTCCTCCGCCGCGGCAAAGAGGGAAAGCCGCTGCTGCTCGGCGACGTGGCCAAAGTCACCATCGCCCCGCTCACGAGGCAAGGGGCCGTCACCCGCGACGGTCGCGGCGAAGCGGTCGTCGGCATGCCGATGATGCTCATCGGCGAGAACTCGCGGGAAGTCGTCGAGCGGGTGAAAGCGCGGCTGGCGGAAATTCAGAAAACGCTGCCGCCGGGGGTGAAGCTCGAAATCCTGTACGACCGGGCGGACCTCATCAACCGCACGCTGAAAACGGTCACCACGAACCTCACCGAGGGGGGCGCGCTGGTGATCCTCGTGCTGCTGGTCATGCTGGGGAGTTTCCGGGCCGGGCTGATCGTCGCGCTGGCGATCCCGCTCTCGATGCTGTTCGCCACGAATATGATGCTCACCGTCGGCGTCACCGCCAGCCTGATGAGCCTCGGCGCGATCGACTTCGGGCTGATCGTCGACAGCTCGGTGATCATGATCGAGAACTGCGTGCGGCGGCTGTCGGAGGGCAGTAGCGGAATTCGTGAGAATTCCGGCGGCGCGGGTTCCGTTGGAATTCTCACGAATTCCGCTACGGAGCCGGACAAGCTCGACGTCATCCGCGACGCCGCGATCGAAGTCCGCAAGCCGACGATGTTCGGCGAGCTGATCATCGCGGTGGTTTACGTCCCCGTGCTGTTGCTGCAGGGAACGGAAGGGAAGCTCTTCCGGCCGATGGCGATGACCGTGCTGTTCGCGCTGGCCGGCTCGCTGGTCTTGTCGATGACCTTCATGCCGGCGATGGCGTCGCTGATGCTGCCGCGGAAGATGAAGGAACAGGAAGTCTGGCTCGTCCGCGGGATCAAATGGTTTTACCGGCCGCTCGTCGACCGGGCGATCCGGCATCGCGTGCTGACTGTGGCGCTCGCGTTCCTGTTGTTCGCGGGCAGCCTTCCCGTGGCGGCCCGGCTGGGGGCGGAGTTCATGCCGAAGCTCATCGAGGGGGACCTGCTGATCGAGGCCAACCGCCTCCCCAGCGCGACGCTGGAAGGCTCGTTCGACACGTCCACCCGCATCGAACGGGCGCTGCGGGACTTCCCCGAAGTCAAGACCGTCTTCTGCAAGACCGGCCGGCCGGAAATCGCCAACGACATCATGGGGGTCCAGCAGACCGACGTCTGGATCATGCTCAAACCGAAATCCGAATGGCCGGAAGGAAAAACGCGCGAGCGGCTCATCGAGGAAATTTCCGAGCGGCTCAACGAAAGGGTGCCCGGCTGCGCGTTCGCCATCACGCAGCCGATCGAGATGCGGGTCGACGAGCTGGTGGCCGGCGTCAAGGCCGACGTCGCCGTGCTGCTCTACGGCGACGACCTGACCGTGCTGGCCCGCAAGGCGAAAGAGATCGAACGCGTGCTCAAGACGATCCCGGGCGCCGTCGACGTCAAAGCCGACTACCAGGCCAACCTGTCGACCCTGCGAATCGAGCCTCGCCGCGATGCGCTGGCCCGCTACGGCGTCGACGCCGAAGACGTGCTCGACGTCGTCCGCTCGCTGGGGGGCCGGCCTTCCGGGCTGGTGCTGGAAGGGCGGGCGCGGTTTCCGATCGTCGTGCGGCTTCCCGAACTCTGGCGGAAGAAATCCGAGTTGCTGGGGCAGCTTCCCGTCAGTCGCAAGGGGGGTAAGCCGATTCCGCTCCGCGACCTGGCGGACATCGTCGTCGAAGAGACGCCCCCGTCGGTCGAGCACGAATCGAACCGCCGCCGCACCTTCGTGCAATGCAACGTCCGCGGGCGGGACGTGGCCCGCTTCGTGCAAGAGGCCCGGCAGGCGATCGAGCAGCAGGTGCCGCTCCCCGCCGGGTACGAAATCCGCTGGGGCGGGGACTTCGAAAACCTGCGGTCGGCCAGCCTGCGGTTGGGGCTGATCACGCCGATCGTGCTGCTGCTGATCTTCCTGCTGCTGCACGCGACGTTCAAATCGGTGCGGCTGGCGCTGTTGATCTTCCTCTCGGTGCCGATGGCCGCCTCCGGCGGAATCTACGCGCTGGCGCTGCGGGGGATGCCGTTCAGCATTTCCGCCGGCGTCGGTTTCATCGCGCTGTTCGGCGTCGCCGTGCTGAACGGCCTGGTGTGGGTCAGCGCGGCCGAGAACCGCCGCGTGGACGGGGAACCGCTGATGGAGTGCACGTTCCAGACCGCGCTGGCCCGCTTGCGACCGGTGCTGATGACGGCCCTCGTCGCCAGCCTGGGCTTCCTGCCGATGGCCCTCTCCACCGGCGACGGGGCCGAGATCCAGCGGCCGCTGGCGACCGTCGTCATCGGCGGTCTGATCACGTCCACGCTGCTGACGGCGTTCGTGATCCCCGCGCTGTACCCCGTCGTGGTGCGAAACACCCCCGTGGCAAAGGATGAGAGATGAGGGAAACGCGGAAGGCGGAAAGCGGAGTCGAAAGTCGGAAAGTCGAAAGTCGAAGGTCGCCTCTAACGCGCTTTCCTTGCGATCTCCAATCTCCGACATTCGACCTTCCGACCTTCGACCTCTGACTCTCATCTCTCATCTCTCATCCGGCTACCGGCTGAAATTCCACACGTTGCGAATCTGCTGCCGGGACGGCTCGGGAATCGTCCGCGAGAACTCCAGCGAGACGGTGCGGCCGGTCCGCACGCCGCGAATGCTCCCCTGCACGATGCCCTGCCGTCGGCAGATTTCCTCGAGGTCCCGCAGGAATGCGCCGGCGACTTTGCCCTGCGCCGTCCGCGGTTGGCCGTCGCAGATGCGAATCACGAAATCGGCCCGCCCCCGCCACACGGCCCAGATCACGACGCCGGCAATTCCTGCCAGCACGAGCCAGGCCAGCACCTGATAGGGACCGGGAGGGAACGGCATTGGACCGGATTCGAAACGGGAATCGGAGAAGCGAACACCCGGATTTTATTGTGTCGCGAGAAATCCATCGCTGCAAATCCGGAAGCGACCCGGACGCTCGCAGGGGTGTATCAGCTCGTTGGGGTGGCCGTGGCGGATGCTGCCAGCATCCGCCACGGAAACGTCCACCATCTACCGGATAGACCCCGCTCGCAGCGTCCGGATCGCTGGCACCCCAGGCCGACCGCCGTGGATCTGGCAGGCGGTTTTCGAATGATGCCGTGTTTCCCGATAGGCCGCATGGCATTCAGCCGGTATGATCTCTCAAGGGGACAGGTCCATTTTTCGGCTGACATCTGGTTTCGCGAAAGGAACGTCAATCCGAAGAATGGACCTGTCCCCGTCCGCGACGAACAATGCCGAATCCCCTCAAGGCGCGAGGCGAAGGTTCGACATGCCGGCCGAGAACGACGACTTCCCCGAAGTCTTCATCGACCTCGAGGACGAACAACCCGTCGCGCCGAAGAAAGGCGTGTCGGGGACGCATCTCACGCTGCTGCTCGATGCGCAGGAGTACCTGCGGAAGCTGCTCGACGAAAAAGCGCCGGACAGCCTGCTGGCCGCTTCGTGGGAGAGCTTCTACGCCGTCTACGACGATCTGATTCGCCGCTTCGTCGTCGCGCAGGGCGTGCCGAAATCGGACGTCGACGACTGCGTGCAGGAAGTGTGGACGGAAATCGCATCGCGGCTGGATACATTCGACCGGCCGCCGCACCGGCCGGGATTGCGGGCGTGGCTGTACACGCTGGTGCGGAGCAAGGCGGCCGACGTGTTCCGCCGCCGCTCCCGCCGATTGACGGATAGCCTCGACGGGGACTCGTCGGGAACCGAACCCACCGACCCGCGGGCCGACCCCGCGACGCTGTACGAGTTGAACTGGGAACAGGCAATCGTCGACAGCCAGCTCTCGCAGTTGAGCGAAGAACTGTCGGCGACGAATTCCCGCATTCTGCAAATGCGGCTCGCCGAGCACCGCAGCGTGGACGAAGTCGCCAGGGAACTGGACCTGAAGCCCGAGCAGGTCCACGCCCGGCAGCACCGCATCATGAAGAAGCTGCGAGCCCGCGTCGCGCTGTACACCGGGGAGCCGTTCGGTTCAGATGGCGCGTAGGCGGCGCGCAAACCGGAGCGACAGGCCGCATCACGAGATGCGGCCTGCCGCTCGCCGTAACGCCCGAGGTGGGGTCGGAGCCGCGGGCAATTTGACGCTATGCGGCGCGTATCCCGAGAGGGGTATAGGACTCGGACAGAACCTGATCGCTGACCTGGGTCTCGAAAACCCCTTCCGAAGTGACGACTTCCGACGATGTGTCCAACCAAAGATGGTAGACGCCCCTGCCGTAAGTCCCCTCGCCCCCGAGGACGTTCGCCATCTCGCGCGGGGGGATTTCGTCGAACGCGGCGGCGTGCCCGTTGGTTTGCTTTGAAATGTCGCTCACTCGGTTGCTCCTTCTCTCATCAGATTGCGAAGCCGCGGCAGAGGCGCCGCCGCGGGAATGATCGCTCAATCGCAAGACATGCAATCGTCGTCGTGTTTGGTGGGCGCTCGATAGCTTCTCTCGAAGAAGCCGACGGTCAGCCAGACCCCGCCGACGGTGCTTCTCATCTCGCCGGTGGTCAACTCCCGCATCCCGGCAGTTGCCGGTCTTCGTCGGTTCGTCTCGCTGGCAATGGTTCGGCTGGTCATGGAATTCGTCCTCTGGCGATCGTTGCAGATGTCGGGTGAGGAATTACTTGAGCGTGTCGGAATCAAGCCGCCGACCGTCCCGCGTACGCGACCGGCGATCGAGACTGCCTCCCGGGACATGGCCCATCTCGGAGAGCCTCATCGGCCGCAGGGCGAAGTTCGAAAGGCCGCGGAGATCGACGCCGGCCACGTCGTCGGGACCGGACTTCATCATGGCCAGGAACTGCTTCATGGCGTTGTTCTTGTCGGCCATCGAAGGTTCTCCCAGGGTGTGCGTGGATGATGCGCGAACAGCAGCGCGCCTGCTGTTGCCAGCGACCGGGTCGCCGACAGCGACCGGGTCGCTTCCGCGAAATCAGTGGGGATTCCGGCACACGATCCCGCCGGGCCCCGTCCGCGGTCGGTCCATCAATCCCACCCGCAGTCGCCGTCGCAGCGATTCCACGATTCCCAGTTTTTGAATTCCTCGCTGAAGGGATCGATGATCTCGCCGTCGCGAGTCGAGGTCCCCGCGGCGGCCAGTTGCAGGCCGCCGGCGGTCGCCGCGATTTCCGCGTGCGGTCGTTGCGAAACGTCTTGAATTCGTCGCTCAATTGAACGTCCAGCGGGCACACCTGGCTTTGCGTTCCAACACGAGCGGCTTGCCGGCGCCGTCGGTGAGTGGCTTGCGATCCGGGCCGTGCTGCAATTGGGCAGGGCTGGCGTACCGGACGTCTCTGCCCGGTGCTGTCACGAAAATGACGGGCTGAAGTGTGAAGCCGCCCCCGGTTCGAGCGATCGGGCCGGGGGCGTCATATTTCGACTGCGGAACGCTCGGACGATAAGCGAACTCGACTCTGAGAGACGTCCCAGATTCAGCGGCCCGTGAATTCACGGCCCGAGTTCTTCGATCTTGAAGGAATAGAACTTGAACCTGCCCGTACTGTTTGCAATCGCGAATTGGTGATTTCCGGGTTTGTCGGGCTGGATCGCCGCGAGTACATGGTTGTGTCCAGCGTTCACATCCGAGGTCACTTTTTGAGAGGGGCCGGTATTCTTCGCTCGATAATAGATGATGATACTTCCCTTTTCGGGGACGGAGACGTGAGCCGTAATCAGATAGGTCTTTCCGACACGAAGCTGAGCGTAGAATTTGTATACTGCCCATAGCGACTCGATGTAAGGTGGATTCGATTGCGCGTCGAAAAACAGCCGATATCCACCCGACATGACGCTCATGGCTCCCTTGCCGGCGACATAAGTTCGACGCGGCGTCAGCGCCATTTGAAAGCGAGGGGTAAACGCGGTTCCTTGCGTCGAACTCTGCGCGGAACCCGTTTGAATCTTGAACTTGGTGCCGGCGAGGAGTTGACGCACCTTGGCAGGCGTCACGGCGCCTTGAATGACGCCCAGCTTGCGGATTCGTTGTGGTTGCTCCTTTCCCGCCTGCGATTTCTGCCGGTCGGGGACGCCGCTCTGCTGAACCGGCCGGCGGCGCGGCTCGGCCCGATTCGACTCGGGCGGTTTCGTTGGTCTCCGGCGATTCGAGTCCCGCCGTTGTGTTCGCGGGACGCGTCGAGACTGGGCGTCGGTCACTCCGGTCAATTCCGGCGACAGGGCGATCAACAGAAACAGACTGACAAAAATGCGGCGGGAGTTCGGTTTGAGCCGTTGCATGGCTATGCCTTTCGTTGGTTATATGGTCGTCGGTTGTGGCGGGTCGCCTGAACCAGCCCCGGAGGCGGGACACTGGTTCTCCGGGACCGACAAAAACGTGGTCGTGTGTCCGCCTCAGGGAACAGGATTCGTGTTGAGCTTGTCGACCTTGCAGGAATAGAGCTCAAACGTCTTCGGCGTCATGCCATTGGCCCCGCGATAGAAGGAAAAGGAGAATGCCTTGCGACCGTGTTCCGTAGCCTGGACGGCGAACAAGACGTGCGTCCTCAAGACATTATTCATTTCAACCGAGTGAATGACTTGAGGTGAGTAGGATTCCGGACCATTCTCCAGCGTCACCTTCAACGTGCCGTGGGCATAGGAATTGACGACATCGAGATCAATGATGTACGTATTGCCCGCTCGCATGTGCAGGTGCAGCGACACCGCGTGCATCCTCATCTTGGGAACGCCATGCGTTTGGATTGAAGAGGCTTCCAGTTTTGCTGGGCCGTAGCCGCTGTTGCCGCCAAGGCTTCCGAGCCCGCGCCGATGCATTCGCGCGGGTGTCAGCGTAAATGGATACGAGATTTTGATCGCGGAGCCGTTGTTCGATGCCCCGGACGGAGCGTTGTCCCAGTGTGGGAGCGATGCCGTCGTCTTCAATCTCGACTGAATGAGTTGCTGTACTTTTTTGCGGGTCACGTTGCCCTTCACCACGCCGAGCTTGCGGATGACAAAGCCGGGCGACTTCCCCCCGGCCCGCTTCGGTTTTCCCGCCGCCTTTTGTTTCGTCTTCCGACGGAGCGGACGCACCGGCGTGGACCGCGGTTGACTCGTGCGCGATGGTCCCTTTGCACTGCGCCGTACGCCCCGCGATGGCCGCCGAGTTTGCGCCTTGGTCGTTTCGCAGAGTTGCGCGAGAACCGTCGTCAGGACGACGGCCGCGCCCAGGATGCTGCGACTATTCGGGCCATTGAAACGTTTCATGTTGACGTCCTTTCTCAAGTTGTTCGCTGACGCGATCAAGAAGGGTTTTGGCGCGTCACGCGACGCGACGTTACTGACGTGTCCCCCCACCGTATTTCAATGACGGTGGTGGACTCGAAACACAGTGGAACCGGCCGTAATCAGGTCGCCGTCACCGACGCGGCGGCTCGCTTTCGTGCTGTCTATTGGTGAATCGGGATCACAGCGGTTTCTTGCGCATGATTTCGGGGTCAAGCCGGGAATCAATATTCGCCCCAACCATATACTCGCCGGAGTAGAGAGCTGCCGCCGGTCGGCTTCGTCGGGCATTCGCGGCGATCGCCGAGCGGTCCGTCCCAGCAGCGGCCGCCTTCAACTTGTCGCATGTCGCACATCGATAGTGCCAGAAACTCGGGGCCGTGTGCGTCGGACTTGATGCGGTCGTGGGCCATGGGTGGGCTCCTCTTGAAAACTGAGAGAGTTGGGTGCGACGGCCTTGTATGCAGGCCGGCTTCTACGGAGTCGTCCTGGCGAGTGTTCGGTCACCCGCTGTTGCCATGAGTGCAAATCAGGGAATCAATTCCACCACTTGTGGTCCTGACAACCGACTTGCCTTCTACTTTGACGGTATGTAGCTCAAAGCATCCAATCGATGGGCATCGACCTCCTTGCAGGTCCCGGAGTTCGACCCGGGACAGGCTTGTGAACTCTGCAATGCGACGATTGGCCTGATCTGGCATCTGTGGTTCTCCTGGAATCGCCATCTGATAAACGGGTGGCAGGCAACCGGCCTGAATCCGGCTCCTGGTTCGCTTTTGCAACCCGCCGATTATGCACACGTGTCGATCGGCATGCAGGAATGGGCGTGTTTGGACGCGACCATATTCTGATAAGCATTCCAGTAGACGTTTTGCCCGACGCGGGGTTGGTCTTCGCCGCCGTTGAGTTGCCGCAAAATGTCCGAAGGCAATTCCGTCCATTGCGGCGAATTCTTCGCAGAGATCATGGGCAAGTTACGCATTGAAAGTCCTCCTGTGGGTTAAGGTGAAGTCGAATGTCGTTCCGCCGGCCTGACGGATGCTATCCCGTAGGATCAGCGGCGCATGGAGGGGCTTGAATCTGTATCCCTGGGCAATCGCGGCTCAGCAGGTGACACCCAGAAAACAGCCGTGTTGTGGTTTTGGCTTCGGCGCGTCACCGGGTCCAGCGACAATTACCTCGTCGCCGATTCTAAACCAGATTCCGGCTCCGCCTTGAACCGTCTCCATATCAGCGCGGCTCAGTTCCTGGAATTCGGTCTGGGTAATGGTTGCGTTGCGTTCGTCGGCCATGGTGGTCCTCACTGGTTAAGGTGTGGAAGATCGCGTTCAGTCAACGAATCGTTCGTGATTCGTGCACTTGCAGTTGTCGCAGGATCACGTCAGTAGATGAGCACAACCCCCAGAAGCAACGGTTCGCCGTCATCCGTGCTGATCGTCAGTACCGACGCGGGCTTGTCGGATCCATCGACGCGGGCGTATGCCAGCACCGAGACGCCGTAGCAAACGGCACCGACGTACCTGCCGTCTCTGTCCACTCGGCCGACGATCGCCGGGCCGGACATGACCAGCTTTGCGTCGTCCCATTCACCGATCAGACGCGTGTCGGCGTACTCCTGGTAGTAGAAGTCCTGGTTGGCGATCACCATCAAGACGGGGTTGGGTTCGCCAACAGAATTCGGCAGGTTACCGAACCAGACATGCGTTTCGGCGATTCCGTCGCCGTCCATGTCCGCGTTGGGGGCCGTTCGAAGGGCGGCTTCCCGTGCGGCTTGAACAGCGGGCAGTAACAATGCGGCGGCGTCGACCGACGTCACCAGACTTCCCAGAGAAATCGCAAAAAACGCCCCTAACGTCAAAACGGACTTGGACATCGCTTGTTCCTTTCTGGTGTGAGGCGTGAGTTTCGGCCCGCAACACGGAGAACTCGTCAATCGGCTTCACTTCTCGACAACATCCAACGTCATTTCAGGGCCGCGAAGCGTGTCGCACCGCCGACGCGGACGGAGGGCGGAAGCGTCGAATCCCTCCACCCTCAATCGACGACCGGTCGTCTGGGAGGTCAATCCAGCGCGATCGCCGGCAATCCAGTGGATTTCGCTCGGCGTCATCGCGCTGAGGACCGCCTCCCGGAGAGACAGCGGGTTCGTGTCGATTCGTGCGTGGGCCATGTCGTCACTCCGCGGTCGGCAGACTGTCAATTCCCGGGTGGGATCACGTGCACGTCGCTTCCGACGACGAGGTCGAAGTGCTTTGCAGCGGGAAGGCCCAGACTTCCGTCCGTGCTGCAGGCAGTCAGAGAACGGCCGCCGACCACTTCGATCAATTGCCGGTCCGACAGCGGCTGCATTCCGGATGTGGAACTTTCCGCCGGTATTCGTCGGCCGATCGTTTCGGTATCGGAGTTAAACATGGCGGTTTGCTCGCGGCTTGTCAGTGGTTACGAGGAATCAACCGGACGTTCCGGCAGACCGGCATCACCGATTTGAATAATCGCCGGGGAAGTCATATTGGTACATGGACGATCCCCATCCGCCGACGAACACGATTGCGTCGTATTCGCGAACCTTCTGAGTGGCGTATGATTCGCCTCCGGCCACGCGACGCAGTTCCGATGGATTCAGCGCGCAAAACTCAACGGCTGAACCCAAAGATCGATCAAATGCCAATCGTTCGCTACGTTTGCCGGCCATTACGGCCTCCCTTCTTTGAAAAGTGGGAAACTTTGGGAATGACGGCTTCGCGTTCGTGCCGTCTATGGGTGAATCGGACATTTCGGAGATTCTTGCGCGGATTCTCGAAAAAAGCCGATTTCGTTTAACCGTGGAGCCTCTTGCCCTCGAGGCCTCCTCCGGGGACCTGCGCCAACGCGGATCCGTAAACGCGGCACCCCCAGATTCGCTGGAGTTCGGTGAGCAGCCGCCGTCCCAGCCTCCCGCGGGCGACATAGCAAACATGCAGTTCGACGTAACCTGAGCCACGCAGTGCGGGACGGAGCCGGGCGAGTACGTCTTCGTTGAGGATCGGAAAGCTTTCCTCGACCCTGCCGTTGCGATGTATGGCGCGATGGTGAAAGACCGCGATGTAGATCGATTGATGACGTTCGATGTGCTCGAGCTGGCTCCGTAAGCTGAGTTCGGCGGGAGCGTGCCCGCAGGCGATGATCCCTTCGTTCCCGTGGGCGAACAAACGGAGGCGATTGATGGGATTGCCCGCGGCGCGGTCGAGCACTTTGGAGACGAATTCCGGCACGCTATTGCAGCGCAGCTCGCCGGTAAGCATGTTTGCCGCCGTGAGAATGGCGGCATCGCGTTCACTCCCATTTGGGACCACATCGATGTTCATCGTTTCCTGCCCCTTTCGAATGGAACTTCGGAGATGACGGCTTCGCTTTCGTACCGCCTATTGGTGAATCGAGTTCGCCGCGGTTTCTTGCGCTCGAAATTCAAGAAAAACGGAAATCGTGGCAGGCGTCCGCGGGCGGCGCTTCCCGCAGGAGACGCGGATTTTCAGAAATTGCGGCTGTTTCCCGATTCGGAGCGCAAGTCAGTCCGGGTCTCGGCGTTTCACTGTAAAGAGCCGCTCGATTTGATCGGCGGAATGCTCCGGAAGGCCGGCAAATCGCGTGAATCCGACGGCAGGATTCCGCTGAATCTCTGGCGGCACGCGAAACCGACGATTCCTCTCAGATTTCGGAGACGCCCATGTTCAGGCGATTCCCCTGTGTCCGCCAGGTTGATGGAAGCGATTGCGGGGCCGCCGCGCTGGCCACGATCGCCTTGCACTACAAACGGCCGATCCACCTGCAGAAGCTGCGGGACCTGGCGGGGACCGACCGCGTGGGGACGAACCTGCTGGGGCTGGTGCAGGCGGCCGAACAGCTCGGGTTCTCGGCGAAGGCGGTGAAAGGCCCGTATGAAGCGCTGCCGACCGTCCCGCTGCCGGCGGTCGCGCACGTCGTCAACGACGAAGGGCTGGGGCACTTCGTGGTGCTGCATCGGGTGCGGAAAAACTCGGTGCTCATCGCCGATCCCGGCCGCGGCCTGCGGAAGCTGTCGCGTGAGGAGTTCTGCCGGACGTGGTCCGGGGCGTTGCTGCTGCTGGTCCCCGATGACACGAAATCGCTCGAACGCAAGATCGACAAGCCGGTCGCCCCCTGGCGGCGGTTCGCCGGCATGCTCTGCTGGAATCGCCGCGTGCTCGTCGAAGCGTTCGTCTGCGCCCTGCTGATGACGCTGCTCGGCATGAGCACCGGCTACTTCGTGCAGCACCTCGTCGATTCGGTGTTGGTCCGCGGCGAAGGCCGGCTGCTCGACGCGCTGGCCATCGGCATGATCGGCATTGCCTTGTTCCGCATGCTGTTCGGCGTCGTCCGCCAGTATCTGCTGGCGTGGCTCGGCCGGCGGATCGACCTGAACCTGATGGCCGGCTACTCGCGGCACATCCTCGGGCTGCCGCTGAATTTCTTCGAGATGCGCCGCGTGGGGGAAATTCTCTCCCGCGTCAACGACGCCGCCAAAATCAGCGACGCCGTCGGCGGCGTGACGCTCACCGCGATCGTCGACGGCACGCTGGTCGTGTTCGTCTCGGCGCTGCTGTGGTGCTACGATCCGCCGCTGGCGCTGGTCGCCACGCTGTTCGTGCCGCTGCTGCTGGGAAGCGTGCTGCTGCATCATCCCGCGGCGCGCAAGCGGTCGCGGCAGGCGATGGAGCACGGGGCGCAGTATTCCGCGCACCTGGTCGAAGACGTCTCCGGCGTGGAAACGATCAAGGCGTTCAACGCCGAGCCGCTGCGAACCGACCAGGGGGAAGACCGGCTGGTGAAAGTCGTGCAGAGCGGGTTCAGCCTGCAGAAGCTGGGGGTGAGCATGGGCTCGGCCTCGCTGCTGGTGACGGCCGTCGCGGGGATCGCCGTGCTGTGGTACGGCGGCCACCGCGTGATGGCCGGGGCGCTGACCATCGGCGAGCTGATGTTCTTCCACACGCTGCTCGGCTCGCTGCTGGGGCCGCTGGAACGGCTGGCCTCGGTGAACCTCAAACTGCAGGACGCGCTCGTCGCCGTCGACCGGCTGTTCCAGGTAATGGACGTCGAAGTTGAGGAAGACGCCGACCGCCGCCGCGCGAACTTCAACGGCGTGCGGAATGCGATCGAGCTTCGCGGCGTCAGCTTCCAGTACGGCTGCCGCGACAAGGTGCTCCGCGACGTGAACCTGAAGATTCCCGCCGGTTCGACCGTGGCCATCGTCGGCGAGAGCGGTTCGGGCAAATCGACTCTGCTGAAGCTGCTGATGCGGTTTTACTCGCCGACCGAAGGCCAGTTGCTCGTCGACGGCGTCGACGCCCGCGACTTCGACCTCGCCTCGTGGCGGTCGCAAATCGGGCTGGTTTCGCAGGACCCGTTCATCTTCAACGGGACCGTGCGCGAGAACATCGCCCTGGGCCGGCCGAACGCCGACATGGCCGACGTCATCGCCGCCGCGAAGGCCGCGGGGCTGGAGGAATTCATCTCGCGGCTGCCGGAGCGGTACGACACCGTCATCGGCGAACGCGGGGCGAACCTCTCCGGCGGGCAGCGGCAACGCCTGGCGATCGCCCGCGCCCTGCTGCGGATGCCGGAAGTCCTGATCTTCGACGAAGCCACCAGCCATCTCGACACGGCGACCGAGCGGGCGATCCAGGAGAGCCTGCGGGACCACCTCGCCGACAAGACCGTCATCCTCGTCGCCCACCGCCTGAGCACGATCCGCCAGGCGGACCGCATTTACGTGATGCGGGACGGCGAGATCAGCGAATCCGGCTCCCACGACGAACTCCTCGAACAGGGGGAATCCTACGCCGAACTGTGGCACGCCCAGACCGACCGCCGCGAGTGCGCCTGCCCCGCAATGGCGGTTGCTTAATAGAAGCCCGAAGCACGAAATCCGAACCACGGCTGACAGAAAGATTGGTGACAGAAAAATGGAAGGAATGGTGAATCTTTCGGTCACCAATCTTTCTGTCTGCACGCCGGCCTCTGCTGCCCTTCGTATCAACAGGATTGGAACGATGTCCGAATCGCGTTACCACGATCTGGCCGATTGCACCGAGTTCCGGCAGACGTTGCAGGCGAAGCCGCCGGCGTTGATCCACGGGACGGCGTTGCTGATCGTCGCGTTAATCGCCGTGGCAATCGTCTGGGCCGCCCGCACCGAGGCCGACCTCGTCGTTCGCGCCCAGGGGCGGGTGCGGCCGATGGTCCGCCTCGACCGGCTGGCCGATACGGCCGCCGAGGAAAGCAACGTCAGCCCGTCCCGCGACGGCCGCGTCACCAGAGTGCACGTCCGCGAAGGGGACCAGGTCCGCCAGGGGCAACTGCTGGTGGAACTCGACACCGAGCGGCTGCAAAACGACGTCGCCCGGCAACGGCGGACGATCAAAGCCTCCGAAGCCGAGCTGGCCAGCCTCCAGCGCACCGAGACGCTGCTCGCGAAACGCTTCGCCGCCGCGACCGCGAAAGCGCAGGCGGAACGGACGCAGGCTGCGGGGGAAATCCGCGACGCGAAGAAACGCCGGGCCGCCGAGATCAAACAGCACACCGTCGCGCTCGACGCCGCGACGGTGCTGCTGCAGCGCGTCGAGAACGCGTACCGGCAAGGCGCGGTCACGTCGTCCCAGCGCGACGAGGCCCGGAACAAAGTCAAGGAAGCAACCGCCCTCGTGGAAAAGGCCAGCCTGCCCGTCGACGAGGGCAAGCTGAACGTGCTGCGAGAGGCATCGACGCTGCTCCGCAAAGATTACGACGTTGAGGTGTCGAAACTCCACGCGGAGCAGCAGGTCAAGCAGGGCAAACTCAACGCGGCCCGGCTGGAGCTGGCCAACGTCGAGCTGGAGCTGCGGCAGTCGGAACTGCGGGCGCCCATCGACGGCGCGATCACGTCGCTGAAGGCGAAGGTCGGCGACATGATCCAGAAGGGGCAGCGCGTGGTCGAGCTGGTCGAGCTGCGCGGCTACCGCATCGACCTGGCCGTCGCCAGCGACGACGTCGGCCAGCTCAAGGTCGGCATGCCGGTGCGAATCAAGCTCGACGCTTACGACTTCCAGCAATACGGCACGCTCACGGGCAAGATCGTGTTCATCTCTCCCGACTCGCAACTCCCGCAGCAAGGCGCGGCCGCCCCACGGTACATCGTCAAGGTCGCGCTGGATTCCGACGAATTGCGGCGCGGCGACCGTCTCGGCAAGGTCAAGCTGGGGATGACCGGCAGCGCCGAGGTCATCACCGACCGCGAAAACCTGCTGTCGCTGCTGGTGCGGTCGATTCGGCGGAGCATCAGCCTGGGGTGATGTTTCTCGGCGATTTGTCCCAAATGAAGGATGAGACAGAAAAATTGGTGACAGAAAAATAAGACAGAGCTTTGCGAATTCCTCTCTGGCGTCTCAGTTGCCTACTGTTGGGTTCCGTGCCTGTTGTGCGCTTGAGTCGACATTTTTCTGTCACCAATGTTTCTGTCTAACTTTGGTTGCGGCTTCGCCGCGCTGGGCGAATCCGCCGGATCGGCGACAGCCACATTCCCCTTCCGCTGGAAATGCCCGTCCGGTTTTCCACAAAACGTTGTTGAAACCGTCCGTCGCATTGCGTTAACGACCTTGGACTCCCCGCGGGCCGAAGGGGACAGGTCCATTTTTCGGCTTGACGCGTCCTTCGCGAAACCCGTCGTCCTCCGAAAAATGGACCTGTCCCCGTTCACCACACCTTTACGAAAGGGACGGTCTCATGTTCGCTCCTCTGCGGATGGCGTTCTGCGCTGTCGTGGCTGCCTGTGTTGCGTTGTCGTTCGCCGAATGCGGGTCGGCCCTGGATGGATCCGCCGACCCGCACGCATCCAACGCGTCGGCGGCGAAGAATTCTCCGGCCGACGCGAAGTCGGAACCGGCCGGCTCCAAAACGATCGAGCTGTTCGACGGCATCAAGAGCGGCGACCTGCAGGTCCGCGTGATTCCGAAGAATGAATTCCTGTCGCAGGTCCGGTTCAAGAACACGACGCGACAGCCGCTGACGGTGACGCTGCCCAAGGCCGTCGCCGCCGTGCAGGTTTTCAAGCAGGTTTTCGGTCCGGGCCAGTTTCCGGGGAACAACCCGAATAACCCGCTCAATGGCGGAAACGGCAACAACGCCGGCAACAACCGCGGCGCCCAGAACGTCGGCGGGCAGTTCGGCTTCAACGGGAACGGAAACGGCAATCCTTTTCAGGGAATCGGCTTCGGCCAGGCCCCGGGCGGGGCGAATGGCATCGGCAACGGGTTCTTCTCCGTTCCCGCCGAAAAGACCGTCGTCATCCCGCTGCACACGGTCTGTCTGGAACATGGCAAACCGACCCCCAACGTGCGGATGACCTACGAACTCCGCCCGCTGCGAAGCACCGTCGACGACCCGGCGCTGGAGCGGCTGCTGGCGGAATTCCACCCGAAAAAATCCGACCGCCGGGCCGTGCAGGCCGCCGCGTGGCATCTCGCGAGCAGCATGAGCTGGAAGGACCTGCGGGCGAAGAGCATTCGGCATATCGGCGGCAGGCGGGTACGGTATTTCACGCTCGGCGAATTGCGGACCGCCTACCGGATCGTGGAACACGTGAAGAAGGAATCGCAGCCGGCGGAGTCGCGGCCCGGTCGCAGAATTCGTAAGAATTCTGAAGTGCGGGCCACCGGCGGCAGAATTCTCACGAATTCTGCGACCCGTCATTCTGTCACCCGCCGCTGACTTTCACCCGATAGCCGATCGCCTGCAACGCTTCGCGGACTCGGTTGAGCTGGTTGCCCTGGATTTCCAGCACGCCGTCCCGCAGCGTGCCGCCGGCGCCGCACGTCGATTGCAGCCGCGTGAGCAGCTCGGGGAGATCGTTCTCCGCCTCGGCGAGCCCGCGGATGACGGTCACGACCTTGCCCCGTTTGCGCTTTTCCAGCGACAGCCGCGCCGTCTGCTTCCCCGGCGGGGTTCGCGGCCGCGTCTGCGGCGGGCAGGCGCACTCCGCCTCGAGTTCGCCGCAGCGCTCACAACGCGGCAGCCGGTCGAAGGGGGTTCCTTCGAAGAGTCGCATCGAGATCCGGCTCCTGCAGTGGAATTCTGAGCTCAGTCCGTTTAGCCGCGACTCGGAGGCTTTGCGGAGAGGAGCGCGGCGGATGCCCGACGTTGCCGCGGCAGCAATGCTCTCCGAAGACTCCGAGTCGCGGCTAAACGCAATACCGTTCATCTTCGCGCAAACCACGACCTCCTGTATCGTTGCGATGTTCAACAAACCACAACGCCCAGGAGGTCATGGCGATGCACGAGCAAGGATGCTCGACGAT
>Ga0268386_10000340_pt1 | contig 28843 bp, 21 predicted proteins | sample RVTome_15_FD_200260 | JGI IMG/M metagenome (GOLD analysis project Ga0268386, IMG submission 200260) | Soil microbial communities from uranium-contaminated site in the Upper Colorado River Basin, Wyoming, United States - RVT150D86... ... | reverse complement strand
GGTGCGCATCCCGCTGGTGGTGGCGGCGCCGGGCCTCGGCCCGCGCGTGATCGAGGACCAGGTCCGCATCGTGGACGTGATGCCGACGCTGCTGGAGCTGCTCGGCGTCCCCGCTCCGCCCGCGGTTCAGGGCACGAGCCTGCTGCCCCTCGCGCGCGGCGATCGGATCGGCCTGATGGCCCTCTCCGAAAGCTGGTTCCCGCGCTTCCATTACGGCTGGAGCGAGCTGGTGGCGATCCAGGACGAGCGCTTCAAGCTGATCCGCGCACCGCGCCGCGAGCTGTACGATCTCCAGCGCGACCCGCTGGAGACGGCCGACCTCGCCGCCTCGGACCCGCGGCGGGTCGAAGCGCTCGAGCGGGCCCTGGACGCGATGGTCGCGGCCGCGGGCGGGGGCGGTACGCCGAAGACGCCCGTGGCCGTCGACTCCGAGACCGCCGAGCGGCTCGAGGCTCTCGGCTACGTCGGCGGCTCGGTGAGCGCTCGCCACCTCGAGGACCGGCCGCGCGGCGACCCCAAGGACAAGATCCACCTCTACAACCTGCTCAAGCAGGCGAGCACCGCCGCCGCCGAGGGGCGGGAGGAGGAGGCGATCGAGAAGGCTCGGCAGGCCCTGGCCGAGGACCCCGAGATCCTCGAGGGCCACATGCTGCTCGGGAACTTCCTCGACAAGGCGGGCCGCCACGCGGAGTCGATCGCGGCCTACCGGCGGGCGCTGGCCCTCGATCCCGAGCACCAGGCCACGATCTTCCGCCTGGCGCTCGCCTACAAGCAGCAGGGCCGCCTCGGCGACGCGCGCACCGGCTTCGAGCGCGCGCGCTCCCTCGACCCCAGGAACGGACGCGTGCTCTGGCAGCTCGCCGACATCGAGATGCGAGAGCGGCGGCTCGAAGCGGCGGAGGCGATCCTGAAGGACGCCCTGGAACGGGGGGTCGAGCGCGACCGCTTCCTGCTCAAGCTCGGCGAGTGCCACCTCGAGCAGAAGCGCCTCGACGAGGCGGAGAAGGCGCTGCGAGAGGCGGTGGCCACGCGCCCCACGCTCGAGACCGCCCACTTCAACCTCGGCCTGGTGCACGAGGAGCGCGGCCAGAGCGAGAAGGCGATCGCCGCCTACGAGGCAGAGCTCGCGGGCAACGCCAGCGCCCACCGCGCCGCCTTCAACCTGGCCAGGCTGCTCCAGCGGGCGGGCCGTACCGCCGAGGCCCTCGAGCGCTTCCGGCAGGTTGTCCAGCTCGCTCCCGACTTCGCGATCGGCCGCCTCTACCTGGCCAAGGCGCTCCTGGACGGGGGCGACCTCCCCGGCGCCGAGCGCGAGGCGAGCGCGGGGCTATCGCTGAAGCCCGAGGAGTCCCTGGCCCCGCTGGGGCACTACGTACTGGCCGATGTCTACAACCGCCAGGGGCGCCTCGCCGAGGCGCGCTCGCAGCAGCGCGCGGGCGACCGGCTGGCCCGGACGGGCTCGCCGCCGGGCATGCGTCGCTGACCGGGTGCGCGTTCGGTCAGCCGCCCGCGCCCCGGCCGATCTCGGCCAGGCGCTGGCGAGCGGGGGCGAAGCGCGGCTCGAGGGACAGGGCCTTCTCGAAGAACGGCCGGGCCTCGGCCGCACGCCCCTGCCGCACGAGGATCAGCCCGAGGTTGTAGGCGTGCCGGTGGTTCCGATCGTCCAGCCGCCACGCTTCGCGGAACGCCTTCTCCGCCTCGGCCAATCGGCTTTCTCCGCCGAGGGTCATGCCCAGGGAGTTCCAGTACGAAGCGACCGCCGGATCGAGCTCGACCGCTTCCCGCTGCCGGAGGATGGCCTGCTCCGCCTGGCCCATGTCCCGTAACAGCTCGCCGAGCTCCGCGCGCAGCCGGGCGTCGCGTGGGGCGAGCGGCAGCGCGGCCTCGTAGGCCTGGCGCGCCTTCTCCCTCCGCCCGAGCTCGCGCTGGAGTCGCGCCTCGCGCCGCCGGAGGCCGGCGTGCCCCGGCGAGGCCGCCTGGCCACGGCGCAGCCGCTCCACCGCCCCCTCGGTGTCGCCCGCCCGGACGCGGCATTCGGCGGCACCCTCCCAGGCGCCGGCGTGAGCGGGGACGCGGCGCGCGGACTCGTCGAAGTGCCGGCCGGCTTCGGCGTGCCGGCCCTGCGCGAGGAGCGCCCGCGCCAGGTAGTAGTGCACCTCGAAGCTCTCGATGCTGCGCGCCAGCACCTCCCGCAGCTTCCGGACGCTCCGCGCGGCGTCGTTGGCGTGAAAGGCGAGCAGCGCTTCGCGGATCAGGCTGTTGACGATCCGGAACTCCTCGATCTTGTCCTTGGGGTCCGCACCGGGCGTCGCCGTCTCGGCCGGGCCGCCGGCGCCGACGTAGCCCAGGGCCCCCAGCCTCTCGATGACCTCGTCCGAGGGGGCCGCGGCGCCGTCCTGCCGGCTGCGCCGCTCGCGCTCCAGGACCTTCGCCAGCGCCGCCCGCATCGCGTCGGCCTGCGCCGGCCTCTCCCGAGCGAGGTTGCGCCGCTCCCCCGGGTCCTCGCGCAGGTCGTACAGCTCGGGCTGCGGCGCCTGGACGTACTTCCACCGCGCCTCGCGGATGACCCGCAGGTCGCTCCAGCCGAAGTGGAGCAGGGGCACGAGGGACTCGGCGTAGGTCGCCGCCTCGCCGGCCTCGGGGGCGCCGCGCAGCGGCGCCGCCAGGCTCCGGCCGGAGAGCGTGATCCCGGGTCGCGGAGCGAGCCCGGCGAGGTCGATGACCGTGGGGAAGACGTCGACCAGCCGCACGGTACGCTCCAGGCGGCGGCCCGCCGGGATCCCCGGGCCGCGCACGAGGAACGGCACGCGGAGCGTCGTCTGGTAGACGAAGAAGCCGTGGAGGCTCTCGTCGTGCTCGCCGAGGCCCTCGCCGTGGTCGGAGGTCACGACGAGCGCCGTCTCCTCGCGCAGCCCGAGCGAGCCGAGCGCGTCGTCGAAGCGGCCGAACAGCTCGTCGGTCCACGCCACCTCCCCGTCGTAGGGCCGGCCCGCGTGGCGCGAGGCGTGAGGCTCCGGCGGCTCGTAGGGGTCGTGCGGCTCGTAGAGGTGGAGCCACAGGAACACCCGCCGGCCCGCCTGTCCGCGAAGCCAAGCCACCGCCTCCCCGATCGTGTCCTCGCCCTTCTTCTGCACCGTGTTGAGGAACTGTGCGTCGCCGCTCGCCCCATCGAAGCGGTCGGCGTAGACGTCGAAGCCGCGGTCGAGGCCGGACTGCGAGTCGAGCACCACGGAGGAGACGAAGGCCCCCGTCGCGAAGCCGCCCTCGCGGAACAGCTCCGCCAGGACCGGCACCTGGGGCACCACCCCCGGAGAGACGTTGTCGCGGATCCCGTGCTCCGTGGGCAGCAGGCCCGTGAACAGGGAGACGTGGGAGGGCCGCGTCAGCGGGACGTGAGCCGACGCCTCCACCGCGAGCGCTCCCTCCGCGGCGAAGCGGTCGAGGCGTGGCGTCGCCACCTCGCGGGCGCCGTAGCAGCCCAGGCGGTCGGCGCGCAGCGTGTCGATGGTGACGATGACGACGTGGCGTGCCGTCCTGGGCGGTTCGGGTGCGCTCTGGCAGGCGGGCAGGCCCGCGACCAGGCCCAGCGCCAGGAGCCGCCGCATCATCGGCACTATAGCAGGACCCTCCCGTGCGCCCGGCGCAAGCCGGCTAGAATGCCCCGCGTAAGCGTGTCCGATGCCCCTGTCGACGAACGCCGCCGCGCGCTCCTCGCCGAGGAGAGGGCCCGCCTCGCCGAGGTCGCGGCCCTGCTCGGCCGCGGCGATTCCCCGCCCGAGGAACGGGAGGCCCTCGCCCGCTCGGTCGAACAGCTCGACTCGCTCTTCCTCCTGGTAGTCGTCGGCGAGTTCAACTCGGGCAAGAGCGCGCTCATCAACGCGCTGCTCGGCGAGCGGGTGCTGGACGAGGGCGTCACGCCCACGACCTCCCGCGTGACCCTCCTGCGCCACGGCCCCGCCCCCGCCCGGGAGATCCTCGCCGCCGGGCTCGAGCGCGTCACCGCGCCGGCGGAGTCCCTGCGGGACGTCGGCCTCGTGGACACGCCCGGCACCACCGCGGTCCTGCGCGAGCACGAGGCCCTCACCCGGGACTTCGTCCCGCGCTCCGACCTGGTGCTCTTCGTCACCTCGGCCGACCGGCCCTATACCGAGAGCGAGCGGGCCTTCCTCGCGACCGTGCACGGCTGGGGCAAGGAGGTCGTGGTCGTCGTGAACAAGGCCGACATCCTCGACGCGGCCGGCGACGTGGCCCGGGTCGCCGACTTCGTTCGCGAGAAGGCGTCGCAGCTCCTCGGGTTCGCCCCCGCGGTGTTCCCGGTCTCGGCGAAGCTCGCCCTGCGCGGCAAGACCGAGGGACAGGCCACGCTCCTCGAGTCGAGCGGATTCGCCGCCCTCGAGCGCCATCTGGCCGGCACGCTCGAGGAGGCGGGCCGCTTCCGCCTGAAGCTGCTCAATCCCCTCGGCGTCGGGGAACTGCTGCTCGGCCAGGCCGCCGGCCGGGCCGGCGCCCGGCTGGCGCTGCTGCGGGACGACCTCGAGGCCCTCGAGGAGATCGAGGCGCAGCTCCGGCTGTTCCGCGAGGACCTCGGCCGCGACTTCCGCTTCCGCCTGTCGGACGTGGAGAACCTGCTGCTGGAGTTCGAACGCAGGGGCCACGCCTTCTTCTCCGAGACGCTCCGGGTGGGGCGCGTGTTCGACCTGCTGAACCGGGAGCGGATCCGGGACGAGTTCGAGCGCAACGTGATTTCGGAGCTGCCCAAGGCGCTGGAGGGCCGGGTCGCCGAGCTGGTGGAGTGGATGGTGGACCGCGAGCTGGAGCTATGGCGCGGCCTCACCGAGCGGCTGGCGCGGCGGCAGGCCGCCCACGCCGAGCGCATGATCGGGCGCGTGGGCGCCTTCGAGCACGATCGCGCCCGCCGCCTCGAGGACGTCCGCCGCGAGGCGCACCGCGCGGTGGAGAGCTACGACCACCACGCCGAGTCCCGCCGCCTGGCCGCGGCCGTGCGGGAGGCCGTGGCCGGGGGGGCGATCCTCCAGGTGGGCGCCATCGGGCTCGGCACCGCGGTGGCGGCCCTCGCCACCACCACGATGGCCGACGTCACCGGCCTGCTGGCGGCGGGGACGCTCTCGGTGGTCGGCTTCCTGCTGCTGCCCGCGCGGCGGCGGCAGGCGCGGCGCCAGCTGCAGGAGAGCGTCAAGGCCATGCGCGCGACGCTGATGGCCCGGCTGCACGAGGCCTTCGAGAAGGAGCTGGCGCGGAGCCTCGAGCGGATCGGCGAGGCCCTCTCTCCCTACACCCGGTTCGTGCGCGCGGAGGGCGAGCGTCTCGAGGCCCAGCGACGCGAGATCGACCGGCTGGCCGCCGAGCTGCAGGGCCTGCGGGCCCGGATCGAGGAGGTGGGCCGCTCGGCGTGAGCCTCGGCGCTGAGGTCAGAGCAGGCCGAGAGCTCCATGAGAGCACCTCCCGATGGTCGATGCTCCCAACGACGGCGTCGGTTCCGCGATGGCGCGCGGCCGCGCGGCGTGCCATGATCTCCGCGCGGAGGTGCGGACTTCCCAGATGAGGATGGCGGTGCACGTGCTCCTGGTCCCACTCGGAGTCCTGGCCGCCTGCGGCAGGCAAGAGCGTTCGGCGGCGCCAACGGCCGAGCGCGTCGCGGAGGTGCGCGCCCTAGAGGTGCGGCCGCGCGCGATCGAGGTGGGCATCACCGCAGTCGGGACGATAGAGCCCGAGAACCGCGTGACCGTCGCCTCCCAGGAGGCGGGCGTGATCACGGCGCTCGCCGTACGCGAAGGAGACCGCGTCCGCACGGGAGACTCGTCGCTGGGCTCGACGACCGTGAGCTCCGGGCCCAGCTCGCCGAGGCCGAGGCGCGCCTCTACGAGGCGCGCGCCGCCCACGAGCGCGCCGCCTCGCTCGGGCGCGAAGGCCTGATCTCACCGGCCGACGCCGACGCCGCGGCGGCGACTTTCGGGGTGGAGAAGGCCCGCGCCGAGGCGCTCCGGACCCGGCTCTCGTTCACACAGGTCACGGCGCCGGTCGCGGGCGTGGTGACCGTGCGCCATGTGGAGCTCGGGGACAGCGTCGCCGCCCGCGCCCCGATCGTGGAGCTGGCGGCGGGCAGACCGCGCCCGAGATCCGGGTCGAGATGGACCGGCTCCGCGCCTCCGGCCTGGGCCTCGACGTCGGCGAGGTCGGCCGCACCGTGCGCACGGCGGTCGGCGGCTCCGTGGCGACGCGGCTGACCGAGGGCGACCGCGAATACGACATCCGGGTCCGCTTCGACCGGAGCGCCGTGACGAGCGCGGCCGAGCTGGCGCAGGTGCCGCTGTTCCCGCGCTCCCAGGTCCCGGTGCGGCTGCGAGACGTCGCCTTCGTGCGCGAAGGCAGCTCGCCCCAGACGATCGAGCGGGAGAACCAGAACCGGCTCGTCCGGGTCACCGGCCAGGTGCTGCCGGAGGTCTGGTCGGTCGGCGAGGCCTCGGCCGCGGTGCGCGAGGCGCTCGCCGCCTATCCCCTTCCCGAAGGCTACACCGCCTCGCTCGCGGGGGGCAGGAGGAGACCATCCGCGAGAACCAGCGGCTGCTCGCGACCGTGGTGGGCCTCGCGGTCTTCCTGGTGTTCGCCGTGATGGCGATCCAGTACGAGTCGCTGGTCAACCCGCTCGTGATCATGGGAGCGATGCCGCTCGCCGTAGTCGGCGTCGTCGCCGGCCTCGCCCTCGCCGGCCTCCCGCTCTCGGCCCCGGTCATGCTAGGCGTGATCCTGCTCGCCGGCATCGTGGTGAACAACGGGATCCTGCTCGTCGAGTACATCGAGATCCGCCGCGAGGGCGGGCGCGTCCCGCGCGAGCAGGCGATCCTGGAGGCGGCGCCGCTCCGCGTGCGGCCGATCCTGATGACGATGACGACCACCGTCGTCGGCATGCTGCCGCTAGCGTTCAACTTCGCCGAAGGCGGCGAGCTGATGATGCCGCTGGCGGTCGCCGTGATCGGCGGCCTGACCGTGTCCACCGCGCTCACGCTCTTCGTGGTGCCCTCGCTATACCTCCTGCTGACGGCGGCAGCGGAGCGCCTCGCCGGCTGGGCCACCGGCCGCCCGGGGGGGCGGCCCGCGGAGGGGTGACGGCGGGTACGGTTTCCGCCGGCGGCTACGTTCGAGTGCGGGCAGCGCCGGCGGTCGCTCTAGGTTCCATCACTGCCCATCTCGAGCACATAGCCCACTCCTCGAACGGTTCGGATCAGCTTCGTCTCGAAAGGGTCATCGACCTTGGCGCGCAGTCGACGGATGTGGACATCGACCACATTCGTGTGGCTATCGAAGTTCATGTCCCAGACCTGCGAGGCGATGATCGTCCGTGTCACCACTTCCCCGCTCCGCCTGGCAAGGAGCGACAACAGCGAGAACTCCTTCGGGGTGAGGTCGAGACGCTGGCCGGCACGGACGGCGCGGTGTGCGTGGAAGTCGATCTCGAGATCTCCGATGTGCAGCGTTTCTGGATGCCGTATCGGCCTGCGGCGCAACAACGTGCGCACGCGCGCCAGAAGCTCGGCAAAGGCGAACGGCTTTACCAGGTAGTCGTCTGCTCCGCTCTGCAGGCCCCTTACCCGGTCTTCGATCGCATCACGTGCGGTCAGGAACAGGATGGGGGTCTGTTTGCCGCTGGCACGCAGCCCCGCCAGCACGGACCAGCCATCCTGATCGGGTAGCATCACGTCGAGAATGATCAGGTCGTAGTCCTCGGTCCGGGCCAGATGAAGCCCGTCTCCGCCCTCGTGGGCCACGTCTACTATGAAGCCGCTTTCGTTGAGCCCCTTTCGGAGATAGCCCGCCGTCTTGTTCTCGTCCTCGACCACCAGGATCTTCACACCGCGCTCTGCCAGTTCTTGCCGGGCCGCTTCTTGCGCTGCGGGCATTCTAGCTCTGGATATCTCAATTGCACACCTTACGGAAACGTAATCTTCACTGCTGGCGGTCGTCACCGGTCCGGGAGCGGGGTCGCGGTGTCGCCGCGACCAGTGGAAGGCGCACCGTCGGTAGAACCCTCGCACGCCAGGCGAGTCAGAATCGGGGTACGTTCGGGGGACTCGGATCCCGATAGCAGCCGTTCAGAAGACGCTGGTGAGCTTGAGGAACAGGGTGTTGCCCTGCTCGGAGCGCTGGCCGAACTCGGCAGTCCCTCGCTGGAATGCCACCTGAATGGTCCCGAAGGGCGGCTGGTAGCGCCATACGAAGACCGCCTGGATGTTCCGGCGATCGATCGTGGAATTCGTCTGCAAGAAGGCGCGAAGGAAGAGATCCTTCGTGAAGAACTGAGTGGCCCGCAAGACGTGGATCCACGTGCTGCGACGCTCGGGATCGGGATCCAGCCTGAGGCGCTGCAGCTCGTATTCGGCCGACAGTTGGTCGGTGATCTTGCGGCGCGCGCTGACTGTCCAGAGCCTGAGGTCCGAGTCGAAGTTCCGGCCGAACGTGTAGCCCACCTCCGCTGACTGGTACTCGCGGGTGTTGTACCCGAGGGCCACTCCGAATTCCTGATTGCGGAAGTCTTTCTCGAACCGCTCGAGCTTCCCGACGTAGGAGACCCGCGCGCCGAGTCGATTCCGGAACTCGGCCTCGGCACCCTGGCGGATCTCCCAGCTCCGGAGCCGCCCGCGCTGGCTCCAGTACACGTTGTAGTTGGAGTCGTAGGCCAGCTTCTCGACAGCCCCCTTGTTGAGCCAGAGCGTCTTTTCGACGGCGGAGTCGAGCTCTCTTCGATCGTCGTCCCTGATGAACCCGACCGCGTTGGCGTTGTCCTGAAAGCGATCCCCGAGGTGGCTGTAGCGCAAATGGAAGTGGCCCGTCGGCGAGTCATAGGCGGGCCGCAGGAAGAAAGCGAGGGATCCGCCGCCATGGGGGCCATAGCTCTCCGCGAGCTGAGCGGTCATGCCCAACGTCTTCGTGAAGAAGAGGTTCGCGTCCAGCCCGACCGAGCCCTGGTTGCCGCCCCCCTGCCTGCGGTTCGCGACCATCGCAGCCACATACGACCGGCCGAGCGCGCGTTGCGCGCGGGCAACGCTGAAATGCGCGTCCTTGCCTCCGGCAGCCGGCTGTGCCTCGGTGTCGATCAGCGCCAGTGTCCAGGCGCCGCTCTGGCCGAGTAGCTTGGCGCCGACGTCGATATCCGCGATGCGGCGCGAGTAGAAGGTCTGGATACGCTGCTGGAAGAGCTCCTGGCCCTCCAGGAAGAACTGACGCTTCTCGGTCAGGGAGATCTCGAAGCGGGTGAGGTTGATCGTCTCCTCGTCCGCCTCGATGATGGCGAAGTCCGGGTTGACGGTACCGTAGAGCGCGAGCTGCGAGGTGATCGCGTAGCGAGCGTCCCCCCCCACCTTCCAGGTCCCCTCCTCGCCCTCTTCGAATTGCGACAGGCCGAAGGGGACGATCTGGAGCCGCTGCTCCGGCGACGGGACGGTCAGCCCGACGAGGTTGCCCGCCTGCGAAACGCGGTCCCGGTTCTCGAGGGGCCCCGCCCAGAAGCTCACCTCCAGCGAGCGGCGCCGGCTCCGTCCCAGGTTCAGGCCCCAGGTGACGCCGTTGCCTGCGGTGTACTTGATGGAGGCGAGCGGGATGCTTATCTCGGCGGTCCATCCCCCTGGGAACCGCCGCGCCGAGGAGCTCCACGGCGCGTCCCACCTGGAGTCCCGTACGCGGCCATCGTCGCCGATGCGTCCATCGGCCTGCGTGCCCAGGGCGTTGGTCATGAAGTAGAAGGCGCTCTGCCGATCGTGCGTGCTGTCGAGGACGACGACGACGGCATCGTCGGCGAAGAGATCGGCGTCGCGCTGGGTGAGCTGCGCAGCGATACTGGCGTCGTCGTAGGCTCGAAACGCCACGTACAGGTTGTGCTCGTCGTAGAGGACGAAAGCCTCGGTGCGGACCGGGGAAGGAGCCCCGCGCCGCGGCTCGTACTGGATGAAGTCCGTCGCACGCGAAGCGGCCGCCCACTCCCTTTCGCCCAGCGAACCATCGATGTGCGGGGGCGGGTCGGCCTTCACGGCGGTCAGCAGGAACGCGGGCGCCGCCGCCGTCACGATGGCGGCGGCCGTCAGCAGGAGCATGTCCCATCGCTACGGGCGCCTCCCGGACGACGGCCCCGGCCCTCCGCGTGCTCGAAGGCTCCGGAGGCGATGACATGCGGGAACGGTCGCCTGCGTTCGCAGGGCAGCCAGCACGCCTCGGAAACCATGGGCGCCGCGCCAGACCGGTCCCCAATCGTCGGCGACGCTCTCATGGCGAGGGACTCTACATCGCGTCGCCTGACAGATCCTCGGCGCCGCGATTACGATTCCGTCATCTTAGGAACACTCCGCCGAGGTGCGCTGACACCGCCGGGATCTCCGATGCCATCGCTTCCGCTTCCGCCGCCGGGGGCATATATCCCGCCGGGGATGACGAGCGACACCCGAGTGCCCCTACCCACTTCGCTCTCGATTTCCGCCTCCCCGCCATGAAGTGTTATGATGCCCTTGACGATGGCCAGGCCTAGCCCCACGCTGCCAGGCTGTGAGGAACGAGACCTGTCGGCCCGGTAGAAGCGATCGAAGACTCGCGGCAGGTCATCGCCTGGAATGCCGGCGCCGTCGTCGCAGACTTCGATACGGACGCGACCCCCGTCCAGGCGAGCCGCAACCGTGATCGCTCCCCCGGGCGGCGTATGGGCGATGGAGTTCGCGACCAGGTTCCCGACCGCGCGCTGCAGGAGACCCCGGTCCACGGCGACCGTCATCTCGTCGGCAACCGCGACCGTGAGCGTGATCCGCGCTTCCGAGGCAGCCTCCAGGTAGTAGTCTCGCACCGAGGCGAGCTCCCTGGCGAGGTCCACCCGTTCCCGCTCGAGGTGCGTTCCCGGGCTCTCGGCTCGCGCCAGGAACAGCAGCCGCGATATCAGGTCCGACAGTCGAACGCTTTCCTCGAGGCACGACGTCAGGGCCTCCTTGTAGGTGTCGGCCGACCGCGCCCTGCTGAGGGCAACCTCGGCTTCTCCGCGAATGTTGTGGATCGGCGTGCGAAGCTCGTGTGCGATGTCAGCGGACCACTGTGAGAGGCGGCGGAACGAGTCATCGAGCCGGTCGAGCATCGCATTGAAGGTGTCGGCCAGAGCGGACAGCTCGACGGGATAGCCGGCGGAGTCGATGCGCTCCGTCAAGGTCGCCGACCCGATACGCTGGGCCGTCTCGCTGATCTCCCGCACCGGCCGAAGACCGCGCCGGGCGATGCGATAGGCGACAAGAGGACAGGCGATCACGGTGATCGCCAGCAACCCTGCCAGGGCCCGTCTGTAGCTCTTCAGGAGCCACTCGTGATGGCGGCGATCCACGGCCACCTGGATCACCCACGTCGTGTCCACGGACGCTCCCACGCGGGCCCGAGCCGCGAGCGACCTGAAGGATCTGCTCTCGCCGAACCGGACTTCCCTGCCACGGGTCGGCTCGACGTCGGGCGGGACGGCGACGGTGAACGTGCCGACTGGCAACAATGCGTCCATGCCCGACGTGGTCAGGAGCGGATTCCCATGCTCGTCCAGCAGGCGCACGTAGGTGTCTGCGTACTCCCGACGGGCGGGCGATTCAAGGTCGACCTCGCGCCTCAGCGCGAAGACCGCCTGCGGTCGGTCGCGCAGGATAGCGCGCAGCACGTGGACCTTGTCGACCAGGAAGACATCCTCGCTGTGTGCGAGGCTGGCCTCGAGCGCCCAGTAGAGGATCGCCACCGCGAGCAGGACGAAGACGAACGAAGCCACGGTGTACCAGGCGGTGAGACGCGCGGCGAGGGACAGTGAGCGGCTCGTCCCCGGAAGAGCGAACATGGCGGGCTCCGCGTGCGGTCCGACAGGTCGAGGCAGCCTATTCTAGGGCTTTCCGACGCCCGCCGCCGTGCGCCGTCGCCGGGCGGGGGCCGCGAACCGCCCTGGCCTCCACCATACGAGAATGCCGCTGACCACCTGTCCCGCGAGCATCAGGCTCACGCCGAAGGCCAGCGCCTGCGTCGGAGCGCCGAAGACGTCGCCGGTGTGGATCGGGCGCTTGAGGTCGAGGATCCTCTTGCCCAGGTGGGCGATCCTAGAGTTCTCGACGTCGAGGATTTGCCCGCTGTACTGGTCGAGAAGGACCCGGCTCCGGCCGCCGGGAGTGCGGTCCTCCGGAAAGCTCAACCCGAGGGCGTAGACGGCGGTGCCGGGCGGAGGAAGGCTCACGCGACGGACGAACGCGCCCGGGAGCGCTGCGCGACCGAGCCGCAATGCCTCGTCCGGCCCGATCGGGCTGGCACCCGCGGACACCATCGAAGCCCGCGACACCGGCCGGCGGGGTGGCGCGGGATCCAGCCGGAGGACGACAGGGTCGACCACCTCCGCGAACGTGATCATGATACCCGACACACACATGACGACGAGGAAAGCCGCGGAGTACAGGCCGAGGACGTTGTGAAGGTCGAAGTTCACGCGGCGCCACGAGCGGCTGGACTTGAGGACGAGGATGCGGCGTGGCCACCAGAGGATCAGCCCCGACAGCGCCAGGAGCAGGGTGAGGAACGTGAGGGCCCCCACGATCTTCTGGCCCATCGGGCCGGCCAGCAGTGTCTTGTGCAGCCGGCGGAGAAAGCGGGCGAAGCCGCCGAGGCGCTCACGGGCACCCAGCACTCGCCCCCGGTACTGGTCGACGCTGACGGCGTGACCACTCTCGAGGTTGATCACGAGCGCGTGATGCGGCGCGTCAGGAAGGACCACGCCGTTGGGCGTTTCCAGGGGATAGGTCGAGCGGACCGCCTCAACCGCCGCCTGGAGAGAGATGGTGTGCGACCCAGGCTGTACTAGCGTCAGGTCCGGATTGAGCAGCCGGTCGATGTGGCCCTCGAAGACCAGGGCGCAGCCGGTGATGGCGATCACGAATATCACGAGGCCCGCGAGCAGACCGGCCCACCGATGGAAGACCAGAAGCGCTTTGTGCATCGCGAGCTGCCGCACCGAGACGTCTCCTTGCCACGCCGATCGGTCAGAACTCCGCGGTGATCTTCACAATGACGCCGAGCCGGGGAGCCTCGCTGACGCCGACCGGAACGGCCAAGCCCACCTCGTATGTTCGGCCCGGCTTCCAGTACGCGCCGGGGGTCAGCAGCACCGGGTGCTCCCTGCCCCAGGTCGCCTGGATGTCCCCCTCCGCCCGGGCGTGGGCGCTCTCGGTGAAGAAACACTCCTGAGGGGATCCCACGCTCGGCTACGGCGGGTCAAGGTACACCGTCCTGGTCTGCGTATAGAACTCGCGCGCGGCCTTGCCCTGCTCCCGCGTGCCGCTGCTCGACCGCTTGAAGCCTCCGAACGGCGCTTGTGGCTCCGCTCCCGCCGTTTGCGAGTTGACGTGGACGATGCCGGCCTCGATCTCGCGGATGAAACGCATGGCCAGGCCGAGGTCGCGAGTGACGACGGAAGCGCTGAGCCCGAAGCGGCTGTGGTTGGCCATGCCGACCGCCTCCTCGAAGGTCTTCGCTTCGAGAAGACCCACCACTGGTCCGAAGATCTCCTCCTGCGCGATCCGCATGTCAGGTCGCACCCCATCGAACACGGTTGGAGCCACGAAGAAGCCACGCTCGTGCTCGGCGCCCGCCAGCTTGTGGCCGCCGGCCAGGAGCCGAGCGCCCTCCGACTTGCCGACATCGATGTACTCGAGCACAGCCTTCTCGGCTTCTGCGCTCACCAGCGGGCCCATGTAGGTGTCCGGCTTCAGCCCGTCGCCGACCTTCAGCGCCGAAGCGCGCGCGACGAGGCGATCGCAAAATTCCCCCGCGATCGCGTGGTGCACGATCACTCGGCTGGTCGCCGTGCACTTCTGGCCCGCGGACAGCATGGCGCCGGCGATGGTCAGATCTATGGCCTTGTCCAGATCGGCGTCCTCGAGCACGACCACCGGGTTCTTGCCTCCCATCTCGAGTTGAAACTTGATCCCGCGTTGCACGCACCGCGCCGCAAGGCCTGTGCCGACGGCATTCGAACCCGTGAAGCTGATGGCCTTGACGTGCGCGCTCTCAACGAGGGCCTCGCCGACCTGGGAGCCGGCGCCCACCACCAGGTTGAACACGCCATCCGGAAGCCCCGCCTTCTCCAGCACGTCTGCCAGGTGCCAGGCGGTGAGAGGCGTGAGCTCCGCCGGCTTGAGCACGACCGTGTTCCCGAAGGCCAGGGCCGGTGCCAGCTTCCAGGCGGGGATCGCGATCGGGAAGTTCCACGGCGTGATCAGAGCGACCGCCCCAAGCGGCACCCGCTCGGCGAACAGCATCGTGGTCGCGGAACCAGACGGATATACCTCGCCTGTGGGCTGAAGCGCCTCGCCTGCGTAGTATCGGAGAAGGCTCACGCCGCGCCCGACCTCGCCCTTGCTCTCGGCGAGCGTCTTGCCCTCCTCGCGGGTCAGTGCTTCGGCCACCTCGTCCAGCCGCCGCTCGAGGAGGGAAGCGGCTTCGAGGAGGATCTCTCCCCGCTTCGGCATGGGCGTTCGTGACCAGGCGGGGAAGGCCCGCCCTGCCGCCTCCGCCGCTCGCGAAGCGTCCTCGCCGCCCCCGGACGGGAAGATCCCCACGACCTCGTCCGTGTTCGCGGGGTTCACGTCGGGTCGGGTCTTCCCGCGCGTCGCAGGCCCCCATTCGCCGCCGATGAAGTTTAGGTAGCCACGGCTCATGACGCCCTCCTGGTCTCTACAGCATCGGATCCCAGGTCTCCAGCAGTCGGCGGATGTCGGCGACATCCTCCGGGCTGACGGGCGGGAGCGGTGGGCGGACCGGCCCCGCTGCAAGGCCGACGAGGTTCATCAACTCCTTCATGACCGTCACCTCGTAGCCCTTTCGCCGTGCGCGAAGGGCGTAGAGCGGCAGGACGTAGTCGTTCATCAGTCGCTTCAGCCCGCAGTCGTCTCCGGCGGAGGCGACCTCGTGGAGTCGCACCGAGAGGCGGGGCGCCACCGTGGCGATGCTGGAGGTATAGGTGCGAACGCCGATGCTGTAGTATCCCGGGACGCAGTCGTCTCCAGTGCCTCCGATCCAGTGCAGCCGATCCCCAACATGGTGGATCACCTGTTGGTACCGGCGGACGTCACCCTGGCCGTCCTTCCAGGCGACGAGGGTCGGGATCCGAGCCGCCAGGCGCTCCACCCAGCGCGGTGAGGGATTCACCCAGTCGCGACTGTAGACGATCAGGGGCTGAGGCGTTGCCGCCCCGATGGCCGCGTAGTACTCGGCAAGCCCCTCGTCGTCGGCATTGGGGTAGTAGGGCGGCAGCGCGAGGATGGCGTCGGCTCCGGCGGCCACTGCCAGCCGGGCCATCTCGACCGCCATCCGGGCATTGAAGCCGACGCCCGCGATCACGGGGAGCCGACCTCGTACCTCCTTGGCAGTGACCGCGACGACGGCGTTGTGCTCGGCGGGTGTCAGTGAGTACATCTCCCCGGTCCCGCCCGCGGCCACCACGCCGCCGAGCGGATACTGGACGAGGACCTGGAGGTTCTCCCTGAGCCCGGCCAGGTCAATGGAGAGATCCGACCGGAACGGCGTGACCGGGAACGCGATCGCCCCGTGCAGTCGACCTCGCAGCTCGTCGGGCGTCATCGCGGCACCTTGCGTCACCAGCGCGGAAGGACGCGCTTCCAGCTCGGGTCTACGTGCTTCCTCATCTCGGCTTCGTCATCGCGCTTCCGGTAGCCGCAGTCGGCGTAGCGCTGCCGGCCGCGGGCGAGCCGGTCGTGATCGAGCTCGACCCCGAGACCAGCACGGTCGGGAATCCGGACGCAGCCGTCGACGATGGCGATCCTCCCGCCCTTCACCACCTCGTCCTCCTCGCACTGCCACGGGTAGTGCGTGTCGCAGGCGTACGTGAGGTGTGGCGTGGCGGCGGCGGCATGGGCCATTGCCATCAGCGAGACGCCGAGGTGGGTGTTGGAGTGCATTGACATCCCCAGGCCGAACGACCGGCAGATCTTCCCCAAGTGCTGCACCTGCCGCAGCCCGCCCCAGTAGTGGGGATCGCAGAGAATGACCTGCACCGCATCCTCTCTCACGATCTCGGCGAGATCCGCGAAAGAGGTGACGGCTACGTTGCTCGCCAGCGGCGTCTCCACGCCTGCCTCGAGAAGTTGCCGCCGCACCTCGGCCATGCCCGCGATGCCGGCAGTGGGATCCTCGAGGTAGCCACCGCCGGAGAGCTCTTCGGCGAGAGACTTCCCGACCCGAACCGACGTCTCCACCGACCAGGCGCAGTTGGGGTCCATACGGAGCGGCACGTCCGGGCCGAGCGTCCGGCGCAGCTGCCGAATCGTCTCGACCTCGACGTGCGGGTCGAGAACGCCGGTCTTGAACTTGATGTCCCGAAACCCGTACCTGGCCAGCATCTGCCGGACCTGACTCACGAGCGCCTCGGGAGTGAGGGCCTCGCCGTACTCGTCGGCCCGCGTATCGCTGCCCTCACCCCCGCCTCCCGCGTGCTTGTAGAAAGGGTAAGCAGAGAAGGGGACCTCGTCCCGGACGCGGCCCCCGAGCAGATCGCACGCCGGCCGGCCGACCGTCTTCCCAATGAGATCGAGGCTGGCGATCTCGAGAGCGGAGTAGAGTCGCGGAGCGGCATCGAGAGGATTCTCGCCCGGGACGTGGTAGGTCTGGGATCGGTCGGCACTCGTCCCTTGGCGCTCCCCTTCGATCATCGGCAGTAGCCCGGCGGCGAGGCGATAGGGGTCGGCGCCCACCACCTCCGGCCGCAAGCGCTCGAAGCCGCGGGCGATGGCGTCGCCGCCGTGGGTCTCGCTGATCCCGACGGCGCCCGCGTCACTCTCCAGCTCCAACACGGTCCGCAGCGCGTACGGGGAGTGCAACCCGTACGAGCTGCGGAGCGGCGGGTCCGCAATGGCTATTGAATGGACTCGCAGATCGACTATGCGCATGGACCTCACCGCGACGTTAGGCCGACCTCGTTGCGCCCGGCGACGACAGCGCCGAGCTCGAGCTTTTCAGCCCTCAGACCTCCGGAGACTGCTCCCGCCTGATGCGGCTCGTGACGGTCGCGCGCCGAAACGGGGACAGCGGCTCACGGCTTGCCCATGATCTTGATCGCTATGTAGTGGATGTGCCCGACGCCGGGATTGACCTGATGCACCGTGCCCCGCGGAACGCTGACCACGTCTCCCGTGGCTATCGTGCGCGTGATCCCCCCCTTCATGTTGGGGCTGCGGATCTCGTTCGCGTCCCCCCCGTGAGCCTTCCCGTCGATCAGCTCGCCCCCGAGCCTGAGCGTGGCCGCTCCGCTCAGCACCACGAAGACCTCGTCGTACTGGACATGGAGCTGGGGGGTCTGCACGCGGTTCGCGAAGTAGGAGGTGTCCATCGAGTACGCAGCGCCCTCCCGCTTGAAAAGCTGCCTCGAGATCTCCGGAGGGACGGCTCCGGCCCGCAGCAGGACGTCCAACTGCTCGAGCTCGGCCCGGCTCTTCACTCCCGCCAACCCATCGTCGCTGGCAGCGCTGCTCACGCCATCCGCGATAGCGGCCACCGCAATGCCCACCAACAACAGCTTCGAGATCGTCCTTACGGTCATCTAAACCTCCTTGTGAACCCGCATCGTGGATCGGGAGGGTACGGCAGGCCGGCTGACAAAACGACGCCGCCTGGATTACGTTGTCGTCATGTACGGCTTTCCTCGCGCACTGGAGCCCTGGTCAGAAGGACGCCTGGAAGACGAGCACCAGGCTGTCGCCCCCACGGGCACCTGCTTCCCCCGGCGGGGGCCGCAGGATGTTCCGCGACCGGCGGACGTATGTCGCCTGGAGCTTGGCCGCGTCCGGCTGGTCGCGATCGAGGGCGAACGACCAGCCGAGCGACGCCTCCGTGAAGACCGGCGTGAAGTCGCCTTCGCGGGCAACGTCGGGTGCGGACTGCCGGTATGGGTCGAAGGAGGTGTAGAAGCGATCGCCCCAGTTGAAGTCGAGCCGATCGAAGCGCGCGGCGAGCGTGTGGCGACCTGCCGTCCAGGCTCCGCTCGCGGCCAGGCCGAGCAGACGCTGATCCAGGTGCTCGCGGCGGGCCGGTCCAGCCGCCGCGCCGAGCGTGGCGTGGCGCCGGCCCAGAGAGCCGCCGAGCGCTTCCAGCTCGAGGCGGAGCGGCCCATGCTCGAAGGCGCAATAGGCTCCGAGCTGTCGCGTGCGGTCGGCCGCCTCTAGCACCGCCCTGGCCGACGGGGCATCCTCGCCCGCGAGGATGAGGGCCACGGCGTCCCCGGCCCTATCGGTCGCTCCGAGAAGGCCGTAGATCCCGGCGCTGTGATCGCCGCGGCGCCACTCGAGCCGCAGCACGGCGTCCTTGCGCGCGTTGACGTCGGAGTCCTTGCCCGAACCGTTGAAGAGGGCGGCCAAGGCCACCAACGAGTCTCCCTCGTTAGCCCGTGCCGTCCAGGCCAGGACCGCCCCGCGGTCGCGCACGTCCCCGAAAAGCCTGGCGACCTGGCCACGCTCGGCGAACAGGAGGCTCCCGGAGCCGGCAAGGCCCTCGCGCGTCTGCAGGGTCTTCATCTGACCGGCCCGGAGCGCCACGCGTCCAATGGGCCTGAGCTCCAGATAGGCGTCCTGGAGGACGTTGGAGCTCCGCATGCCGATAGCGGGGTCGGCCATGACGACGAACGACACCTTCTCACCCATTTCCCCCGCCACCTTCATCTCGGCCCGACGCACGTGGTACGAGTCTTGGGTGAACTCGTCGCGCAGGTGGTAGTAGCGGTTGGGCGGCACCGCGGGATCGCCGACAGGTAGCTCGCCGAAGGGCCGTGTGTACCAGACCTGCAGCAGGCCCGACAACCTCAGTTCCGCCGCCGCCGCCGGTATGGCAAGGGCGCACGCGAGCACAGCGGAGAGCACACCTGGCTTCATCCCGCGTTTCGGTGCGTTACCAGCCGACCCAGAAGGGGCCGTCACCGAAGTCCCAGAGCACGTAGAACTCCACGCGAGTCGCCACGTTCCTGGGCCGGATCGGGACCTGCACGCCGACGCTCGCGATGACGTGCCCCAGCTTGTTGAGCGCCTTCGACGTCTCGAGATAAACGGCGAAGTCGTGGCGTCGGGTGTCGAGGTCGACGTTGCCCACGAACTCGACGGCCGGAGTCCAGGCGACGCGCGGGTGCCCAAGGGCCTGCGACAACGCGATGGCGTAAGCCCCCAGGGGATTTCCCTTGTCGCCGTCGACCGGAAAGCGCGCTCCGAACCGCCCCTGGAACATCGTCCGGCCTCCGCGCCAGGCTTTCCCCAGGGCCAGGAACGGGTCGAGACCCACGGTTCCGGTGCCGAGCCCTTTCGACGCGCTCCCGGTCGGAAGCCGCACATCGAGGCCCGCCGAGAGGATCGTCCAGCTCGAGATGTCGTAGTGCAACACCTGCTTTCCGGACAGGGTCACGTCCCCTATGCCCGCGCCTTCACCCACCGCCCTGGCCTGGAGACGGAGCGGCAGCTCGACCTCGTACTGGAAGCGCGGACCGAGGCGGTTCTCGTAGATGACCTCGAGCTCGGTCTCGCGCGCCTCACCTTCCGGCTTGTGGGAGAGCCGCAGCACCCACTCCATCTCCGGGAACGCCTTGCCGGTCGCGAGCAGCCGTCGGAAGTTCAGGTCGCCCGGCGGATAGCGGTCGGCGCTGTCGCAGAAAGTCCGCATGTACGCCACGGCAGCACCGATCTCCTCGTCCGAGAAGGCCTCTCCGAACGCCGGCATCACCGACGACAAGCCCCAGGACGCCCCTCCGTCGCGGACGATCGCCTCCCAGAGCTGAGTGGGCTCAGCCGTCGTGGCGCAGTCGTCGAGCTCTACCGGACGCACGTCGCTCTGCCACTCGGGATTGCCCCGGCCGTCATTGCCGTGGCACAGGGCGCAGCCGGTTTCGTAGACGCCCTTGCCGAGGGCAATCTTCTCGGGGTTTCCGGTCGCCCAACCGCCGGCGGCCGCGACGAGGATCAGGGTTAGGCTCGTCATTCGACGCCGGCCGTGCCGTCAGGTTTCGAGCGCATGTCTCGAAGGGCCTACTGGACGGGCGGCCGCGTCACCTGTACGGCGACGGTATCGGAGGCAGCCCAGCCGCGGCCGTCCTCCACGGCCACGGCGATCGCAATCGGCACGTCGCCTTCCTTCTGCCACCTCTCCTCGGTCCAGCCTCCCCTCACGGGCGCCCGCCAAGGCGTTCGCCGAGCCGTCGCATCCCCGAACTTCCCGGTCGGCGCGGTCCACTTGTACGTCAGCGTGGAGCCGCTCGGCCCTTGTGCATCCGCGGTCAGCATCGTGGTCTGGCCGACCTCGATCTTACAAGGCTCGCAGCGACCCCGGACGCGCGTCTGCTGGCCGTCCGCCGGTGCGGTCGACGTGACTTCGACGTTGTCGATCGCGAAGTTGCACGCATTGTTGGAGCCGGCAAAGGCGACCTCGTCGAAGCGAGTCCGCAGACTGTCGATGACGTCAGCGCTCAGTGTCTTTTTTCCGTCGACGAGCAGCTCCAGGCGGATTGCGCTGCCGCTCACACGCCTGATCGTGAGGAGGGCAGTATGTTTCGCCTGATCGTTGATGCCGCCGAAGGCCTCGTCGGAGCGGAGGTAGTGCAGGTCCGAGCCGCCCATGAAATGCACGTCCTCTGCCTTCTCATCGACCAGGGAAGCCCGATTCCGTATGCCTAGGGACAGCATGGCGATGTACCCCACATCGTCCGTCGCCTCGCCACTGGAGCTCTTCTCGGTCGCATCGGCCGTCTGAAGCGTTCCCATCGAATCGAAGAGGCCGAACCGGAAGCCCCACAGCGCATCGCCGCTTCCCCGCTTCGCGGCGTCACTGCCGGTGATCCGGAAATCGAAGCGTAGCGCGATCTCATCGCCCGCCTTCGACAGCTCGACCGGTGGGAAACTGGCGACCAGTCGCCTCTGGGTGGATCCGGCGTCCATAGTCAGGAACAGGGCCCGCCCAGAGCCGAGGCCCCCCCCATCGTCGTCCACGGAGACGCCGCCCCCGCTGGTCAGATGCCATCCGTCCCGAGCGCCTTCGAAATCCTCTTTGAGCAGCGTCCCTGCCAGCGCCGCCGTGGTCAGCGTCGCCGTCACTCCCACAACGAGTGCCCACCGTCTCATCGTCTGTGCCTCCTCGAGAAAAGGTCACACCAGCGGAAAGATCCGGGCCGCGAGCATCGTGAACGCGAGCCCAACCACGCCCATGACTACGAGCTGGAGAGAGAAGCTCCGCAGCGTCTCTTCCGCCGTCATCCCGCTCATCCTGCCCACCACCCAGAAGCCGCTGTCGTTCATCCAGGAGAAGAGCTTGGAGCCGAAGCCGATGACGCAGGCGAGATAGACCGGATGGAATCCGAGCGTGGCAGGGTCGGCAAGGCCGACGAACATCGCCACCGCGGTGAACATGGCCACGGTGGCCGATCCCTGGGCGGTGCGGAGCAGGGCGGTCACGAAGAACGCCAGCGGGAGCACGGCGATGTCGTAGGCCCGGGAGAGCCGTTGGATCTCCTCCCCCACGCCGGTCTGCTGGAGGATCGCGCCGAAGGCTCCGCCGGCCGACGTGATGAGGATGATCTCCCCTCCGCTCGCGAGGGCTGACTGGATGACCTCGGCCTGGCCCCTCTTCCTGAAGCGGACGAGGGTCACGATCCCGATCGCCGCCGCCAGGGCCATCGCCACGTTGCCGCTCCCAAGGTTGTCGAAGACCCACGCCACGCCCGAGCGCCACCCGCCGAGGACCACTGCTGGCGTGCGCCCCCAGTGGTTGTCCAGGATGGCCCTGCCCGAGATGAGCCCGACGGGCAGGAGGATCGGCACCAGCGACAGCCACAGGGAGGGAAGCGTCCGCTCGTCGCGCTGGGCGAGGCTGCGCAGGTCTGCCAGAGAGGCCTGGGCCGTGGCGCGCAGCGGTACCGGCCAGCGGCGGTTCACCCAGAACGAGTAGGCGAGGCCGGCCGCCGTGGCCACGGCGCCGAGCGCTACGCCTGCGATGATGGCCGCGCCCACGTTGACCCCGAGCTGGGCGGCCACGTACAGCGGACCGGGAGTCGGCGGCACCAGCGAGTGGGCGATGCTGGCGCCCCCCGCGATGGCCATGATGTACAGGCCGTAGTCCCTTCCCGTACGAGCGGCCAGTGCCTTGCCCAACGGGATCATGAGATAGAACACCGTGTCGAAGAACACGGGCATGGAGAGGGTGAACCCCGCGCCGGAGAACCCGAACGCCGCGCGAGACTCGCCCACCACGCGTACCGCCGAACGGACGATCTTGTCTGCGGCGCCGCTCTCCAGCAGACAGATCCCCACCACCGAAGCCAGCGCGATCAAGATGCCGATGCTTCCCGCCGTGGTGCCGAAAGCGCGTCCCACCCTCTGCCCCACCGACTGTGCGGCCAGACTCTCCGCTTCCGCCGGCGGCATGTTCCGCGCCGCGGCGTGTGCCTCGATCTGGTCCCTGCTCGTCAGCCCGCCAACGATCAGGCCGGCGAGAACGAGGGCCAGGAAGGCGTGGAGGCGCAAGCCGATGATCGCTCCCACGACCACAAGGATTCCGACAGCCAAGAGCACGAACGGGGAGAGCGGCACGCCGGCGGCTCTGATGCCCACCGCCACAGGCAGGAGCGCCCCCACCACTCCCGCGAGGGCCTTCCTCCTCACGGCGCGGCGAACGCCGCTCCGACGAGCGGCGCACTGGTGATGGTGATGCCGCCGTCAGTCGCCTCCCGGACCCGTCCCCGGAGCGGGCCACCCGCCCGTCGCCTCATCGCTCCGCGAACTCCCTCAAGAAACCGTCCAGCTCTCGTCCTGCCGGATGGATGACGACCCGATACCGTAGGCGGAGCTTGTCGCCACGCTCGAGCGTGTGCTCTCCATTCTCCTTGGCGGCCGTCGGATCGAACCTGGCGAATGTCTGACGTCCAAAGGGATTCGCCATGAAGAACCCTTTGGCGCGGACCTGCCAGCGGGCAGGGTGGTCGAGGTTCCCAGGATGATCGAACATGGCGACACCGACCTGCTCGCCGTTCCTGAGCGTGGCGGCCCAGTCGATCCAGGCCGAGCGGCGGCCACGGACCTCTTCCTCGTTCACGCCGCCCGCCGCGTTGACGACGCGCCCGCCGTAGTGATCGTCGAAAGGCAGATCCAGGCGCACGGCGATGATGGAACTCTGGTAGTCGCCGAACGTCACCTCCTCGACGGCTTCGAGCACGAGGTCGATGTCGAACATGCGACAGTCCGCGGGCTTGCTGTAGAAGGTCATCTTGCGCCGCTCGATCAGCCACACGTCACCTTCGTGGCTGGTCCAGTGGGCCAGCATGGAGAGCGTTCCCGAGCTCTCACCCCCCGCCAATCCGGTGATCTCCTGAAACACGATCCGGCCTTTGTCCGGTCCCGCGTTGCTGGGGTCGTTGTCGAAGAAGTTCTGGCCCCAGAAGAACCGCCCCTTCGGCCCCCTGACTCGCTGGGCGCCGATGGTCAGTCCACGATGGTTGGGCCGGTCGGTCGAGTCTCCTGGCAGTGGGGTGACCGGGAATCCTCGCGTGACCGCCGTGCCTGAGGCAGCCAGCAGCGGATGCAGGTGCGGCATACCCACGGCGTTCCCGAAATGCAGGATGCTGAACGGCTTTCCGTTGATCGCGATCGCCACAGAGTCGTACCTCTCCTCGAAGCTGACCTGTGCGGCAGCAGGGGAGTGGCAGAGGCTCAGTGCCAGCGACCCGGCGACGAGCGGCATGAGATGCCGCTGCGGTCCAATCATCGCCGTCCGAACTCCTCGAAGAACCCCCCGATCTTGCCGATCGTCTCCGCCACCTCGCGTTCGGCCGGATAGATCACGACGCGGTAGCGCAGACGGAGCTTGTCACCGCGCTTCATCGTGTGCGCGGCGTTCTCGCTCGCAGCCGTCGGATCGAACGCCGCGAAGGCGCGACCGCCGAATGGATTGGCCATGAAGAACCCCTTGTCCTGGACCTCCCAGCGGGTCGGATGGTTCAGGTTCGAAGGATGGTCCAGGATCGCCACACCCATCCTCTGGCCGCCCGAGGTGATGCCGATCCAGACGAGCCAGGGCGAGCGGCGACCGCGCACCTCGGCCTCCCTGACCCCACCCGCCGCGTTCGCGGCCCAACCGTCGTAGTGGCTGTCGAACGGGAGGGCGAGACGCAAGCCGATGACCGCGCTCTGCTGGTCGTCGAACGTGACCGGCTCCATGGCTTCCAGCTCGACGTCGATGTCGATCGTCCGCATGTCCAACGGCCTGGTGTGGAAGGTCATGTTGCGCCGCTCCACGAGCCATACCCGTCCTTCCTCGCTTACCCAGTGCGCCAGCATCGAGAGGGTGCCGCGTTCGTCGCCACCCTCCATGGCGGTGAGTTCCTTGAAGGCGATGGTTCCCTTGCCGGAGCCTGAGTTGCCGGGATCGTTCTCCCAGAAGTCCTGGCCATTCACCCGAGCGGCGCCGATGACCAGGCCCCGCTGGTGTGGACTATCAGTGGAATCTCCGGGTAGAGGGTCGACGGGAAACGCCCGCGTCACGGGGTCGGGCCCGCCCGATACGGTGAGCAGCGGATGCAGATAGGGCTTGCGGGCTTCCTTCCCGTAGTGGAGAAAAGTGAAAGGCTTGCCGTTGATCTGGATGTCGACCCCGTCGCTTCCATCCTCGAAACGAACCTGCCCGTATACCGGGAACGACATCAATGCAACCACGAAAGACACCGCGGGTACCGCGCAGGAACTAAGGAACGGCGACCCTTGGCTCCGACGAGCCGTCCACCGCGTGTGCCTGGTTTGAGCCGTCACTATGGCGACGCACTCTACACGTCGCCGCCTGACGAATGGCCGGCGGCACGATTACGTTTCTGTCATTTGGTATGGCCGAAGGGTGCCCTCGTCGCCGCTTTGCGCAAGCTGCCTACCGCCCTATGCAGCGTCGCCAAGCACCGGCGTCCCTTCCGGCCTGAGACGCGGTGACCCCTACCACCCATCAGCGACCATGAGCGGCCCTCAGCGCGCGAGATCGTGATGCGCTCCCAAAGCCAGCGGGCATGACAAAAACGTAATGTCCGCGGCATCGTTTCGTCAGCCGTCGCGCGATAGAGTCCGCGTCGTACACGGAGAACCAGGATCAGGAGTCGATCGATGGACGAACTGCGCCACGGGCCCCGCCCCTCGTTTCCCCGGCTCGGCCAGGCCGCGGCCTTTCCTCGCTCTCAGCGCACTCCTCTTCCCCTCGACGCCGACTCAAGTACGACACGGCCAGGTGCGCTTCGAGAAGGAGACCAATGGCGCACCATCTGGATCAACGGGACAGGTGTTCGGCCGGTGACCGGGGGTGGGGCGCGACGTGACGCGCGCGCGGGCACCGCCCGCAGGTCACACGAATCGTCTCGAAGCCAGACAGGCTGGATCCTGCCTGGCACCATGGAGGGATCACGATGAACGGTCTTACGCGATGGTTGCCCGTCCTCGTGTTGGTTGGAGCCCCGGCCCTCGCAGGCGCCGTGCAGGATGCAGCCGTGCTGCAAGGCACTGTCGCCGCAGCCATTGGGGCGACCCCGATTCCGGGAGCGCGCGTGGTGCTGAGGGGGCGCGGCGGCGTGGAGCAGGTGTCCATCACCGACGAACGTGGCGCGTACAGGTTCACGGCCACGGACGTCGCCGGCCGCTTCTCGCTCGACGTTCTTGCGCAGGGATTCAAGCCCTTCGTAGAAGACGACCTCCGGCTGACGCTAGATCCCGCCCGCACCTTCGACATCTACCTCGATCTGGCCGACGTCCAGGAATCGGTCGTCGTCCGGGCCACAGGCGAAGTGCTGCGCATCCGGAGCAATGCCCCCGATCTGTCACAGATCGTGACCGCGAGGGAGCTTGCCGAGCTGCCCTCGAGCCAGCGAAGCGTGGTCAAGTACGCCCTCGTCAATCCCCACGTGCGCCAGGTGCTCGCCACGAACACCGACGGGCAGCAGAGCCAGCGGCTCTCCATCAACGGCAAGTCGTACCGGCATACGGCGTACATGCTCGACGGGGTCATCAACTACGACTGGGTCTTCGCCAACGGGCCTTACCAGATGGTCGCCGCCAGCGCCGTCGAAGACGTGCAGGTCGTCACGAATCACTATCCCGCCGAGTTCGGGACCACGACCAGCGGCGTGGTGAGGGTGAACACGCAGTCGGGTACGCGGGACCTGAGAGGGGAGTTGTTCAGCTTCGTGACGCCGAGCGGCATCCAGGCCAAGCCGGCGCTCTCGACGCGCCGTGTTCCCAATCAACGCATCCAGTGGGGAGGGCTGCTGGGCGGGCCACTGGTCACGGACAAGACCTACTTCTTCCTGAACTACGAGGGAATCGACCAGCGGCGGGGCGGGTACATCCAGTCGCCGAGCCCCGGATTCCACGTGGGCGAGGGCCAGGAATCCTATGCGCTCGGGCGAATCGACCACCACCTGACGGACACGCACTCGCTGGCGCTCCGACTTAACTTCTATCGCTACGAGAACGACAACCCGAACGACGTGGTCAGCGGCATCACGCAGCCGAGCGCAGGCCGTCTCGATCGCAGCGGGTCCAGGGGCGCGCAGTTCACAGACCGCCTCGTGATCGGACGCTTCGTGAACTTCGCGCGCGTGAACTATGCCTGGTATTACCCGAACAACAACGTGCCGCTCACCTCCGAGGTTCGGATCGAGCGGCCCGGGTACAGCATCGAGGGCAACTCCGGATCCAACTACAGCCGCGGGCATCTCGTCAACGTCAGCGACGCGGTGGCGTTCCATCGCGGGCGTCACCAGTTCAAGATGGGCGTCGAGGTCGTGCGGATCGACTTCCGCGACAACCTCTTCAACGAGTTCGGGACCTATCGGTTCGCCGCGGGCCCGCCGAGGCCCGGTCAGAATCCGCTGACGTACGTCCACGTGTTCGGAGCGTCGGACGACCGACTCCGCGACACCACGTTCCAGGCCTACGTGTCCGACGACCTGAGGCTCTCGTCGCGCGTGTCCGGCAGCCTCGGCCTCCGCTACGAGTACCAGACCCTGACCACCAGCCTGAACCGGCTGCTGCCGCGCGCCGGCCTGGCGTGGGACGTCGGCGGAGACGGCAGGACCAAAGTGACCGCGGGTGTCGGCGCGTTCTCCGAGACCTTCCCTCTCATCTTCCACCGGAGACACCTTCGCGGGTCCCCCGAGTCCCCCGTGGCGACGTATACGATCCCCTTCGGGGTCGACGGATTCCCCACGTTCCCGAACTCTCTCACCGAGCGTCCCGACCCGCGCTTCCAGGCAGCACGCCGCGACTTGCGGATGAACCGGGACGATCTCCGCAACCCCTACAGTTGGCAGGCCTCGGCGGGCGTCGAACAGGACCTCGGCAATCGGTGGGCCGTGATGGCGAACGTCGTCTACAACCGCACGACCGGGGAGTTCCGCGAGCTCGACATCAACGCGCCCGCGCCGTTCGACCGGACCCTTCCCGGTCAGCGGCGAACCGCGGCCCAGGCCGACCCATTCCGCCCGTACACGACCTATCTGGGCGTTCCCGTGCGGAGAGTTTTGATCACGGGGAACTCGGACCTGCCAACAACCTTCTCCGCCCTGGACATCGGCGTCCGGCGGAAGTACGGCAGCGGGATCCGGATGGAGGCCCACTACCTGCTGTCGGGGTCGGTCACCTACACCGCCCTTGACACGGGAACCCCGAACGAATGGGATGATCTCGAGGACGCCGAAGAAGGGCCCAGCGACACGCACCAGAAGCACAGATTCGTGGCGACGGCCAGCGTGGACCTGCCGTATGGGCTGAGGTTCGCGCAGGTCACGACCATCGCGTCAGGACTGCCGGTGAACCCGCTGACCGGCATCGACAACAACGGCGATACCCACTCGGTCGATCGCCCGGTCGGGCTCGGACGCAATTCCTTCCGGGCACCGGCGCAGGCCGTCACGGACCTGAATCTGGTCAAGCTGATCACATTCGGCAGCGGCCGCCGGGCCGAGATCCGGCTCGACGTGTTCAACGTGTTCAACAAGATGAACTACATCAGCGTGAACGAGATCTACGGCGAGGGCCCGGATCCTCTCCCGACGTTCCTGGCCCCGATCGCAGGGATCCAGAACGCAGATCCCTCGCGGCGGATCCAGGTTGGGCTGCGCCTGATGCTGGGGCGGTGAGGCATCCGTTATACGGTCGCCGCGGTCAAGAGAACGGCTACAGGCACGGGCCGGCCCTGTGTCAGGGTGTGTCGGCGCGCCAACAGGGCTAAGTAATGCACGGAGGGTTCGAGGATGCAGCCGCTGCGCCGATGGAAGTCCTGATCAGCGTCTTTGCGATGGGCTCTAGCGCGATCGCCGGCGTCGTCGGAGTCGCGGGCCTCCTGTCGAGCCTGCTCGGCGGGCTCGACCAGCCGCTTCCACCCCTGGAACTGCCCGGGCGCGCGGGCGTGATACGGTAGCCGTCCTCGCTGGCCCAGAGCGTCGCCTTCGTCCCTTGCAGCTCGATCTCCCCGTGTGCAACTCCGGGGCCGCCGCTGGCCTCGTAGATCCCGAAGACGGCGATGGCGCCGGAGGGGAACTCGAAGGTGACCTCCATGGTGTCCGGGATCGTCCGGTCGTCGGTGAGGACGTAGCGGCCGCCGTGCACGGAGACCGACGAAGGCGCCCGCTCCCCGAGCAGCCAGCGGATCGCGTCCATGTAGTGCACCCCCCAGTTGCCCATCTGCGACGAGTAGTCCTTCCACCAGCGGAAGTAGTAGGGGGCGATGTTGTACTGGTAGGGACGGTACGGGCGAGGGCCGAGCCACATGTCCCAGTCGAGCC
>Ga0268386_10000339_pt1 | contig 28956 bp, 26 predicted proteins | sample RVTome_15_FD_200260 | JGI IMG/M metagenome (GOLD analysis project Ga0268386, IMG submission 200260) | Soil microbial communities from uranium-contaminated site in the Upper Colorado River Basin, Wyoming, United States - RVT150D86... ... | reverse complement strand
GGGGAGCGGACCGGGAGCCGCCGCCGTCATCGGCGCCGCCGCCCGCGCGCGCCCGGAGGCGCTCCCTCGCCGGCCCAGAGCGTCTCGACGTCGTAGGCGACGATCTCCCGCCCGCGAGATCAGGACCTCCTCCCCCGCGGCCACCCGGGCGAGCAGCCTCGACCACGGAGAAAGGTTGGACTAGAGTCCTGGACTGAAGTCAACCTCCTCCTTCCCCCGGGGACGGGCCGACGGGTTACGCTAGGAGGCTTCCGACCGCCATGGCCGACCTTCGCGAGACGCTCCTGGGCGAGGAGATCCGCGTCGTCCAGTGGGCGCGGCGGAGCGGGGTGCTGTCGGTCACCTCGGGCGAGGTCACCAAGGGCCTCTTCTTCCGGGCGGGCCGGATCGTCTTCGCGTCGTCCACCCTCGAGCAGGACAAGCTCGGGGAGAACCTCATCCGCCTCGGCCGGATCAGCCGCCGGGAGTTCGCGGTGGCGTTCGAGGCCGCGCGCGTCCGGCACCGCCGCCTCGGCGAGACCCTCGTCGCGGCGGGAGTGACCACCGGGCCCGAGCTGGGCCGGCTCCTCGCCCACCAGGTCCAGACGATCGTCCTCTCCCTCTTCACCTGGACGGCGGGAGCGGTGCGCTTCCTCGACGCGGAGGACGCGGTCCCCCCCGACCTCGCCCTCGATCTCTCGACCCACCGCCTCCTTTTCGAGGGAGCGCGGGTCTTCCCCGACGCGGGGCGGCTGGAGCGGGCCCTCGGCGGCCTCGGCCAGCGGCTGCACCGGGTGGAGCGTCCGCCCTTCGACCACGCCCGGGTGACGTTCTCCCCGGCCGAGCGCGCGGTGCTCGAGGCGGCCGCGCGAGGCACGACCCTGGAGACGCTCCTCGCCCGCGCCCGCGCCCGCGACCTCGCCGCCCGCGCCGCCTACGCCCTCGTCGCGGGGGGCCTCGTCGAGACGGAGCCCGGACCGGGGGCGGCCTTCGAGGAGGACACGGGGACGTTCCGGCTCGCCCTCCCGGTGGAGCCGATGGCGCCCACTCCCGACCGGCGGGCGCGCATCCTCGCCCTCTACGAGGCCCTCCCCCGGGCGAGCCACTACGAGGTGCTCGGGGTGGGCCTCGCGGCCGGGACGAACGAGGTGGACGAGGCCTACCGCCGGCTCGTCCAGGAGGAGGACGAGTGGCGGGACCTCGCCGACGACGTCCACCTCGCCTCGGTCATCAGCACGCTGCGGCTCAAGCGGCGGGAGGCCCACCGGGTCCTCTCCGACCGGGAGAGCCGGGTCCGCTACGACGACGCGCTCGGCGCGCTGCGGCCCGCCCCTCCGCCCCCCGCCCCCCCGGCGCGCCCCGAGCCGAGGGCGGGGCCTCCGGCCCCGGCTCCCGCCCCCCCCGCCGGCGAGACCGACCCGACGAAGGGGCTCCGCCGCGAGGCGCGGGGCCTCCTGGACGAGGGGAGGGTGGACGACGCGGTGGCCCGGCTCCTCGAGGCGGTGGACCGGGCTCCCCGGGACCGCGAGGCCCACCGCCTGCTCGCCCTCGCCCTCGCCGACCACCCCACGCTCTTCCGCACCGCGGAGCGCCACTTCGTGGCCGCGCTCGAGACCGACCCCCGCGACATCGAGCTGCGCTGGCGGCTCGCGGGCTACTACAAGAAGGCGCGCCTGGGCGCCCGCGCCCTCATCCAGCTCCACGCCCTCCTCGCGATGGCCCCCGACCACCGCGAGGCGCGGCGGGAGCTGGAGGCGATGCAGAAGGGATAGCGGAGCCGGGGGCGAAGCTCGTCGTCACCAACCGGAGACTAGAAGGTCTTCGAGACCCCGGCGAGGACCGCCGCCCGCGGCGCGAGCTGGGTGTCGTTGACGTGGCGGTGGGGAAGGAGCTGGACGAGGCCGTAGGCGGACGACCGGCCGGGGAGCCGGACGCGCAGGCCGGGGGTCAGGTACCAGAGCCGGCTCCCCGTGGAGGGCACCGCCTCCCCGCGGAAGTGGTGGCGGGCCTCGTGGACGAACTTGAGCTGCAGGGTGGCGCCCACCGGGCCGGCCACCGTGCGGCCCGCGCCGGCCGCGAGCACCGTCAGGTTGCCGAAGCGGTAGCCGAGGCTGTTGCCGGTGTTGACCTGGTAGGAGCCGACGAGGGACCAGTCCACGAGCCAGGAGGCGATCCGCCCGGAGTACTGGGCGGTGGAGACGAGGTCCCACGAGCCGCTCCCCCGCTGGAGCATGGGGTCGAGGATGGTCCCGTCGAAGTCGCCTCCCTCGCGGTAGGGCGCGGTCGGGAGCTTGACCGAGAACCCGGCCACGAGGCCGCCTCCCCCGAGCGCCCGGCGCACCCCGAGGAGCACGTCGCCGAAGCCGGTGGTGCCGTAGTCCTCTTCGAAGGCGCCGTGGGCGATCCGGTAGGAGCGGTCCGCGAAGAGGGGCACCGAGGCGAGGAGGGTGGTGCGCGTCCCGAGTCCGTAGCCGACGTCGAGCTGGAGGAAGCGCTCGTGCCCGCCCCGCTCCCGGTGGAACGCCGGCCAGATCCGCCCGAGCTCGAGGGCGACCTTGGGCCGGTAGACCCGGTCGGTCGCCCGGCTCCCCTCGAGGCCCACCCCGTCGTCGGTGTGGCGGTAGGAGAGGTCGAGGCGGAGGCCGCCCTTCGGCACGAGGCCGTTCTGGCCCCGGGTCACGAGGGCGCAGCTCGAGGAGTCGCAGGCCCGGGCGGCCGCGGGAGCGAAGGCGAGAGCGAGGCCGAGGGTGGCGGACGCCGCGAGGGCGAGCCGGCCGGCGCGGGGGCTCAATGCGCCACCAGCAGGCCCTGGAAGGCCCGGTTCGCGGGGCCGGCCTCGTCCTTGAAGGCGCAGATCGCCTGGGTCCGCGCGATCGTGACGGTGCCGGACTCCCCGGAGGCGAGCGGACCGAGGGCGGCGAGCTCGGGGCAGTCGCCGTAGCCCAGCTCGGGAGCGGCGACGAGACGGTGGGCCGCCGCGTCCTGGTTGGCGAAGCGGACCGGCACCTCGGGCGACAGGTGGGTGACCTGGGGGCGCACCCCCGCCGCGGTGATCGTGACCACCGGGTCGGGATCGCGGGCCTGGGAGGGGTCGAGGAGGTCCGGGCTGGAGCTGTCCGTGATCGTCGAGCTGCCGCAGCCGGCGAGGACCAGGCCGAGGACGGCCGCCGGGCGGGCGCGGAACGAGCGGACGGCGAGCGCGGACCGGAGCATCGTCGAGGACCCCCTGGGGGCCATCTTAGCAGGATGGGGCGCCGTCCGGCGGCGGGGCCGAGCGGCCGGGCCGGACCTCGCCCGGCCGGCCGGCGTGGTACGGTGCCCGCCGTGGACAGCCCCTTTTCGTGGTCCGCCTCGCGCCACGACACCTTCGCCACCTGCCGGCGCCGCTACTACTACTCCTACTACGCGGCGGTGGAGGACCCCGAGGTCAGGCGGCTGAAGAAGCTCTCGGCCCTTCCCCTGTGGGCGGGCAGCGTCGTCCACGAGACGATCCAGGCCGTCCTCGAGGGGCACGACGCCCTCCCCTCCCCGGAGGCGCAGGAGGCGATCGTGCGGGGGGCCGTGCACTCCGACATGCTCAACGCCTGGCGGGAGAGCGAGTCGGGGCCCGACGGGTTCCGCCTGTTCGAGCACGAGTACGGGGTGCCGGTGGAGAAGGAGGACAAGCGGCTGGCCGTGAACACCGTGATGCGCTCGCTGCGGAGCTTCTTCCGGAGCGCGACCCTCGCCGAGGCCTTCGCGGTGGGCCGCAAGGCCTGGCTGGCCCTCGAGGACCTCGTCTCGTTCCGGGTGGGGGAGGTGGAGGTCTTCCTGCGGATGGACCTCGCCTTCCGCGACCGGGCGGGCCGGGTGGTCATCGTGGACTGGAAGACCGGGCGGGCCGAAGGGCGGTTCAACGAGGTGCAGATCGCCGGCTACGCGCTCTACGCGGCGGAGCAGGGCTGGGTGGGAGACCCCGGGGAGATCCAGACCGAGCTGAACTACCTCGTGGTCCCCCGGGCCCGCCGGCGCACCGTCCAGGGCAAGCAGCTCGAGCACGCCCGCCGCTTCATCGCCCGGAGCGCGGCCGACATGAAGGCCCTCCTCCTCGACTCCGCGGCCAACCTCGCCCGGATCGAGGACTTCCCGATGATCGACCGGCCGCGGGTCTGCCGCCGCTGCAGCTTCCGCCGGCTCTGCTTCCCCCGGGCCGACGTGGCGGCGGTGGAGGCCACCGCCCCTCCGCCCTGAAGGACCGCGCCCGATTGACGGCCCCCGCCCGCGACCCCTAGAATCGCCTGGCCGTGGCCGTTCCGCCACGGGCGCGTCCTTCCCGCGCCCCGGGCCGACGAGGAGACAACATGGCCATTCTCCGGCTGGTCCCTGCTTCCGGCGCTCCCATCGAGGTCAGCAAGGACCAGAGCCTGGTGGGACGCGAGCCCTCGTGCGACGTGGTGGTCGCCGACGGATCGGTCTCCCGCAGGCACGCGATGATCGAGCGGCGGGGAGCCACCTGGATTGTGGTGGACCAGGGGAGCGCCAACGGCACCTTCGTGGACAGCCGGAAGGTGGCCGAGGAGCCGCTCCGTCACGGCCAGGAGCTGCGCTTCGGCGCGATGGCCTTCAAGGTCGAGGTGCCCGGCGAGGAGGACCTCGGGGCCACCGTGGCCAACGTGCCCGTCCTCGACGAGTCGGCGACGGTGGTGCAGGCCTCGCCGCTCGCCCCCCCGCCCCCCTCGCCCGGGCGCGCGCCCGGCCCCCCGCCGCTCCCCAGGACGGGGGCCGCGCCCCCGCCCCCGCCGGTGTCTCCCCCGCCGCCCCCCGGCCCGCCCAGCGCGGCCGCGGCCCGCGAGCGGTTCAAGCCGGGCACGCCTCCGAGCGCCTCGCCGGTCCCCCAGATGCCCCCGGAGACTCCGGGGGGGGCGCCTCCCAAGAAGGGCAAGGGCCCGTTCTTCTGGATCGCCTCGGGGTGCTGCGGCTGCCTGGTCCTCGTCCTCGTCCTGGCCGGCCTCTTCGGGGGCGGGCTCTACTTCATGACCAAGGGGGCGACCGACGCGGTCCACGCCCACGTGCAGCAGGTGAAGGCGGGGGAGATCGACCAGGCCTACCAGGGCCTCTCCCAGTCCTACCAGGCCGAGATGTCCCTCGAGGACTTCGAGCGCCTGGTCGCCGAGCACCCCGGCCTCAAGGACAACGCCGACGCGACCTTCCCCAGCCGGTCCGTCCAGAACGACACCGCGACGATCACCGGCGTCCTCACCACCACGGGGGGCCTGCCCGAGCCGGTGACCTTCACCCTCGCCCGCGAGGGCGGCGAGTGGAAGATCAGCGGGATCCAGTTCGCGGTTGAGTGAGCGCCCCCGCCTACCCTGAGCCGGTGGAGCTGCGCCACGAGAAGGCGGCGCGGCGGCTCGTGGTGACCTGGGACGACGGCCACGTCTCGCCGTTCGGCCTCGACTACCTGAGGAGCTGGTGCCCCTGCGCCTCCTGCCAGGGGCACGCCCCGGTGGCCCGGTACCTCGACCTCTCCGGCCAGGACGTCGTCCAGCTCGACCCGGTGGGCAACTACGCGGTCGCCCCCACCTGGGCCGACGGCCACAACACGGGGATCTACAGCTTCCGGCTGCTGCGCGGGCTCTGCCCCTGCGAGGCCTGCGGGGGGGAGAAGCGGTAGCTCGCGCGGTCCCGGACCGCCGCGGCCGCGTCGCGGTAGTCCGGGGAGGCGAGGTGGCGCCGGAGGTCCCCGGGGAGGGGGGCGGCCATCTCGGCGGGCTCCCAGCGGAACCGCGCCTCCGCGCCGTCGACGACCCGCCCCTCGGCCACCGCCCATGACGCGTCGGCGAGCGGCCGCGCGCCGGCGTCGCGCCGGAGGGCCTGGAACCGTCCCTGCCGCTCCCCGGAGAGGAAGCCGAAGCCGCGGTCGAGCATCACCGCGGCGTGGTAGGACGGGGGAATCGCGACGAGGCCGTCCTTGCCCCAGTCCTCGGCCCACCGGAGCAGCCGGTCGAGGACGCGGCCGAGCGCCCCGAGGCCCGGGTGCTCCTGCCCGGGGAGCCGCGGCCGCTGCGCGGTGAAGTCCCTCCGGGGGTCCTGGAGCACGAGCCCCCGCACCACGAGGAACGAGAAGACCTCGAGGCGGAGCCGGAGCCGGGGAGGGGCCGCGAGGAGGAAGGAGGACTCGCTCGCCCGGAGGTCCAGGAGGGGAGGAGCCACTCCGGGAGCGAGGAGTCGCAGCCGGTGGACGCCGCCCTCGAGGCTCGCCCGGACCGACACGAGCGGATAGCCGCGGCCGGCGAGGACCTCGAGGAGAGAGGCCTCCTCCAGCTCCGCGCGCAGGGCCGCCGGGTCGAGGCGTCCGAGGAAAAGGCCGGCCCGGGCGGCGGGGGCCGGCCCGGTCTCCACCGGGACGAGGTCCACGCATTCGCGGGCGCCCTTCCCCGTCCCCGGCGAGGGCCGCTCCCCCTTCGTCACGGGTCCGTCGCCGGGCGCGCCGGCTCGAGGTGCACCACCACGTCCACGATGCCGGGATGCGCGAGCATCAGCGCCTCCTCGATCCGGTCGGCCACGTCGTGGGCGGCGCGCAGGCTGAGGTCCCCGTCGACGTGGACGGTCAGGTCGACGAAGACCGCATCGCCTCCCCCGCGGGTGCGGATCTCCCGGTAGCCGCGGACCTCGGGGATCGTGGCGAGGACGCGGCCGAGAGCCTCGGGGGCCAGGGGGGCGCGGTCGGTGAGGACGTCGAACGCCCCCCGGAGGATGCGCAGCCCCTGCCAGGCGATCACCCCGGCGATCCCCAGGGCCACCAGGGGGTCCGCCCAGGGCGCGCCGCCCTGGGCCGCCGCGAAGGACGCGATCACCCCGAGGGACACCAGCAGGTCGGACCGGGTGTGGGCCGAGTCGGCGACGAGGAACGCGCTCCCCAGGCGGCGGCCCTCCCGGGACTCGAACCAGCTCACGAAGAAGTTCACCGCGAGGGTGGCGAGCATGACCGCCCAGTTGAGGATCCCGATGACGGGGGCGGGCCGCGCGCCGGCCATCGCCCCCTGGGCCACCTCGAAGGCGAGGAGGAGGAGCGCCCCCGCGATCAGCAGCGTCGCCGCGGTCTCGAACTTGCGGTGGCCGTAGGGGTGCCCCCGGTCGGGAGGGGCGTAGGCGAAGGTGGCGACCACGAGGCCGAGGACGTTGTTCGAGCCGTCGACCAGGCTGTGGTAGCCGTCCGCCAACATGGCCAGGCTCCCCGACAGGGTGCCGACGACCACCTTCCCCGCGGCGACCGCCACGTTCAGGAGGAGGGTGATCCAGAGGACGCGCCGCACCCCGTCACGGGTGACGTCGGGGGCGGAGGGCGCGGCCGCGGGGCCGGCCGTCGCCCCTTCGCTCCTCATTTCATCCGCGCGCCCTTCTCCTCGGTGGCGAAGATCCAGCCCACGACCTTGCCGGGCTGGATCAGCCCCTCCGCGCCCCAGAACTGGCGGTCGCGGAGGAAGCGCGAGGAGGAGTCGGCGCTCGGGATGGCCTCGACCTCGGCCTGGATGCGACGGAAGCGGTCCTGCCAGGCGCCCATGTTCTCCTCCCGGAGGTCCACCCAGCCCGCGTGGGCCCAGGCCTCCACCCGCTCCGGGGTGACCTCGTGGGCCTCGGAGGGAAGGGCCACCGGGGGGATCTTGCACTCCGGCCCCCGGAGGAGCCGGCCGTCCGGGAGGAGGATCGGGATGCCGATGGAGACGACCTCCGACCGGTAGGCCGCGTCCCGGGCCACCTCCTCCGCCGCGTGGCGGGAGAGCCCGGCGGGGGTGGCCGCCCGCACCCGCTCCATGGTCCCGAAGGCGCGGCGCAGGAGGTCGGCCTCGAAGAGGAGCTTGGAGAGCCGGGGGGGCCCCAGGTTCTCGAAGGCGACGCTCCGCACCCCGTGGTGCTTCTCGAGGTCGCGCAGCTTCTCGAGGGCCCAGTGGCGCATGAGCCCCGCCCGGTAGGTGGGACCCATGACCGCGTTGTCGAGGGCGTTGATCACGTCGTGGCCGGTGTTCCCCCCGACGAGCTCCCGGGCCACCACGTCGGCGATCTCCTCGGGGGTCACGAACTCCATCTGCTCGCTGGTCGTGATCGCGGCGAACTCCTCGAGGGAGAAGATGCCGTTCTCCCCGGTGTCGATGAAGACGCTCTCGAGGTTCCGCCCGGTGGGCCGGGCCCGGGCGGAGTCGACGGGGAGGAAGAGCAGGCCCGGCGCGAGGGTGAGGGCGTCCGCGAGGTCCACCGCGTGGAGGGCGACCGGGCGGCCCCCCCGGAGCACCTCCCCGTGGCCGATGCGCTTCCAGGCGATGGCGGCCGCCGGCTTGATCTCCTTGGTGATCGGTCCCCCCGGGGTGCGGGCCATGAGGAAGAGGAGGAGGGTGTGGGCCCCCGCGAGGGCGCTCTTGGAGAGGAGCACCCGGGACGGCTTCTCCTCGGAGTGGGTGTAGGGGATGTTGAGGCCCATCCCCCCCGTCCCCGAGGTGCCGATCTTGAGGTAGGCGGTCGTCCCCGCCTTGACCATGGACAGGTAGAGGACCTGCACGTGGCGGATGAGCTGGGGGACGGAGTCGGTGAGGAGGAGCATCTCCAGGCTGTCCCGCAGGTCCGCCCCCTCCCGCAGCGCGTCCCGCGCGAGGCGGCTCGTCTTGTAGACGTCCTGGTAGGCGATGCCGGTGGCGGTGTTCACCGCGTCCACGATCACGTCGGGCCGCCCCCCGGTGACGAGCTGGTAGAGGAAGTACCGGGAGGCCGCGGCCTCCGAGAGGGGCTCGATCAGGCTCTCGATGAGGCGGGTCCGCTCCGCCGGGTCGGCGTAGACCTGCGCCCGCGGACGGTCCTTGAGGTCGGCGAAGGCGAAGACGTCGCCCCAGGCGGGCAGGACCTCCACCGCCCCCCGCTCGGCCTCGAGGCCGCCGACCGCCTCCTCGGCCTCCTCGCGACGGAGCGACAGCAGGGTGAGCCGGCGCGGGCCTTCCGGCAGGAGCCGGCGGGCCACCGCCTGGCCCACGAGGCCGTAGCCCCCGAGGATGAGCACGCTCTTGCCCCGGACGTCCATCGCCCGGACAGGATACGCCGTTCGGGGCGCGGCCCGCTCGGGCCGGCGGATCCCCGGGGACGCGCGACGGGAAGGGGGCTACCGCGGCCAACCGGGGAGCACTGAGGGGAGTGTGGAGGGGCCGACACCCACCTCCGCTTCGCCCGCGGCCAGCTGCCGCTGGTTCGGGGGACGCGTCCCCTTCCACCTCGCGCTGCCCGAGTACCCGGGCGGCCCTCGACCTGAAGACGCCTCAGGCGGCCGGCCCGCCCGGGGCCCCGTTCGCCGGCCGGCGGAGGAGGACGCGGCGATAGGTCCGCCCGAGGAGGGCGGGCTCGTCGCGCTCGACCCGGAAGGACGGGCCGGCCGCGGCGAGGATCGCGCCGAGGCTCCGGGTGATGTCGGTGAAGAGGGGGCTCGTGAACAGGTTCCCGAGGCGCCGGAGCGCCGACGGCGCCTCGCCGTCCGGGACGAACTTGTCGAAGACGCACACCCGGCCCCCCGGGCGGACCACCCGGGCGGTCTCCCGCAGGCAGCGCGCGGGGTCCGGGATCACGGCGAGGACGAGGTGGAGGGCGGCCGCGTCGAAGGCGGCGTCGCCGAGGGCGAGGGCGTGGCCGTCCATGACCGCGAGGAGGCTCCCCGGCCCGGCCTTCCCGCGGGCCCGCCGGAGCATCGCCGGCGTCAGGTCGGTCGCCAGGACCGCGACCCCGGGGGGGACGTGGGGCAGCTCGGCGCCCGTTCCCGCCCCCACGAGCAACAGGCGCTCTCCCGGCCGGAGGTCGAGGAGGGCGAGGGAGAGCCGGCGCTGCCGGTCGAGGCCCCGCCCGAGGATGTCGTAGACGGGGGCCCAGAACGTGTAGCGGAGGCGGTTCCAGGCGTTGGTGTTGACGGGCACGCGGCCCCAACCCCGGCTCTAGGCCTCCTGCTCCCGGGGCGGCATCCAGAGCCGCCCCACGTCCTGGAAGAGGGAGAGGCCGGCCGCGTAGAGGAAGCCGGCCTGGAAGATCAGGATGAAGGGCAGGGTGCCGAGGATCCCGTAGGCGGCGGCGTAGACCGCCATCGCGGTGAAGTAGAGGCCGAGGAGCAGCTCCACGAAGGGGACGAAGCTCAGGGTGCCCCGGTAGCGCTTGTGCTTCCAGTCGTCCCCCGCCCCCTCGACCCGGTACTTCGGCGTGCGCGTGAACTCGGACTTCCGGCCGAACAGCCCCTCGAGGACGGCCAGCGAGTTGTTGACGCTCAGCCCGATCCCCACCGCGAGGACCGCGGGCAGGTACTTGAGCCGGCCCTTCCAGGTCTCGGGGAAGATCTCCTTCTGCGAGAAGAGGTAGAAGGAGCACACGCTCGCGGTCGCCCCGAGGAAGAGGGGCACGTCCACGATGATCATCTCGTAGAAGCCCATGTTGTAGCGGATCACCATGGCCGGGAACATGAGGAGGGAGAGGACGACCATCAGGGGATAGGCGAAGTTCGCGGTCAGGTGGAAGGCCGACTCGAGCTTCACGTGCCAGGGCAGCCCCGAGGCGAGGACCCGCGGGAGGAGCTTCTTGCACGTCTGGACCGAGCCCTTGGCCCAGCGGTGCTGCTGGCTCTTGAAGCCGTTCATCTCCACCGGCACCTCGGCGGGGGAGACCACGTCCTGGAGGTAGACGAACCGCCAGCCCCTCATCTGGGCCCGGTAGGAGAGGTCGAGGTCCTCGGTGAGGGTGTCGTGCTGCCAGCCCCCCGCGTCGGCGATCACCTCGCGGCGCCAGATCCCCGCGGTGCCGTTGAAGTTGAAGAAGCGGCCGGTGCGGCTGCGCCCGCCGTGCTCGAGGATGAAGTGGCCGTCGAGGAGCACCGCCTGCACCTGGGTGAGGAGGGAGTAGTCGCGGTTGATGTGCCCCCACCGCACCTGGACCATCCCCACCCCCGGGTCCTCGAACTGGCCGATCGTCTTCTCGAGGATGTCCGGGGGGGCCACGAAGTCGGCGTCGAAGATGAGGACGAACTCGCCGGTCGCTTTCCGGAGGCCGTCGTCGAGGGCCCCCGCCTTGAAGCCGGTGCGGTCCTCGCGGTGCAGGTAGTGGATGTCGAACCCCTGCTCCCGGTAGGTCTCCACCGCCCGCCGGGCGAGCACGGTGGTCTCGTCGATCGAGTCGTCGAGGACCTGGATCTCCAGGAGGTCCTTCGGGTAGCGGATCGCGCAGACCGAGTCGAGGAGCCGCTCCACCACGTACAGCTCGTTGTAGATGGGGAGCTGGACGGTGACGCGGGGCAGCCGCTCCGGCAGGGGCCCCGGGACGGCCCGGCGGTCCCGGTTGCGGAAGTAGAGCCACACCATCACGTAGCGGTGGGTCCCGAGGAGCGCCAGGATGACCAGCGTGACGAAGTACAGGCCGAGGATGCCGAACTCGAGTGGGCTCATGGCGTCTTCGTTCAGTGACCTCCAGTAGCAGCGGCGCCGCGCGCCGCGCCCGGCCGGGGTCCGCGCCTCGGACCGCTTGCCGAACGCGTTCGCTCAGGAACGGAGAACGTCCGGCCGTCCCTTGACACCCGCGAAGGCGCGAGGGAACATGCCCGGTTCGAAGGCGCCGCCGCCGCAGCCCCTTCTCGATGACGAGTGTCGGTTCGTGCCGTCACCGGCACAAAGGCGAAGTTTAACCCAGCGGGTGGACAAGTCAATGGACCCGAAGTCCCTCCTCGACCTGCTCGAGGCGGTGAAGCACGGCACGGTCGGGCCGGAGGAGGCGGTGGCCCGGCTGCGGTCCCTGCCCTACGAGGACCTCGGCTTCGCCAAGGTCGATCACCACCGGGCGCTGCGCCGCGGCTTCCCGGAGGCGGTTTTCGGGGCGGGCAAGACCCCGGAGCAGATCCAGGCGATCGTGGGCCGGATCGCCGGAAACGGCCAGAACGTCCTGGTCACGCGGACGAGCGCGGCGGTCCAACGGCACCTCCTCGGGTCGTTCCCCGGGGTGCGCTTCCACGAGCCCGCCGGCTGCCTGACCCTCGAGGTCATGCCGGTGACCCCTCTCCCGGGGGGCCTCGCGGTGGTGGCGGCGGGGACCTCCGACCTGCCCGTGGCCGAGGAAGCCGCGGTCACCGCCTCCTTCTATGGCGCGACCGTGGAGCGGGTGTTCGACGTCGGCGTGGCGGGTCTGCACCGGCTGCTCGACCGGGCCGAGACGATCCGCCAGGCGCGGGTGGTGATCGTGGCCGCCGGGATGGAGGGGGCCCTGCCTTCGGTGGTGGCGGGCCTCGTGGGCGCGCCCGTGATCGCCGTGCCGACCAGCGTGGGTTACGGGGCCTCTTTCCAGGGCCTCGCCGCGCTGCTCGCGATGCTCAACTCCTGCGCGTCCGGGGTCGCGGTCATGAACATCGACAACGGGTTCGGGGCGGGCCACCTCGCCTGCCAGATCCTCCGGTCCGGCACCGAGACGTAGGACGGAGCCGGACACGTCTTTTCCCTTCGGTTTCCTTGACAAAACTGTTGATCCTCCACATCTTATAGGCAGTCCTGTCCCGGCCCAGAGGTCGGAAAGGCACATATGGACGGATGGGTGAGGGGGCAGGGGCAGGAACCCGCCGTGTCCCAACCCTCCAAAGCACAGATCGTTCTGTGTTTACTGGAATGGCCCCCGGCCGGGGCCAAGGCGTCGTGCGGACTCCGGGCGTCGTGAGGACTCCCGTGACTTTGTCGGCGAGCGAGCCGATGGGCGAGTGTTGAACGCGACCACGTTTCGGGCTCTGGAATTCGACAGAATCCGGTCGCTCCTCCTCATGCAGGCGGGGTCGGCGGAGGGCCGGGCCCGGCTGGAAGCCCTCCAACCGGCGACGGAGGTGGCGGAGGTCCGCGAAGCACTGGCCCGGACCAGCGAAGGGGTGGCCCTCCTCCGCACGATCGGCCGGCAGCCCTACCACGACCTCCCGGACGTGTCGGAGGCCATCGCCGCGTCCCGCGTCTCGGGCCTCCACCTCGAGCCGCGAGCCCTCCTCGACGTCGCCTCGTTCGTGGAGGGGGGAATCGAGATCGGCCGGCGGGTAGCGGCTGCCGAGGGGACGCCGCGCCTGAGCCACCTCGCCTCGGGCATCCGGGACGCCTCGGCGGTGGCGGAAGCGATCCGGCGGGCGGTCCTCGGCACCGGCGAGGTGGCGGACGACGCTTCCCCGAAGCTCGCCGAGACCCGCCGGGCCCTCCTCCGGCTCCGGGCCCAGCTCACGAGCGTCATGGAAGGCTACCTCCGCGGCAAGGACGCCGAGCGCCTCCTCCAGGACAAGCTCGTCACCACCCGCAACGACCGCTACGTCCTCCTGCTGAAGGCCGAGCACCGGGGGCAGATCCCCGGCATCATCCACGGCTCCTCCGGCTCGGGGGCGAGCCTGTTCGTGGAGCCGCTCCCCGCGGTCGAGCTGAACAACGACATCGTCTCCCTCCAGGACGAGGAGCGGCGGGAGGTCGTGCGCATCCTCCGGGAGCTGACCGCGCGGGTGGGCGACCGGGCCGACGACCTGTCGCGGGCCGCGGAGATCCTGGGAGAGCTGGACGCGGTCCAGGCGATGGCCCTCCTCGCGCGGGACATGGACGCGGCCTGCCCGGAGATCGCGGAGGACGCCCGGCTGGACCTGGCGAGGGCGAGGCACCCGCTCCTGATCCCGCTCCTCGCCGAGCGTCTCGGGATCGACCGGCGCGCCCAGGGAGATCCCGTCCCGGTGAGCCTCCGGGTGGGCTTCGGCGAACCCGTGCTCGTGATCAGCGGGCCCAACACGGGAGGGAAGACGGTGGCCCTCAAGACCACCGGCCTCCTCGCCCTCATGGCCCAGTGCGGCCTCCACGTCCCCGCCGACCCCGGCAGCCTCCTCCCGGTGTTCCGCCGGGTCTACGCGGACATCGGGGACGACCAGTCGATCGCGAACAACCTCTCGACCTTCTCGGCCCACCTCGCGGCGATCGTGGAGATGACCCGCGACCTCGCCCCTCCCGCCCTCGTCCTGCTCGACGAGGTGGGGGCGGGGACCGACCCCACCGAGGGGGGGGCCCTCGGGGTCGCGATCGTGGACCACTTCCGGCAGCGGGGGGCGATGGTGGTGGCGACCACCCACCACGGGCTCCTGAAGGCCTACGCCCAGTCCACCGCCGGGGTGGCCTGCGCGTCCTTCGGCTACGACCCGGAAACGTACGCGCCGACCTACCGTCTCACCCTGGGGGCCCCCGGCCGCTCCCTCGCCCTCGAGATGGCGGAGCGCCTCGGCCTGCCCGCCGCGCTGGTGGCGGACGCCCGGGCGCGGCGCGACGACAAGGAGGCCCAGACCGAGGCCGTCCTCCTCCGCCTGGAGAAGGAACAGGCCGAGCTGGAGCGCGAGCGGGCCCGGATTGCCGCGGAGCGGGAGGAGGCGGCGGCGGCCCGGGAGCGGGCGGAGGCCCTCGAGCGGGAGATCCAGGCCCGCAAGAAGCGCGAGGTCGAGCAGTTCGCCCGGGAGCTGCGGCGGCGGGGCGAGGAGGCCGAGCGCCGGGCGGCCGAGGCGATCCGGGCGGCGGTGGAGCGCCTCGAGAAGGCCCAGAAGGCCTCCTCGGCGGCGCCCCGCCTGCGCACCGAGGCGGTTCGGCAGATCCGCGAGGCCCAGGCCGAGGTCCTGAAGGACCCCGAGCTACGCGTCGAGCCGGAGGAGCGCGAGCTGCCGGCCGCGCCGATCGCGGTGGGGACCCGGGTGCGGGTCAAGAGCCTGGGCCTGGCCGGCGAGCTGCTGGCCCTCCACGAGCACGGGGAGGCCGAGGTGGCGGTCAGCGGGAAGCGGTTGCGCGTCCCCCGAGGCGAGCTGGTCGCGCTCTCCGCCCGGCGCTCCCCGGGGGGCGGGGTGGCGGTGGTGGAGGCGCCGGTCCGCTCCGTCCCCGCCGAGATCAACCTGGTGGGGCTGACGGTGGAGGAGGCCCTACCCCGCGTGGACAAGCTCCTGGACGACGCCGCCCTCAGCGACCGCCGGCAGCTGCGGGTCATCCACGGCTTCGGCCAGGGCCGCCTGCGCAAGGCGGTGGCCGAGCTCTTGCATGGCCACCCGCACGTGGCCGCGTGGCGTGCCGGGAATGCGGGCGAAGGCGGCGGCGGCGTGACCGTCGTCGAGCTGAAGGAATAATGGGATTGGCTTTTTCAACGCAGAGGACGCGGAGGACGCAGAGACCGCGGAGGAGGAAGCTTGGTACTCCCTTTCATCTCTGCGCCTCGACGATCCCTTCGTCTCCCTCTGCGTTCTCGGCGCTCTCTGCGGTCTCTGCGTTGAAAGGGCCGGTCGGCTGATGGCGTTCCCCGAGGGGTTCGTGGAAGAGGTCCGGCGCGCGGCGGACGTCGTGCGGGTGATCTCCGAGCACGTGGCCCTCCGCAAGATGGGGACCTCCTGGAAGGGGCTCTGCCCGTTCCACCAGGAGAAGACCCCGTCCTTCAACGTCCGCTCCGAGCCCGCCGTGTTCCACTGCTTCGGCTGCGGCGAGGGCGGCGACGTCTTCCGGTTCGTCATGCTCCACGAGCGGGTGGCCTTCCCGGAGGCGGTGGAGAGCCTCGCCCGCCGCTTCGGGGTCCCGGTGCCCGAGCGGGTGGGCCGGTCCGAGGCCGGGCCCGACCGCAAGGAGCGCGAGGAGATCCTCGCCCTCATGGAGGCGGCGGCCCAGCACTTCACCCGGAGCCTCTGGACGGCCTCCGGGCAGAAGGCGCGGGACTACCTGCTCGGCCGCGGGTTCAAGAAGGAGACCCTGGAGCGGATCCGGGCGGGGGCGGCCCGGGACTCCTGGGACGACCTCCTGGGCTCCCTGCGCGGCCGGTTCGGGCCGCCGGCCCTCCTGGCCGCGGGGCTCGTCCTCGAGCGGCAGGGCAAGGAAGGCCACTACGACCGTTTCCGCAACCGCGCGGTCTTCCCGATCCTGAACGAGTCCGGCAAGGTGGTGGCCTTCGGCGCGCGCAGCCTTGACGGCAGCGAGCCCAAGTACCTGAACTCGCCGGAGACCCCTGTCTACCAGAAGAGCCGGACCCTCTACGGCCTCAACTGGGCCAAGGACGCGCTGCGGCGCGAGGGGCGGGCCGTCCTCATGGAGGGCTACCTCGACGTGGCCCGCGCCCTCGAGGCGGGGGTCGAGGAGGCGGTGGCTACCTGCGGGACCGCCCTCACCCCCGGGCACGGGCGCCTCCTCCACCGCTTCGCCGAGCGGGTGGTCGTGAGCTTCGACCAGGACGAGGCGGGACAGAAGGCCGCCCGCAAGAGCTTCGAGGTGCTGTTCGACGAGGGGTTGCGCGTGCACGTGGTGGAGCTGCCCCCCGGGCACGACCCCGACACCTTCCTGAAGGCCGAGGGGGCGGCCGCCTACCGGGCCCGGCTGGACGAGGCGCCGGAGGCGATGGAATGGCTGGTGCGCCGCTCCGCCGAGGAGCACCCGCCCACCAGCCCGGCCGGCAAGGCCGCGTTCCTCGGAGCGCTCCTCCCCACCCTCGCCCGCATCGACAACGCGGTGGAGCGCGCGGCCTGGGTCCCCCGCATCGTCGAGCGGGGCGGCCTCGACGAGGCGGCGACCCGCGAGGAGATGCGCCGGGCCCTGTCCTCCCGCGGGCGGGTGGCGCCGGTGCGTGCGGTGGGCGAGTCCAGGCCCGCGGGTGAGCCGCGCCCGCCGCTGCTGACCGCGGAACGGCTGCTCCTGGCTATCCTCATCCATGGCGGCAAGGACGCCGACGCGGCGCTCGGCGAGATCACCGAGGCTGACCTCGTCTCGTTGCGGTCGGCGGGGATCCTGCGGGCGGCGAAGACGCTCTACCTGCGGGCCGACAAGGTGGACGCCGCCTCCCTCCAGGCGGCGCTGGCCGAAGACGACGAGTCGCGCCGCCTCCTGAGCGAGGTGGCGGTGGTGGCCCCCCCCGCGGAGGGGCTGGCCGCCCTCGAGTGCGTACGGGAGCTGAAGCGCCGGCCGATCGAGGCGCGGCTCCGGGAGATCCAGAAGAGGCTGAACGCCGGGACCGCGGACGACGATCTCCTCCGGGAGAAGACGCGCCTCGTCCGCGAGATCGCGAGTTCCTAGGAATCTTGACGAGGGAGTGACCGAGAGCAATGGCGCTTTCCATTGAAGAGAAGTACGACGAGGTCCGGCAGCTCATCACGATGGGCAAGGAGAAGGGGTACCTCCTCTACGAGGAGGTCAACGACATGCTCCCCTCCGAGCTGAGCTCGTCCGACGAGCTGGACGACATCTTCTCCATGTTCGGGTCCATGGGCATCGAGGTCGTGGACTCCGAGCAGAAGTACCGGGAGAAGGCCGAGGGCGAGGAGGGGGCGGAGCTGGACCTCACCCCGGGGGCCCTCGACAAGACCAACGACCCCGTCCGCATGTACCTCCGGGAGATGGGGACGGTGCCCCTCCTGACCCGGGAGGGCGAGGTGGAGATCGCCAAGCGGATCGAGCGGGGCAAGAACGCGATGCTCCGGGCGATCGCCCGCACCCCGATGGCCGCCCAGGAGGTGGCCCGCTACGGGGAGCGGCTCGCCGGCCGGGAGGTGAACCTCCGGGACGTGGTGGTGTTCAACGAGGAGGAGATCACCGAGGAGAAGCTCGAGGCCAAGATCCGGGAGAGCCTCCGGCTGATCGAGAGGGTGGCCCTCGCCCACCGCGACTACCTGGCCTACCGGAAGCAGTTCCTGAAGCTCGACCGCAAGGCGCCGCGCTTCTACCGGGCCAAGTGGAAGCTCGGCCGGATGCGCATCCGGGTCTCCCAGGCGATCCGCCGGATCGAGTTCTCGGAGGCGGTGAAGCGGCGGCTCGTCGAGCGGATCCGGGAGTCGGTGGACCGGATCCACGACGCGGAGGACAAGATCGCCCGGCTGGAGCCCAAGCTCCGCCACAAGGTCTCCGACGACTACAAGAAGCAGGTCCGCCACCTCATCCGGGAGCAGAAGGACGTCCTCGGGGCGATCCAGGAGGAGTTCGACACCCGGCCCGAGGAGCTGAAGCGGACCCTCGACACCGTCATCACCGGGGAGACCCAGGCCGAGCAGGCGAAGAAGGAGCTGGTGGAGGCCAACCTCCGCCTGGTCGTCTCCATCGCCAAGAAGTACACGAACCGCGGCCTCCAGTTCCTGGACCTCATCCAGGAGGGCAACATCGGCCTGATGAAGGCGGTGGACAAGTTCGAGTACAAGCGCGGCTACAAGTTCTCGACCTACGCGACCTGGTGGATCCGCCAGGCGATCACCCGGGCCATCGCCGACCAGGCCCGCACCATCCGCATCCCCGTCCACATGATCGAGACGATCAACAAGCTGATCCGCACCTCCCGGGCCCTCGTGCAGGAGCTCGGGCGCGAGCCCTCCAGCGAGGAGATCGCCAAGCGGATGGACATCCCGGTGAGCAAGGTGCGCAAGGTCCTGAAGATCGCCCAGGAGCCCATCTCCCTCGAGACCCCCATCGGGGAGGAGGAGGACTCCCACCTCGGCGACTTCATCGAGGACCGCAACGTGGTCTCCCCCTCCGAGGCGGTGATCAACATCAACCTCAAGGAGCAGACCGAGGCCCTCCTCAAGACCTTGACCCCCCGCGAGGAGAAGGTCATCAAGATGCGCTTCGGGCTGGGGGACGGGAGCGAGCACACCCTCGAGGAGGTCGGCCAGAGCTTCGCGGTCACCCGGGAGCGCATCCGGCAGATCGAGGCGAAGGCGCTCCGCAAGCTGCGGCACCCGTCGCGGAGCCGGAAGCTCAAGGCCTTCCTGGAGGGGTCCCGGATCTGAGGCGGGGCGTCGCGGGGGGCGCGCGGCCGAGGCCGGCCGGCCTCCCCGCGGGCGTGGCCGGGGCGGCCTACACGCCCCCGGCCGTCCTCGGCGGACGGGTGGAGGTGCCCCCGGCTACGGCTGCTGGGGCGGGGCCGGCTTGGGACGGCGCTGGGGCGGCTTCGGGGCGTGGGCGACCCGGTACTCCTCCAGCTCGGCCTCGGTGATGTTCAGGTAGGCGGCGGGCAGGCGGCTCTCGCTCGCGGCCAGCTCCCGCTGGAGCTTCAGGAAGCAGATGTCCGGGGCGTCCTGGTAGCGGACCCGGTGGCCGAGGAAGGCGTCGTTGGCGATGGCGAGGGTGAAGTCGTGGGCCTCGCCCGCGCGCCGGACCCGAAGGGTGTACTCACGGACCGCCGGCTTCGACGTGAAGCCGACGTACTCGACCTGGACTGCCGTCATGCGCCTCCTCCCGCAGGCCGGCGCGGCTCCCGGTGGAGCCACCGCCCCCTGCCGACCGGGCTCGGGATCGGCCCGCTACCAGATGCTGCGCTTGCGGGCACGGGCGTTCCGCCGGCTGCCCTTGGGGCGCGGAGGTCGCGGAGCCGGACGGAACGCCCGCCCGGACGAGGGCCCGGCGCCGTAGCCGCCCCCGCCCCCGCCTCCGGGGGCCGGGCGGTCGGTCGCTTCGTTGACCCGCAGCCGGCGGCCGCCGAGCTCGTGCCCGTCGAGCTGCTCGATCGCCTTGGCGGCGTCCTCCGAGCGCACGAACTCCACGAACGCGAAGCCGCGCGGCCGGCCGCTCATGCGGTCGGTCGGGACCGACACGCTCGAGACCTCGCCGACCTGGACGAACAGGGCCTCGATCTCCTCCGACGTCGTATCGAAGGTCAGGTTGCCGACGAACACCTTGGAGCCGATGACGTCCCCCTTCCGCGAGTTCCTGGCTGTCGCCGTGGCCAGGCCGGCCTGCTTCGCGGGCCGGTTTCCTTGTCCTTCCGGGAGCCTCCTGCGAGGCGTCCCGTTCCTCCCGCCTGCCACGATGTCACGGAGGGGAGCCGGGTCAGCGAACCCGGCTCTGAGCGGAGACTCGATTGTACCACCGTTCGACGCGCGGGCCGCGGTCCCGGGCCGAGGAGCCGCCGGCGCCCCTTATCTCCGCCGGAGCGCCTCCGGGGGCCGCTCTCGGTCGAGCGGCCGCACCTCGAACGTCCACCGGAGGGGCAAGGCGGCCGGGGGGTAGCACTTCGTCGCGCTGCAGACCTGGTACTCGAGGCTCCCTTCCAGCACGAGCGTCGCCGGCCCGGCCGCGAGCGCGTCGCCCCAGTCCCTCCCCCCGGCGAAGGTGACGTCGCGGAGCACCCGGACCCGTCCCTCGAAGACGGGGACCGTCTCCTGGAGCGGCTCGAACCGGTAGGGCCGCGACTCGGGAAGGAGGGTCTCCCCGTAGGAAAGCCGGGGCTGGGGCTCGAGGCGCAGCTCGAGGGCGCGGTAGCTCCCGGCCCCCGGGGCGTAGGCGTGGAAGCCGGGGGCGAGGTCGACGTCGACGTGGAGGGTGACCTTCTCCCCCGGCACCACCACCGGGTTGCTCGAGGCGGCGCGCACGGTGAAGAACTCCGTGCGGAGCTCCCGGGCCCCCGCCCCCTCTCCGCCCGCGAGGACGAGGAAGCTCGCGGCGGTGCGGCGGTTCACGTAGCTCTCCTCGGCGAGCCTCGACCGCACCACCCCCGCCGGGTCGAGCACGAACGTCACCGGGCGGGGGACGCCGTGGGCGCGGTCTCCCGGCGGGTACTCGGGATCGAGGAGGCCGAAGCGCCGGATCACCGCCGAGTCCGGGTCGGACAGGAGGGGGAACGTGATCCCGCGGCGCGCGGCGAAGTCCCGGAGCACCGCCTCGGAGTCGTAGCTCAGGGCCGCCACTCCCAGCCCCCGCCGCCCCAGCGCGTCCTTCTGGCTCTCCAGCTCCACGAGCTGGCCCTTGCAGTACGGTCACCAGTCGGCGGAGCGGAAGAAGACGAGGACGAGTCCCTCGGGTCCCCGCAGCGACTCCAGGCTCCGCGGGCGCCCGTCCTGGTCGCGCGCCTCGAAGGCGGGAACCGCCTCCCCCACCGCCGGCCCGGGGGACGGTCCGGCCGGGGCGAGGAAGGGCACGGTCAGGAGGAGGAGGCCGCGCATCGTCGTCCCCTCCCCCTCGGCCGTACCGCGGTCACGTGAGGGGCCGCAGCCCGGAAGTCTCGACCCTCTGCTCCTCGTCCGCCACCTGCACGTCGTGGTCCACGTAGAAGCTCGTCGGGTAGCCGAGGGCCGCGTCGTAGCTCGCGCGGATCTCGTGGGCGTCCGCGTCCATCGCCTCCTGGACCTCGGCGAAGAGCGCCTCCACGGTCGGGAACGCCCCGGCGACCGGCTCGCCGGTCTCCGCCGCGACGACCTCGCCGACCTGCCCCTCGCGGACGGTGATCCTCACGAGGGGCGCGGACGGGCAGAAGCACACGCGGCGGTAGAGGTAGGAGTAGCTCTCGGGCCCGGCCGCCGACCACCGGCGCCGGGCCGCCGCGAGGGCCGCCCGGGTCTCCCCGCGGTCGTCCGCCGTCAGCCCGTCCGGGCGGGTGCCGCCGTCGCACCCGGCGAGGAGCAGGGGAAGGAGGGCGATCAGCCGGCGGGGGCGACCGAGCGACGTCATCGTCCGATCGTAGCACGGCCCTCCCGCGGGGCCTCAGCGTCCGGCGTCCTCGCGGGTCAGCCGGTGGGCGAGGAGCACGGGCAGCGAGGTGGCGAGGACGACGAACACCGCGACCACGTTCGTGACCGGCCGCTGCCGGGGCCGGGTGAGCTGGTTGAAGATCCAGATCGGGAGGGTCTCCTGCTGGCCGGAGGTGAAGGTGGTGACGATGATCTCGTCGAAGGAGAGGGCGAAGGCGAGCATCCCCCCGGCGAGGAGGGCGGTCGCGAGGTGGGGGAGGACGACGAACCGGAAGGTCTCGGGTCCCGCCGCCCCGAGGTCCATCGAGGCCTCGACCTGCGAGCGGGCGGTGCGCCGGAGGCGGGCGAGGACGTTGTTGTAGACGACGACCACGCAGAAGGTGGTGTGGCCGATCACGATGGTCAAGGGGCTGAACGGCACCTCGAGGAGGCCGAGGGCCGAGCGGAGGGCGATCCCGCTCACGATCCCCGGGAGGGCGATGGGGAGGACGAGGAGGAGCGACAGCGCCTCCCGGCCGAAGAAGCGGCTGCGGTGGACCGCCGCCGCGGCGAGGGTGCCGAGGACGAGGGCGAGGACGGTGGCCGCGGCGGCCACCCGCAGCGACAGGCCGAGGGCGGCCCAGACGTCCTCCCGGCCCCAGGCCACCGCGAACCAGTCGAGGGTGAGGCCGGGCGGGGGGAAGCGGAACGAGGCGTCCTCGGTGGTGAAGCAGTAGAGCAGGATCACCGCGAAGGGAGCGTGGAGGAAGACGAGGACGGCCCCGACCGCGAGCTCGAGGGCGAGGGGAGCGCGAGGCCGGTCGCGCGGACGCGTCGCCTCAGAGGGCATCGAAGGCCCCGAGGCGCTTCGCCCCCCAGAGGTAGAGGGCCATCACCGCCATCGGGATGACGGTGAAGGCCGCGGCGAGGGGGACGTTCCCCGCGGTCCCCTGGTAGGCGAGGACGGCCTGGCCGATGTAGAGGCTCGAGTCGCCGAGGGCCCCCGGCACGACGAAGTCGCCGAGGGTGAGCGAGAAGGTGAAGATGGACCCCGCGGCCACCCCGGGCAGGGCGAGGGGCAGCACCACCCGGCGGAAGGTCGCCCCCGGCCGCGCCCCGAGGTCGGCCGAGGCCTCGAGGAGCGAGGGAGGGATCCGCTCGAGGGCGGCCTGGATGGGCAGGATCATGTAGGGGAGCCACACGTAGACGAACGCCAGGTAGGTCCCGATCGGCGAGACGGAGAGCGAGGGGCCCCCGATCCCGGGAAGGGCGAGCAGCCCCTCGAGGACTCCCGAGAGGCCGAGCCGGGCGAAGGCCCAGGCGAGGATCCCCTCCCGGGCGAGGATCAGCTTCCAGAAGTAGACGCGCACGAGGTAGCTCGACCAGAGGGGCATCACCACCGCGAGGGTGAGGAGGGCCCTCGCCCGGGGGGAGGCGTAGCGGGCCGCGTAGTAGGCGAGGGGGAAGGCGAGAAGGATCGCGGTGAGGGTCACGAGGGCGGCCATCGCGACCGTCCGCCGGGCGATGTCCAGGTGGGCGGGGGCGAGGAGGTCGCGGTAGGTGGCGAGGCCGAGGCGGCGGACCACCTGGCCGGTGAAGCCGTCGAGGTGGAAGAAGCTCTGGAGGAGGAGCGCTCCCAGGGAGCCGAGGTACACGACGCCGAGCCAGAGGACGGGCGGCAGGAGGAGGAGCCCGAGGGCGAGGCGGGGCCGGCGGTGGAGGAACGTGGAGAGCGAGCGGAGGGAGCTCACGGGCCCTCCCGGAGCGGGCGGCCGTGGACCCGCGGCCAGGCCACGAGCACCCGGCGGCCCCGGGCGGAGAGGGCCTCCGCCGAGGTGGTGTCCCGGTTCTGCTCGACCACCGCGAGGGCCGCCCCCGCGTCCATCTCCACCCGGTAGCGGGTGAGGACTCCCAGGTACACCACGTCGCTCACCGTGCCCGGCCCGCCGCAGGAGTCCCCCGGGAGGGAGGCGCCCGCCTCGAGGAGGCGCAGCTTCTCCGGGCGCACCGTGATCGGCGCGGGGGAGCCGGTGAGGGCGGCCGCCGCCTCTCCGGCGAGGAAGTTGGAGGTCCCCACGAAGTCGGCGACGAAGGCGCTCGCCGGCTCCTCGTACACCTCGGCCGGCGAGCCGACCTGCTCGACCCGGCCGTCCCGGAAGACGGCGAGCCGGTCGCTCATGGCGAGCGCCTCCTCCTGGTCGTGGGTCACGTGGACGAACGTGATCCCGACGCGCCGCTGGAGGGCCTTCAGCTCGACCTGCATCTCCTGGCGCAGCTTGAGGTCGAGGGCCCCCAGCGGCTCGTCGAGGAGGAGCACCCGCGGGTGGTTGACGAGGGCGCGGGCCAGGGCCACCCGCTGCCGCTGGCCGCCCGAGAGCGCGGCCGGACGCCGGTCCCCGACCCCGGGGAGCCGGACGAGGTCGAGCGCCTCCCGGACCCGCCGCGCCCGCTCGTCCCGGGGGACCTTGCGCACCCGGAGGCCGTAGGCCACGTTCTCGGCGACGCTCATGTGGGGGAAGAGCGCGTAGTCCTGGAAGACCGTGTTCACGTCCCGGTCGTAGGGGGGAAGCCCGGCCGCGGAGACCCCGTGGAGCTCGATCGTCCCCGCGGTCGGACGGTCGAAGCCGGCCACGAGCCGCAGGCAGGTCGTCTTCCCCGAGCCCGAGGGGCCGAGCAGGGAGAAGAACTCGCCGTCCCGGATCTCCAGGCTGACCCCGTCGAGGGCGCGCACCTCGCCGAAGGTCCGGGAGACCCCGACGAGCCGCACCGCGGGCGGGCCGTTCCCTCCGCCGGAAGCGGGGCCCGGGATGGGGGTCACCCGAGGGATCTCAGCGCCCCCCGATCACCGCGATGTAGGCGGTCACCCACTCGTGGTAGGGGACGCACTCGCGCCCGCCGCCGCAGCTCGCGACCGGGGTCCGCCAGAAGTGGATCCTGTCGAAGTTGCCCGCCCCGTTCGTCTCGCAGCCCTTCTCGCCGAGGAGGAGGTTCCCCGCGCAGGCCGCGGGCACCGCGGGGACCGAGCCGAACCAGGCCGCGAGGTCCCCCTGGGTCGCCGGGGAGAGGGAGTGCTCCATCCACTTGTAGGCGCAGTTCGGGTGGGGGGCGTCGACGTGCACCATCGTGGTGTCCGCCCAGCCGGTCGCTCCCTCCACCGGGACGACGCTCGCCACCGGGGCGTCCTTGCTCCGGAGGAGGTTCACCTGGAACGGCCAGGAGCTCGAGGCGACCACCCCCTCGTTGACGAAGTCGTCCACCTGGATGAAGGCGTCGTGCCAGTAGCGGCCGACGATCTTCCGCTGCTCGCGCAGGAGGCCGATCGCCGCGTCGAACTGCTTGCGGTCGAGGGCGTAGGGGTCGGTGATCCCCAGCTCGGGCCGGTGGTGCTTCAGGTAGAGGGCGGCGTCGGCCACGTAGATCGGCCCGTCGAAGGCCTGGACCCGCCCCCGGTTCGACTCTCCGTCGGGAAGCTTCGTCTCCTCGAAGACGACGCTCCAGCTCGCGGGCGGGTCCTTGAAGACCCGGGTGTCGTACATGAGCACGTTCGAGCCCCACTGGTAGGGGACGCCGTAGTGCTTCCCGCCCACGGTGTGCCAGGGGGCGTCCCGGAGCCGGGGGTCGACCGTGCTCCAGCTCGGCACGAGGGAGACGTTCACCTCCTGGACCCTGCCCCCCGAGACGAGGCGCAGGCTGGCGTCCCCCGAGGCGGTGACGAGGTCGAAGCCCCCCTCGTTCATGAGGGCCACCATCTCGTCGGAGGTGGCGGCGGTCTTGACGCTGACCCGGCAGCCGGTGTCGCGCTCGAAGCCGGTCACCCAGTCGTACTTCTTGTCGGTGGCCCCCCGCTCGATGTAGCCGGCCCAGGCCACGATCGAGACCGCTCCCTCCCCGGCCCCGACCTGCTGGCGGGGCGACCCGGGAGGGGCGGAGCCCGCGGGGGCGGGCTCCCGGGCGGGCCCGCAGCCGGCGAGGAGGCAGGCGGCGAGGACGGCGGGGCGGAGCGTCATGGGGCACCTCCGGGGGGAGCCGCCGGAGCATAGCACCCCGGATTGGCCGTCGGACCGGTTGTCAGGAGGCGGTGGGCCGGTTAGGGTTGGGGGCTCCCGGGAGCCGCCCGGGGGGTCACCCGACTCGCGGAGGTTGCCATGAGAGCCCGCCTGCCCCTCTTCGTCCTGTGCCTCCTCGTCACGCAGGGTCTCGGGGCTCCCCGCGGGGAGGGCGCGGCGCCCGGGCGCCTGTCCGTCCACGACGCGAAGGTGCGCCCCCTCCTCGCGACGATGACCCTCGAGGAGAAGATCGGGCAGATGACCCAGCCCGACCAGCAGTTCCTGAAGGACGAGCGGGACGTCGAGGCCTACTTCCTCGGCTCGCTCCTCTCCGGGGGGGACTCCGACCCGAAGACGAACAGCCTGGCCGACTGGACGGAGATGGTCGAGCGCTTCCAGGCCCGCACCGCGAACACGCGCCTCCGGATCCCCCTCCTCTACGGGGTCGACGCGGTGCACGGCCACAGCAACGTCCTGGGGGCGGTGATCTTCCCCCACAACGTCGGCCTCGGGGCGACCCGGGACTCCGCCCTCGTGGAGGAGGTCTCCCGGATCACCGCGAAGGAGGTGCGGGCCACCGCGGTCAACTGGACCTTCGCCCCCTGCGTGGCCGTCCCCCGGGACGAGCGCTGGGGGCGCACCTACGAGGGCTTCGCCGAGGACCCGAAGCTGGTGGCCGAGCTGGGCGAGGCGGCGGTGCGGGGGTTGCAGGGCCGGGACCTCGCCGACCCCCTGCGGGTCCTCGCCTGCGCCAAGCACTACGTCGGCGACGGGGGGACCGAGTACGGCACCGGCCGGGTGGACGAGCGGGGCGCGCGCTCCCCCCTCGACCGGGGCGACGTCCGGATGGACGAGGCGGCCCTCCGGCGGATCCACCTGCCCGGCTACGTGGCCGCGATCGAGGCGGGGGTGGGCTCGATCATGCCGTCCTACAGCTCGTGGAACGGCGTGAAGTGCTCGGGGAGCCGGCGGCTCCTCACCGAGATCCTGAAGGAGGAGCTGGGCTTCGAGGGCTTCCTGATCTCCGACTACGACGCGATCGACGAGCTGCCCGGGGACTACCGGAGCGACATCCGGGAGTCGATCAACGCGGGGATGGACATGGTCATGGTCCCCCAGAAGTACCGGGAGTTCTTCGCGACCCTCAAGTCCCTCGTCGAGGACGGCGAGGTGCCCATGGCGCGGATCGACGACGCGGTCACCCGCATCCTGCGCGTGAAGGCGGCGATGGGGCTGCTCGACGAGGGCCGGAGCCTCCAGGCCGACCGGCAGCTCCAGGAGAGCTTCGGCTCGGCCGAGCACCGGGCGGTGGCCCGCCGGGCGGTGCGCCAGTCGCTCGTCCTGCTGAAGAACGACAAGCGGACCCTTCCCCTCTCCCGGACCGCCGCCCGCATCCACGTGGCGGGAGAGGCCGCCGACGACCTCGGCCGCCAGTGCGGGGGCTGGACGATCACCTGGCAGGGCAAGACGGGAGCGGTGACCTCGGGCACGACCGTCCTCGCCGCGATCCGGAGCGCGGCCGCGGGGACCGCCGAGGTCACCTTCTCGAAGGACGGCCGGGGGGCGGCGGGGGCGAGCGTGGGGGTGGTGGTGGTCGGGGAGGCGCCCTACGCGGAGTGGTTCGGCGACCGGGAGGACCTCTCGCTCTCCCCCGAGGACCGCGCGGCCATCGCGACGGTCCGGCAGGCGGGGATCCCTGTCGTGGTGGTGCTCCTCTCGGGCCGCCCCCTGGTGGTCACCGACGTGCTGCCCCAGGCCGAAGCCTTCGTGGCCGCCTGGCTGCCCGGGACCGAGGGGCAGGGAGTGGCCGACGTGCTCTTCGGGGACCATGCGCCGACGGGCCGGCTGCCCTTCTCCTGGCCCCGCTCGACCGCCCAGCTCCCGCTCAACGTGGGGGACGCGGCCTACGACCCCCTGTTCCCCTACGGCTTCGGGCTGACCTATTGAACCACCGCCCCCGCGCCCGGGAACGACGAGCGAGAGCGCGGGGGCGGAAGGGTAAGAGCAGGACGAGCTCCCCGCCTTCGGTGCACTCATTCATCAGGGCTTTCCCCCCCTCCGCCGAGCCGGGCCGGACGCCCTCGTCCTATCGGAGCGCGGCCGGCCGCAGGCCGTACTTCTTCATCTTGAGGTAGAGGCCGCTCTTCGAGACGGCCAGCCGCCGCGCCGTGGCCTCCACGTTCCCGCCCTCGTCCCGGAGGGCGGCCGCGATCGCCCGGCGCTCGATCTCGTCGAGGGTCAGCCGCTCGGACGCGGCGGAGGTCTCGGCCCCCGCCCGCGCGGGCGGGCTTCCGAGGCTGAAGCGGAGGTCGCGGACGTCGATGACGCCGTCCTCGCAGACGAGGAGGGCCCGGTCGAGCACGTTGCGGAGCTCCCGGACGTTGCCGGGCCAGGAGTGGAGGGCGAGGGCCTCGGCGGCCTCCGGGGACAGCGAGACCGGACGCCGGCCGGCTTCCCGGGCCAGGAGCTGGCGGGCCAGGGGGAGGATGTCCTCCGGCCGCTCCCGCAGCGGAGGGACGAAGAGGACCACGGTGTTGATGCGGTACAGAAGGTCGGCCCGGAAGAGGCGCTCCCGGCCCCGTCCCTCGAGGTCCTGGTGGGTGGCGGTGACGAGGCGGAAGTCGACCGGGCGGTCGCGGACGTCGCCGACCCGCCGGATGCGCCCGTCCTCGAGGGCCTTGAGGAGCTTGGGCTGCACCGCGAGGTCCATGTCCCCGATCTCGTCGAGGAACACCGTCCCCCGGTGGGCGACCTCGAGGAGGCCCATCTTGCTCGCGGCCGCCCCGGTGAACGCCCCCTTCTCGTGGCCGAACAGCTCGGTGTCGAGGAGGTCCCGGGAGAGGGCCGCGCAGTTGACCTCGACGAGCGCCTCCTCGGCCCGGGGGCCGCTCGCGTGCAGCCAGCGGGCGAGCACTCCCTTGCCGGTGCCGGTCTCGCCCTGGATCAGGACCGGGACGTCCGACGCGGTGACCCGCCGCGCCTCCTCGCCGAGCCGCACGAGGGCCGGGCTCGTCCCGGCGAAGGGGTCCACCTCCTCCCGGGCCCGGCGCGAGCGGCCCGCGAGGCGGTTGCGGTGGTCGCGGCGGCTCTCGAGCAGCCGGCGGAGGAGCACGAGGACGGCGGGCAGCTCGACCGGCTTGGTCAGGAACTGCTCGGCCCCGTGCTTGATCGCCTTGACCGCGGCCTCGATGCTGCCGAAGCCGGTCAGGATGATGATCGGGACCTCGGGGGAGGCCTCCTTGAGCCGAGGGACCAGCTCCACCCCGTCGCCGTCCGGGAGGTTCGCGTCCAGGAGGACCGCGTCGGGCCCCACCGTGCGCAGGGCCCGCTCGGCCTCCCGGCAGCTCCGGGCCTCCTCCACCCGGTAGCCGTTCGCCTCGAGGAAGCGCCGCATGACGAGGCGGAGGCCGGCCTCGTCGTCGACGAGCAGGATCGTGCTCTGGGTCATGCACTCCCCGGGGCGGCCGGAAGGATGTACGAGTCTACACCGGCCGCCCCGGGGAGAGGCCGGCCCGCGGCCCG
>Ga0268386_10000338_pt1 | contig 28974 bp, 33 predicted proteins | sample RVTome_15_FD_200260 | JGI IMG/M metagenome (GOLD analysis project Ga0268386, IMG submission 200260) | Soil microbial communities from uranium-contaminated site in the Upper Colorado River Basin, Wyoming, United States - RVT150D86... ... | reverse complement strand
TCAGGAGGTCGACTCGCCCTCTCGTACGGAGGCACTTGAGAGCAAGGGCCTCGCCTCACCCACAACGGCGTCACTCTGTTAGAGAATGGCTCCCGAGGATCGCTCCCACGGCATGGCGCTCGACTTCGCCACTCTCCCTTTACGCGACGAAACCCCTGCCTGAGCAGGGGCTTCGGGCAGCGCGCCCGGGGCGACTCGAACACCCAACCTCCTGATCCGTAGTCAGACGCTCTATCCAATTGAGCTACGGGCGCGGGAATCACCAAGTATCGCAGGGGTTTCCGGCGAAGACCAGCCGACACAGAGCATGCTAGGCCATATCAAACGCTCGCATATTCAGGCTGATTTCATATTTCGTGCGCCCGCGATCGACTGATAGGTACTCACTCCGTCGCTGACCCGCTCCCAAGGGAGTCAACCCAGGTGGTCGGGTGACATCCGCTCAAGGACCAACCGAGTTTCAGGGCTGCTCAGCACGCCGCGACCGAGATCGCGTCACCCGGCCGCGGCGACGACAGCAAATCAGGATGCCGGCGTCAGGCCCGACCTGGCCAGTGACGGGGGGCCGCCGGCCACTAGATCCGGCGGCGCCGCCGACCGGGCGTTACCGCCGCACCCACCACGGCGGCTTTCGCGACCGGCGAGGGCCCTGGGCTCACTGCGGCGCCGACCACGGCTGCTTTGGCCACTGGGGCGCGCACGACACCAACTCGTCCTACGCGTGCTGGTCTGAGGGGCATGTCAGTCTCCTTGTGTCTCGAGGGCCGCGTCGGCTTCGACGGCGGCGATAATGGCTTGGATCGGGATTCGTCCGTCGGCGATGAGCTGACCGCCGGAGCGCCGAGCGGCCGAAGCGAACGGTGCCGCCCAGATGTTCTCGTAGATCAGCACGCCGGCGACGCTGCCGGGATCCATCGCGGCTGCGAGATTCTCGACATCCTCCTCGGCGAGCAGCTCAGCCAGCTCGGCCTCGAGGGCCTGCAGGGGGCCTAGCTCGTCCAGATCTGCGAGCTCCATCGCCTCGACCCCGCCGTCCTCATCCTTGACGAGCACGAGGATGTCGATGACCCGGATCGTGCCAGCGTCGACCAGCTTGATCAGCTCTTCGGCCATCTCGCCAGTGAAGTGCGCGGTTCCCGCGGGAAACTCGACGATCACATAGTCGACAGGCCCCAGCTCATCGAGTGGGGTGTTACTCATCAGGTCATTCCGTTCTGTAGTCGATTCAGACGTGGACGGTGAGACCTGCCCGTGGCATCACGCAAAGTCCGCGGCGGATCATAGCGACGCGGAGGACCGGTGACCCAGTGTCCTGGCCGAGGTCGCAGGCCTCGTCGACCACTAGAGCACCGGGACGATTCCCTCGACCCGTCTCCCCGGCTTTGCCTTCGTCGACGTGGATCGTCAGGTGCCTCGAGCAACCCGCCACCCGAGGGCAATGGCAGTCGAGAAGATCGAAAGGCCGCGGTCGAGCAGCGCCATCGTCCACCATTGCCATTACCTCGAAACCGTGGCCGTGGGGCTCATCATCCCACCTTGGTATCCATGGATGGTCTGGAGGCCGGAATCGGGCGAGTGTAGGAACCGGGGTATTGCCCTCGACGGGTCCGGATATCACCGTCAGGTGTCCGCCGACCATCTCTCCGCCGGCGCCCGTCTGCTCAGGAACTCCTCCATCTGGGGCAACCCGCGTGGGGTTGTCGCTGCGAGCATCGTCCCAAGAGGCGAGGGGACGCTGTTTCATCCTCAACGGGTGATGGCGTCGCTTGATGCCGCCGGTCTGATGGCTCGAGTGGGGCGCCGCGCCCTGAAGAGCAACCGGTAAGAGGGACCCGCATGCCATCAAAGCAGCCAAACTTCCTCGTTATCTGGGGAGATGATGACATCGCAGAGGGTTCGATGGACTACCGGGAGCGTGCTGCGAAGTCTGATAAGCCGTTCTTCCTCTGGGTCAATTTCACCCGCATGCACGTCTGGACACGTCTCAAGCCGGAGAGCGAGGGCAAGACCGGCTTGGGTATCTATGCCGACGGCATGGTCGAACACGATGCCCATGTCGGCCTGGTGCTCGAAAAACTCAAGGAACTTGGACTCGACCAGGACACCGTGGTTATGTATTCAACCGACAACGGCGCCGAGGTATTCACCTGGCCCGACGGCGGCACAACCCCCTTTCGTGGGGAAAAGGCGACGAACTGGGAGGGTGGGTTCAGGGTGCCAACCGCAATTCGTTGGCCTGGCGTCATCGAACCCGGCACCGTCTTCAATGACATCTTCTCCCATGAGGACATGCTGCCCACTTTCCTTGTTGCCGCGGGTGACCGGGATGTCACCGAGAAGCTGAAGAAGGGCATGGAGCTCGGCGACAAGACCTTCAAAGTCCACCTCGACGGCTATGACATCACCGACGCACTCGCCGGCAAAACGCCGAGCCCACGTCACGAGTTCTTCTACTTCAACGACGACGGCTCCCTTGTCGCCTTGCGTTATGACAATTGGAAGATCGTGTTCGCGGAGCAGCGGGCTCACGGCATGGGCGTGTGGGAGCTTCCCTTCACCCAATTGCGCTTGCCCAAACTCTTCAATCTGCGGTCCGACCCGTTCGAGCGAGCCGACCAGGAGGGGATGGACTACCAGCGGTGGCGCGCGGAGCACCTATTCGTTCTCGTCCCGGCTCAGGAGTTTGTTGGAGCATTCCTCGCCACCTTCCGAGAGTTTCCGCGGAGCCAGAAGGTGGGCAGCTTTTCGCTGGACAACGTGTTGGAATCACTGCAACAGAGCGCCAACAGATGAGGGCGCGGGGTGAGAAGCATGATCACCTTGCCAACGACACTGATGAAGGAACAGGTTCGGTGAGGTCGCCGAGACGAACAGCCAACCCACACTAAGGGCCAGGCTGTAATGACCACGCCTGGAGATCAAGCGCGGAGTGAGATGTCCTCCTCGGATGACGAAATGGTCGCTGTGGCGGGACCTGAGGGCCCACCGCTCAGACGGGCCGCAATCCTCACCGCCCGGTTGGGGATCGTCCAAGCAATCCTGCTGTTGGTGTCGGTCTGGCTGTTGACCTACATTCCCGACGCGTCGGCGTCCGACGCCGAACTCGTCGCCTTCTATGAGTCTTCCGAACGGCAACTTGCGGTGCTAGTCGGCCTCTATCTGATGCCGTTTTCGGCGATTGCCTTCCTGTGGTTTGCTGTCGCGCTACGAATGTGGGCCGAGCGAAGTACGGCGAAACTCGATGCATTGCTGTCCAACGTCCAACTCTTCAGTGCCATCGTCTTCATCACCCTTCTCCTCGCCGGGGCAGCGGCATCAACGGTGCCAGCGATAACCATGGAGTTCGGCAATGCGCCATTTGATCCGACAACCGCCCGCGAGTTCCCCCAATTCGGCAGCGCGCTCTTGGTTGTGCTTTCGATGAGGCTGGCTGCGATGTTCGTCTTCACCACCTCGAACATCACCCGAAGACATGGGCTGCTCCCCCGCTGGTTCGCCTTGACGGGCTTCGCGGTCGGCCTGATTCTCCTTCTGAGCCCCAGTTTGAACCCATTGTTGGTCCTCGTGTTTCCGACTTGGGTTCTCGTGCTGAGTGTGCTCCTGCTTTTCCGAGCGAGACATATGGATCACTGAGCATCGATGTGGTCGACGTGAGCGCCTGCGGACTCAGGGCATGAGCCCAGTGATATTGTCCCCGCACCTCGAGCCTGGTTACAAGAACAACAGCGACAGCCCTCCCACGATGCGGATATGTAGGCATGGCGGAAGTGACTCAGGAGAGTAATCGCAAAGCCGGAGACCCCACGGCGGACCAACGAATGCATCCCCTCACTGTTTTCAAAATGACGCCGAGAGGTTCGAGATCGTCTTCGGTCAATGAGAAGGCAGGTCACGGACCCCCGGGCCCCTTTTCCCCCACACGACGGGAGGCTGACCGGGTGGCGGAGTGACCTTCAACGGTGAGGGTGAGTGTCAGCACCCTGGCCGGCCAACACAAAACGAGGAAGTTCTGCCGCGGCCAAGTGAAGAAGCTTGCGGATGAGATTTGGGACGGCAGCGAGAACCGGACGACGCCTGCAATTCTCCGCCGCGGCTTTATCCCCGCAGCAGGGTCAGCAGGAAGATGCTCGGCTCCACCGCTACCAGCGAATGCGGCTGGTCGGGCTCCATGTAAAGCCACGAGCTCGGAGTGAGACGGTGCGTGGTGTCCTCCACTGTGAAGTCGATGATCCCTTTCGCCACCTGGACGATGGCGGCCGAAGAAGATCGGTGCTCTGTGAGTTCCTGCCCGGTGTCGAATGCGAACACCACCAAGCGAAGCCGATCATCCTTGTAGACGACACGGCTCAGTGTTCCCTCTTCGGGTACCTCGACTTCGGTTAGGAGGTCAGTTATGGACACGGACGACATCAGGGGCCTCCTCTCGGCGAGACCGATCGAGCTTCTTTCGACTCAGAGCAGTCCGGTGTGCAACATGTGAAGCGGGCCTCCTTGGTGCTCGGTTGATGATCACGACTGAGCGTGTCACCAAGGGAGGCCCTTCTTGATGGCAGTCCCGAACGCCAGCGCGGGTCGGTGCGGAGCGCGACGCCTGCCTTCATCAAGAGCTGCAGCGAGACCTCCGGGTCGGCGTTCGTCTCCTGCCAAAAGGACCGCAACCCAGGCTTACACGAGTCGAGCGGTGTGACGTACCACCGCGCGGTTGCGCTCCCATAGACGCTCAACGGTAGTGGCGTGGGGTAAAGAACCCCGTGACCGTGACGTGGTTCCCAGCGGGTGTCGTGTACCCACAAGTGGTGACACCTTGGTCCGGGCGGCACCCCGTCTTTCGCTGGCGTTGGGCTATGACGTCGACATGGCCCTCGAGACGGAGCACCGGACTTTCGGGCCTATCATCGCCACCATCTCGCGGTCACCATCGCCCTGGTCCAAGGCTCGACCAGATTCGACGTGCCGAATCTCGTTTTCGGCCCCGTGATGATTGCTCGATACTCATCCAGCAACTGGAGAGCCAAGATCATCGCCCCAAAGGTCCTGGGCGACTCCGTGCAACTGCCTGCTCTGGTGGTCCTCATCTCGGTGAATGCCGTGCTTCAAGTCGCCGTGGTGCTCGGGGCGATCCTGGCGATCCCCCTAGTCGCCAAAACCCGCATCGTCCTGTCCTATCGCTGGGCGAAAGTCCTTATGCGCGACCCGTGGGCGTCGCCGACATGAACGCGCCCATGACGAGTCCGTCAACCGCGGCTGCTGCGGGAACCGGGATCGTCCTCCTCACCCTGTCATCCGGCCAGTTCCTCATGACGCTGGACAGTGCGGTGATGAATGTCTCGATCGCCCAGGTCGCCGAGGACCTCGGCACCACCATCACCGGGATCCAGACCGCGATCACCCTCTACACGCTGGTGATGGCCACACTCATGATCACCGGCGGGAAGATCGGCAGCCTGATCGGAAGACGGAGGGCATTTGCCATCGGCTGCATCATCTACGGGGCCGGATCACTGACCACAGCCCTTGCTCCGAACCTGGCCGTTCTGATCATTGGTTGGTCGGTGCTCGAGGGTATGGGCGCAGCATTGATCATGCCGGCCATCGTCGCTCTCGTCGCCTCGAACTTCGCGCCTGAAGGGAGACCCCGGGCCTACGGCCTGGTCGCCTCGGCCGGCGCGATCGCGGTGGCCGCGGGTCCCCTGATCGGGGGCACCGTCACCACGTACTGGACGTGGCGACTCGTGTTCGCCGGCGAAGTGCTGATAGTGATCGTCATCCTGGCCCTGAGCCGCAAGATGAGAGACGTGCCACCCGAGGCGCGTCACAAGATCGATCTGGTGGGGGTGGTCTTGTCGGCGGTGGGACTTGGACTGGCGGTCTTCGGGGTCCTCCGGTCCGGAGAATGGGGATGGGTGAGGCCGGCGTCTGGAGGTCCGGCTTGGTTCGGCCTGTCACCGGCACTGTGGTTGATACTGGGCGGAATCGGGATCGTCTGGCTCTTCTTCATCTGGGAGGAGCGAGTCCTGGAACGAGGTCGGGAGCCTCTGGTGAGGCCGGTCATGCTCCGAAATCGACAACTCGCCGGCGGTCTCACGATGTTCTTCTTCCAGTTCCTCATCCAGGCGGGGCTCTTCTTCACCGTGCCGCTCTTCTTGTCAGTGGCTCTAGGGCTGACTGCACTCGAGACGGGTGTACGTCTCCTCCCCCTGTCGATCACACTGCTGCTCGCCGCCGTCGGGGTCCCGAGGTATCTGCCCAGAGCTGCGCCCCGGTCAATCGTTCGTTGGGGTCTGCTCGGACTCTTCGCCGGGATCGTTTCGCTGATCGGCGCCCTCGAGGTCGGCGCCGGCCCGGAGATAGTCGCTGTTCCCATGCTCCTCGCAGGGCTAGGAGTTGGTGCGCTCGCCTCCCAGCTTGGTGCGGTCACGGTCTCGGGAGTCCCCGACACAGAGACGGGTGAGGTGGGGGGCCTGCAGAACACTATGACCAATCTCGGGGCTTCCCTGGGCACCGCACTCGCCGGCTCCATCCTCATTGCAGGCTTGACCGCCGCCTTCCTGGAGGGGGTTGTAGCCAACCCCGACATTCCCCCGGAGGTGTCGGCAGAGGCTGAAATCGAGTTGGCCGGCGGGATCCCCTTCGTGTCCAACGCACAACTCGCGGTGGCCCTCGACGACGCCGGCTTTCCCGACGACCAGACGGAGGCCATCCTCGACGAGAACGAGACGGCTCGGATCGCCGGGCTCCGTGCCAGCCTCGCCGTCCTTGCGGTCATCGCGTTGTCCGGTCTGTTCTTCACCCGTCTCATCCCTATCCACCCGGCCGGACAGCCACCGGACGAGTCGGCTCCGGCCGACATCACCAACGGCCCTGCGGCGTCCGTGTGAACCCGCTGCACCATCCGAAACCGACGCCCACACCACCCTCCCGTCACCTCACGCTCGGAAATCGGAGCGCCCCGCGGTCTCGGCTCCATACGGTGACCAGCCTTCGCACGATGGTCGCCATCTTCACTCCTGCACGGTCGGCGAAGGCACGATTGGAGACAGGGGAAGTCGATGCGTGCGAAGCTCTGCATGCCGTGCAGGAGGTGGTTGATTGGTGTCGACAGAAGGTCAGGTGATTCTCGAGACGGCCGGCGAGCATGCGACTCGAGCTGTGCCGGTAGCGGGACCAGCAGACACCATCGGCGCCATCCGGAGCGGCTTGGGGGGGCGCCGATTCGAAACCGCGACGGCAGTAGCGGTCTGCGACGAGGGCCGGCTGATTGGCTTACTCAGGATAGAAGACTTGCTGGCTGCCCCTGAGGAAGTCCTGGCCGCTGAGGCGATGGATCCCAATCCCCCAGTGGTGGGTGCGGGGATCGACCAGGAGCGAGCGGCGTGGCATGCCGTGCAGAGTGGTGAGGCCACACTGGCGGTAGTTGATCAAGGCGGGCTGTTCCTCGGGTTCATTCCGCCATCACGGATGTTGAAGGTGCTCCTTTGGGAACACGATGAGGACATGGCCCGACTCGGTGGCTTCGTCCACGACGCCGAGGCGGCTCGAACCGCGAGCCAGGAGCCGGTCCACCGCCGTTATTGGCACCGCTTGCCGTGGCTGTTGCTCGGCCTGGTCGGAGCACTCCTGGCGGCAGATCTGATGGGCGTCTTCGAACGAGAGCTGGAAGCCAATGTCTTACTTGCATTCTTCATACCGGGCATCGTCTATATGGCAGATGCGGTGGGGACTCAAACCGAGACTCTGATCATCCGTGGCCTGTCGGTAGGGGTAACAGTGCGTCAGGTGGTCAAGCGTGAGCTCCTCACCGGCGTCCTGGTGGGGGTGACGGTGGCCATCGCCTTCTACCCTCTGGCGTTATGGAGATGGGGCGACCTCGAGGTCGCACTCTCGGCGTCACTGGCACTGCTGGCCGCATGCAGCACTGCCACAATCTTGGCCATGGCGCTCCCCTATCTTCTCAACCGCCTGGGGAAGGATCCCGCCTACGGGAGCGGCCCGCTCGCAACTGTCATCCAGGATCTGGCCTCGATCTTCATCTACTTCGCCCTATCCACCACGATCATTCGGTAACGCCCTTCGCCTCGAAGCGGGTGGCCCAAAACCTTGACACATGCCATGAAAACCCATGCGCACTACGCATGGGCGGGCCCCTCGACGCTGGAGGCGAGGAGACCCGATGACGGTTGCCGCGACACCCACAGGATCGGCGCCCTAGCGAACTGCCAGGCTGTTCTCCAAGGTACGTCGCTGAATGTGTTGCTCATGACGTCCTCTGGAGAACTGATCGAGTGGGATGCTGCGTACTGCACCTGACAGGAGTCGACGACGACGACCGAATGGAGCACCCATGGCCGAAAAGACCCTCTACGAAAGGCTCGGCGGCGTTTTCGCCATAGCCGCAGTAATCGACCATTTCAGCGATGAGATCGTCAAGAATCCCATCGTTGGGCAGGCCTCGAAGAACCCCGCCCTGCGGGAGTGGCACACCAACCAGCTGGCCCGACTTCCGGGCTTGAAGTTCATGCGGACCCTGTGGGTCTGCAACGTCGCGGGTGGACCCTTCGAATATGGAGGTACGAAGCCAGGGATGACGCCTCTCGGTTTGGAGGAAGCACATCGCGAATTCTCAATCTCTCCCGAGGAATTCGATGAGGTGGCCGCCGAACTCGGGCGCACCCTCGACTTCGTCGGTGTACCCGAGCAGGAGAAGGGGGAGGTTCTATCTGCCTTCGCGGCACACAAGAGCGAGGTGACCGAAGGATCCCACGCCAAGTAGGGCGATTCGGACGGGACGGCCGATGCGCTGACGACGGGGTTCATCCGGACGGTGGGACATCAGACCCCCACGCCCACCTCGATCTCATCGGTGGCGGCGGCGATTGCCCCCAGGACCGACCATACGAAAGGGCTGTGCCTTGTTCGGTGATCCAGGGTGAAAGTGATCCGAAATCGAGACGAAGTCGAAGCCGGCCTCCTCCGCGGCCATTGCCGCCGTCACGAGGTGACGTGGGGGATGCTCCTCGCTGGAAAGGGTCAATCCGTACTCAATCATTCTCACTCTCAGAAGGGGAGGCGGCACGGCGTACCCACGATTTGACCAATCGAGACCGCGAAGCAGACGGGATTCAGAGCTCCGGGCCAGACTCAGCTTGAATGCCCGAGTTTTCAGATGCAACCCGAATGACCAGGAGCGTCATACGGTGGGGCGGTCCACACCGAGTCTTCCGCGACGAGCAACAACCTCGAGGCGGACTCGGCCCGACTCGTCCATTGCCGGTCTGCGAGCGCGACCAGCCATCGGCGAAACGGCCGTCCTCGTTGGCGATTGCCAGCACCGGATGGACGTACGAGTCCCGCCACACCTCTCGGCTGTCGCCCAGTCGATCGGCCGCCACGTCGACCGCCGCGCGCTGACGCTCGTCCGGGTCCTGCGAAGCCGTGTGTCGCCAACTCGGCGGTCACGGTCGAACTCGCTCCCCAGGTGCGGAAATCCTTGGCCGTGAACCGGTCCCTCATGACCCCGGCGAGATACCCGTTCACATTGCTCGAGGACACCGAGCCGACATCGCCGCCCGGCGCCACACAACTGAACAGAGTCTGTCCTCCGAGATCCTGGCATTGCCCGATCAGTTGGGAGAGCCGACGATCAGTTGGGAGAGCCGACGATCAGCCTGGGATGCGCCGGCCGAAGTAGCCGAGCCTCTCGAACGTCACCTCGTCGCGCAGCTCCTCCCACGTCGGGTGGTAGATGTATTTGCTTGCGCCCGGCCATGTCGACACCGGTGGCGAGGCTGTGGCCCTCTGGGTCGCTCGAGACCCACACGTCATCCCACGCGGGAGAGATGGCGAGCGCCTGGATGCGCTCCTTCGCAGCCTCGTCTGACGGTCCGGCCCGCGACGTCGACATACCAGAACCCACGCCCGCGACGGAGGCGTCGGTAGCCGGGCGACTGCAAGTTGACCTCTCTCAGCCCTGCCTCCGTGGCGCGCGTCGCCACATCCGGTTCCAGCATTGGCGGAAGGTGTCCCCTCTTTCTTTGCGCTTCAAACCCCATGGGCCCAGGGTTTCTCGGCAATCCCCGGCGGGTACCACCCGGTCATGCCACCACCCTCGAGAGAGGACGGGCCATCAGACCTGTCCACGATCCCTGAATCGGAGGCCGCCCCACACTTGGAGACGCGGATCAGGGTGATCTCGATCGGCATCGTCGTTGTCGCCGTGGCCGCCGCCTCCCTCGGCTTCCTGGGGGTGCGGACCAGGGTGACGACCCAGACGACAAACGGGTACACGATCACCATCGCCCACGCCGCGGTCACCCGACCCGGGCTGGCAACACCGTTCAGTCTCGTCGTGGAGACAGCCGACGGTTCACCACTCCCGGCCATGACGACAGTCCGAGTAAGCGCCCCCTATCTGGCGATATTCGACGACAACGGAATGGAGCCGCAACCGGTCGAGTCCTACAACACGCCCGAATGGACCTGGTGGACCTTCGAGGTCCCCACCGGCGAGGACAGGCTGCAGGTCGTCCTCGATGCACGCCTCGAGCCGGCGGTCCAGTGGGGCGAGCGAGCCGAGGCAGCGGTGGAGATCGACGGGCGTGAGGTGGTCGCGGCAGACTTCTCGACCTGGGTGATGCCGTGAGGGAGATCCCATGGAATTGGTGATCAGGGCGACGGCAATCTACTGGTTCCTCTGGCTCGTGGTCAGAGGGACGGGAAAGAGATCGCTGGCAGAACTGACACCGCTCGACCTACTTCTGGTGGTGGTCATCGGTGACTTCGTTCAGCAAGGAGTGACTCAGGAGGATATGTCGGTTACGGGGGCGATTCTCGCCGTCTCAGTCTTCGTCCTGTGGACGCTCGTCGCCGGCGCGCTGGGGCGCCGCTCAACGAGAGCAGCCGACGTGCTCGCCGGCACGCCAGTGATAGTCCTCCGAGACGGCCGGCCGTTCCATGACAGGCTCGGCGGGGAGAGGGTGGCTCTCGACGATCTGAAGGAGGCCGCCCGTATGGCGGGTTACGGCGACCTCGGGGAGATCGAGTGTGCCATCCTCGAGACAGACGGGCGGTTCTCATTCATAGCTCGTCGCGCCGAGTCGGCCTGATCCACTCTCCGGTTTGCCACCTCACTCGCATGGGTACCGGGCGAATCCACACACCGACGAAGAGAAGGAGATCGAAATGGACATATCACATCTCGAAGAATTGCTGTACCAGGCGATCGAGACCGAGCTCGGGGGCGAGAAACTGTACCGGGCCGCCATAGCCAATGCAGTCAACGACGACCTCAAGAAGGAATGGCAGACGTACCTGGAGGAAACGCGGACACATCAGGAGATCCTGCAGCGAGTGTTCGACGTGGCGCAGCTCGACAGCAACACCGACTCGCCTGGCCGGCAAGTGGTGCGCGAGAAGGGCCAGGCCCTGGTAGCTGCGGTTGAGTCAGCCGGCGCCAAGGACGAGCGGATAGGTGAGTTGGTCGCCGCCGAGTCCGTTGTCGAGGCTGAGTCGAAGGACCACCAAAACTGGGAACTGCTGGGCCGCATGGTCGAGCACCTGGACGGAGAGCTGAAGACGGCTGTCGAGGAGGCCTACGGAGAGGTCGCCGAGCAGGAGGCTCATCATCTCTTCCACACCATGGGCTGGGCCCGGGAGCTTTGGCTCGACTACCTGGGCGTTCCCGCCGTGCTCCCACCCCCGGAGGAGGAGAAGAAAGTCGAGACCCAGATTGGTGCGGCTCGGGCCGCGCAGCAGCGGGACGACTACCTCTGATCTCCCTGGCCGGTTCACAGGACCATCTGAGCGCCGCGACACCGGATGCCAAGGAGAGCTCCGGGCTGACACGACGTCGGTTCGGGCCACTCCTCCGGAGACTGGCCATCTGATGGCCGACGTGGAGCGGCGCCGTCCTCCCGGCCAAAGGCAATCACAGGGCGGCTGGTCACTCGACGAGCTGAAACCCCGAACCAGTCGACGAGGTGCCGGCCACCACTGACATCGGGACCGGCATCGCCACGTCGTTGACCGATTCGAGGATCGGCTCTCGGCAGCCTGAGTCAGGGCGTGTTAACCACTCCCGCAAAGGCCAGGACTCCTCGTCCGACAATGGTCGCCTCTGTCAATCTGTCTGGGCTCGTGTGATCGCATCGCGGATCGCGTTGATCACGAGATCGGGTCGCTCGTGGTGGATCATGTGTCCCGCCCCGTCAGCCACCCGTACGTCGCCGCGGGTGGATCGCGCCGCCAGCTCGAACTGGAGTTGTCGCCAAGTCTCCTCATAACGCTGATTCACCTCGGAGCTGACACCGGTCATCGGCTGGGGCACCCCGTGTCGCAGAACCAACAATGGGAGGTTGCCATGTCCGCGCACCGAGAGCTCGCGAAGCTCCTCCTGACTTTGGGGGAGTCCGTCGTACTCGCCGGCGGCCGACTCCAGGCGACTGGGTGTGGGTGCGGTCGCCTCCCGATAGGCGTCCGCGAGAGTCTCGGGGAAGTCCTCAGGCACTGGTGTCAGCACCGGGACCGTCTCACCGCCAAGTGCCTCACGCGCCAGCTCCCGCAGCTGAGGTCCCACGCCGGCGAGCATGGATTCCGAGTCGAGCTCGGGAGGAAACCGCGACGTCTGGTCTTCGTGAGCACCATCGACGAGCACCAACCCCACCACCTCCCCGGGGAACCGGTGAGCAAACGCCCTTACGGTCAGGGAAGCGAACGAGTGACCGACCAAGACATACGGTGGCTTCAGCGCAGCGCTGGCGAGGGCGCCTCTCAATTCTTCAACCATTGACGACGCGACCCGCGGGCCTGAGACCGAATCACTGGCGCCCAGCCCGGGGCGGTCGTGGGCGAAGGTGGTCGTCGTTTCGGAGATCCCGGGCTGGACCAACCCCCAGGTCAGGCCCACATCGCCTATGGCCGACTCGAAGACGACGACGGGCCGGCCCGTTCCTTCGACCTTCACCCAGTGTCGGACGCCATCGACGTCGATAATGCGGCCAATCATCTCGATCATGCCTCTTCGGGATGCGCTGCGAGGCTAACGGGCGGGAGCGCCGAAGGCTTCTGTCTGGGATGGCCAAGAGGATCGTCGACACTTACCATCGACCCGTGGCTCGCAGACTCACAGGTGCGCAGCTCGCCGACGAGTCAGGCGTCGAACTCAGCCTGATCGAAGCACTGACCGAAATCGGTGTGATAACCCCGGACCTCGAGGGCCGGTACACCGTCGGAGACGTGATCAGGGTGGGTTCGGTCCAGTCGTTCCTCGATGCAGGGATGACCCTAAAGCTCCTGGCCCAAGGCATCGAAGAGGGCCTTTTCACCTTCGAATATCTCGACCGGTTCTATCCGGATCCGATGCCGCCTTCGAATCGCTCCCTCAACGAGCTAGCCGCGGAAATGGAGGTGGATGCGGGCTTGTTGGGCCCGATCTACTTGGCCATGGGACTGGTTGATCCCGACCCCCAACGACCACTCCGACGTGACGAGTTCGAGATACTCAGGGCCTTTTTCGAATCGTGGTCCGCGGCTGGTCCCGATGCACTGCTGAGGGCGGCGCGGCTGATGGGCGAGTCGGCCCGAATGATCTCAGAGGGATGGACCCGGTTGTACGTCGAGAAGATCTCGGACCCGCTCATCACTGCACAAGTGCCGATGGACCAGCGCATCCAAACCATCGTCGAGACGACGGAGCGGGCCGCACGTCTCGCCCCCGAGATGATCACATGGCTCCTGACAGAGCACATGCGACACTCGATCGACCAAGCGAACATCGAGGGGCTGGAGGCGTCCATGGCGGAACATGGACTCGTTCTGCCTCGGCCAGCACGCCTACCAGCCATCCTCTTCATAGATGTCTCCGGTTACACCGCCATGACCGAGAAGCTGGGCGATGAGGTGGCGCTGCAAACCTCAGAAGTGGTCAGTGAGTGGAGCCGGACCGTGGCCCGAAGCCATGGAGGCTCGGTGGTCAAGACACTCGGAGACGGTGCCATGCTCCATTTCGACCGCGTCGCAGACGCGCTGGGCGCCGCCATGGAGCTCGTCGAGAAACTGGGAGAGGAGCAACTCCCGGCCCATGCCGGGGTCCACGCCGGTGCCTTGATCCAATACGATGGGGACTACTTCGGTCGCACCGTGAATCTCGCCTCCCGGGTCGCTGACAAAGCGGAGCCCGGAGAGGTGGCGGTCACCCAGCAGGTGGTGGACAACGCCAACCTGGAACGATTCATGTTCGAAGCACTCGCAATGGTCACCCTAAAAGGGATCGACCGACCAGTGGCCCTGTACCGAGCAAAGCTCAGACCTCGGCGAAAGGGGGCCGCGACTTCGCCCCCACCAGAAGATACGTCGGAAGGACTCCCTTGCCTTTGACCTCGATAGGTCCCCGCGGCTCGAAGTCGAAGCGATCGAGGAGAAGGTGGTATGCCCTCTCCGTGACCTGGATCCGTCCCGGAACACCATGAGCCTGCATTCGGCTGGCAGTGTTCACCGTGTCGCCCCACAAGTCGTAGGCGAACTTGCGTCGGCCGATGACCCCTGCCGTGACGGGTCCAACGTCGATCCCGATGCGCAACTGCAGCGTCGCCCGGACCCTGAAGGCCTCCTCCTGCATCGCGATCGCCGCATGAGCCGCAGCCCCAGCCGGATCAGGGGTGGGGTTGGGCAGCCCGCTCACCGCCATGTAGGCATCACCCATCGTCTTGATCTTCTCGAGCCCCCAACGATCGGCTAGGTCGTCGAAAGCGGAGAAGAGATCGTCGAGCATCGCGACGACGTCTTCTGGCGATAGGACCTCGGACATCGGTGTGAAGTCGACGACGTCGGCAAACAACACCGCCACCTCCTCATACCGGTCGACTATGGGCTCCTCGCCCGCCCTCAGTCGTCTCGCCGTCGAAGCGGGAAGCACGTTCAACAGCAGCCGTTCCGAACGCTCACGCTCCAACGCCAAGCCCTGCATGAAATAACGCATCACGAAGTAGATGACCGCGGACACCGTGCCGATGTTGAGGACGAAGAAGGTGAGGTTGAGCGCGACTGGAACCGGTGCGGGCTCGAGGAGTGGCTCGGCAAGCCCTGACAGGATGATCAGGAACGCGTAAGTGACGAACCAACGAATGGGGTGCTGAGCAAAGATCAGGGCCCCGAGGGCAGCGACGAGTGACCACAGAATCACGCCGCTGGACGACACGAATCCCCCGAGACTCAGCTGGAGGAGAAAGGGCAGGACGAGCCAGAGGACGAAATGCAGCTGATAGAAGAGGTCGAAGTCGCCGCCTTTGGCCAACACGATCAAGCTCGCCACCGCGATGACCTGGTAGACAAGCGGGATCGCCGCAGACAGGTAGAGCCCCAGGAACGCGTACGTGCCGACCCAGATCACACTCAGCGTGATGATGAGGAGGACGACCAGGGTCAGAGCGGCCTTCTTGAGACGCTCTTCCTCGTTGTCATCCTCACCTTGGCCGACATCGGCGATTCGACCTACCCATCCGGGCAGGGCTCTCAACCGCATGGGGGCGCGGGCCGGCCCGTCGACACGCGTGGTGTCAGCCGTCGGGTTCCTCCTCGGGTGTGATGCAGAGAGTCTACGAATGTCGCCCCGGGCCCGACGTCAGCCCGGTTTCGCTCAAGTGAGCCGAGCAGCCGTCACCCATTGCTTGACGGTGTAGATCGAGGGCATCTGTTCGGGAGCGTCGGGCATGTCGATGGCGTTGAGCTCATCGGTAAGCTGGGCCGGGTCGGCAGAGCCGAGCTGGCGCAACGTCCAGATGCCCGAGCGGTGCAGAAGCCTCTGGTAGGCGCCACCGATCCCCTTGACCCGGGACAGATCGACCTGGCTACGCCACGATTCGATGGTCCCCGAGGAGAATCCGGTTGCCTTGGCGAGCTTGTCGATGTCCTCCGAGGTACCGGTGAGGCCGAGAAACTCGGAGACTCCGCCCACGCCCGCCTCGGCGAGTTGGCTGGCGTAGCTCGCCCCAACCCCGTTGATGGTGGTCAGTGGTTCTTCGGGGAAAATCACGTCGTGAGCTCGATCCCGCCCCCGCTTTGTCGTCCCGGCACTCTTCTCGGCAGCACCCCTGGCGTTATGCGTCGACCTCACGTTCTCGACGGCCCCAATCGACCTCATCTTCCCCATGGCGCGGCCGATCACTCGTTCTCCCTCCGAGATCCAGTCGTTGAACTCGCCGCCGAGGTCGTCAGTCAGCTCTTTCCCGGATACGGTCACGGCATCACGGAGCTCCCCAATCCGCGCCTGGAGAGCCTTCAACCCGACGATCGGGGCCCCGACTGCGGCGTAAGCCGCCTTCTCCACCGATTCCCGACCTCTCTCGATCGTCTCACGTGCTCGCGATGACATGGTCTTTCATTCTGGTCGCTTGCCAGGTTTTACCCATGAGCACGATCGCCGAAACAGCACCAGGGGCGCCGATAACCGAATTCCATGACTCAACACCACCGGCCATCGTGGGGCCCCGACAAGACCGGAAGCGGACGTTGGCCATCGATGTGTGCTCACGGCATGGGTGCGCACCAGGCTGAGCATGTACAACAGGCACCTGCCTGCTATCGACACCGCCCCGCCAGGTACCCACGTGTGCTCGGTCGGCCCCCGCTGAAGACGTCTATTGAATGGAGCCAGGCACCGGTTCGACAGGTGACTTCTCGGGCTCACCGGGCGCCACGGCCTTGATCCGCTCCGCCCGATCCAACTCACGGGCGATCAGTGTCTCGACGATCGCCGTGGCCTGTTGAGGTGAGTGGCCCGGCAATTCGTAAGCCGCGGCCACGAAATCGAGCGTGTCGCCGCGGTAGTCGTGGCCGAAAGACTTGAACTCTCCCGGCACGGTCACCATGGCGTTCATGGCATCGGCAAGGATCTGGATGAAGGTGATGATCGGCTGCCATCTCATCCCGTCCGGAACGTTCCTCCTCGGCTCGCCGTCGAGCCATGGCGGTCTCTTCACCGCAAGCCGCAGCGACATCTGAGAGATCGGGTCGTTGTCGTGATCGACGATGACGGCCCGCAGTGACGCCTTGTCGTCGGCTGACAGATCTTCGTACTGCTCGAAGCGGTCGAAGGCGGCGACAGTCCCCGGCGGGGTGAGGGCGTTGCGACCTTCACGCATCCCGGTCCGCGACCAGCGGGCCAATCCGGGAAGCCCGAACCAGAGGGCGCTCTCGATCCCGTAGTGGTCGAACCCGGCGATCCCCTGGTGCATGATCACGTCGGAGCTCGACCAGGCTCCCAGGCTCTCCCCGAAGACCAACACCTTGGGGCGATCCGAGTCAGTCACGCCGACGAGTCTCTGACGCACTCCCCACATGAGCTGGCGGAACTGGGCCCGTCCCAGGGACACACCCTGGACCTCGAGGAAAGAAGGAGCCTTGCCGTATTGGATGCAAACGGTGGCGATGTCCCCTCGGGCGAGGATCTCTGCGGTCTCCACGACCGTATGGTCGACCCAACCGGTGCCCGTGGGCGAGACCAACAACAGATACTTACGATCGAAAGCACCTAGACGCTCCATTTCCTCCAGGGCCAGCTCGGATCGACCGGTGGCGTACAGGGGCTCGGACTCGACTCCGATGTAGACCCGGACGGGATGGACAGCACCGGTTTCGCCGAGTGTCTCGTCGATCACCTGGGGTGGGACCACCTCGGCGACGAAACGACGACCCTGGAGCCCGAGCTCTTCGAAAGGAGAGATGCTGTTGGGGCCCCCCGACACGTACTCGTTCGACGGTGGTGTCGAAAAGTTGCTCTCCACCTTCCCGTTGTGTTGGGCGAGACGGGCGACGACCGCCCCGTAGAGGGCCGCGGCGCCCGACCCCCACATCGCCAGATTGAGTAACCGCCCAACCAGTTGCGGCCCTCCGTCCGTGCCCATGTAATCCGCGAGCGACCGTCGTGATGTCATGAATCCCTGGCCGATCATGCGGCCTCCCGCGCTCACGCCGAGGGCGATCGCCATCGAGGCAGGTAACGATGCCGGGGCATCTTGGGCGGTCCAGCGTTGGATCACTCCCGTACGGGTCTCGAGCTCACGCCCCAGTCGGAACGTGACGTAGGCAAAGCCGCCCACACCCGTGACCACCGGGAGCAGCGGCCAGTCGACCTTCTTCTCGAGGTCACGCCCAGCCTCATAGATGATTCCGCCGAGAGACGCCACCTCAACGAGCCGGCCCGCCGACCGCAACGCCGCCCGGGAAGTGGGCTCGTCGTCACTCTGACTCATGCTCGCCACCGCCCCGCCGGCCGCGGCGAATCCGGCGCGTGCTCCGAGTCTCCAGGACAGAGGGGAGGACTCCGGGGCTGCCCTCTGAACCAGGGAGTCCACTCCCGCCCCGACCAAGCCTGCGGCGATCACTGCAAGTCCACCGGCCACACCCTGGTGCAGGGACTTCCGGGGCATGAGCGAGGGGGCAAAGGCGTCGAGCAGCGCGCTCGCCTTGAGTGGCGCCGCCGCGCCCCCGGTAATCGGGTTGACTCGGGCCGCCATGGCGATGCCCGTCCTGGCGAACCAGTTGAGAGAACCGTCGGTCATGCCCGGAATGTACCCGGAAGTCGATACAGCCACTTCATCCGATGGGGATGTCGGCCGATGCCCCCGTGGCGGTCAGCCGAAGGTGTCGCACGCGGTCGGGTCACCGGTTTCGAATCCGGTTGTGAACCAGTCGACCCTTTGCTCCGACGACCCGTGAGTCCATCGTTCCGGGTTGACTTGACCCTGAACCGCCTGCTGGATGCGGTCATCGCCAACAGCCGCGGCGGCGTCCATCGCCTCCTCGATCTCCCCGGGCAGGATCACACCGAGATCGCGGATGGAATAGGCCCAGATTCCGGCGAAGCAGTCGGCCTGAAGCTCGAGTCGCACCGACAATTCGTTGGCCTCCTCCTGTGACCCCGCCTGGCGTTGGGCGTTCTGGACCTGGTCCATGACCCCCAACGCGTTCTGAACGTGATGACCCACCTCGTGGGCAATCACATATGCCTCGGCCACATCGCCGCCCTCGGCGCCGAGCCGAGTCGTCAGCTCGTCGAAGAAGGTCTCGTCCAGATAGATGGTCTGGTCGAGTGGGCAGTAATGGGGCCCGATCGAGGAACTGGCGCCGCCACACCCCGAGTTCGTCGAGCCACGGAAGAGGACCAGTGTGGGCAACGGATAATCGAGACCCGAGTTGGCGAAAATGTCCGTCCAGGTCTCATCGGTCGAACCCACCACCGTCTCGGTGAACACTTCGTAGTCATCTTCACCTTCGAACTCCGCGGGCTGCGCGTCGGATTGTGGTGGCGGCGTCTGTACCAGTTGATCCAGCACCTGGTCGAGCCCGGAACCCCCCCCCAGGAAGGTGATGAGTAGGAACACGATTAGCCCGATGCCTCCAAGACCCCCGACGGCCATGCCCGTCCCACGCATCCCGCGTCGATCGTCGACGCTCCCTCTTGCCTTGATGCGGTCCCAACGAGCCATCTCAGTTCACCTCGATCACGCCGGTCGACGCATACCTGGCCTCGGAACGAAGACCAGGGCCAGCACGGGCAGCCAGAACCACCAACCTCCGCCCGATCCCACGTTGGCGTTGAGGATGAGTCCGATCAGCGGGGCAATGAACCCTATGGCAAACGAGCCCCAGGATGGGCCCGGTTCGGCGCGGCGCAGAGCGAAGAGGACTATGAAGACGATGGCGAGAGCGATGACCCAGAAGACCCAGGTCGCCTCGAGATCCTCGACGAAGCCAACTGGCTGATCGAAGTTGGCCAGAGCGAGGACGATGAGCCCGAGCCAGATCGCTGCTCCCGCCATCGCACCGGCGAACCGAACGAGGACGCTGCGCACGTATTTGGTCATCGAGGGACATTATCCGTTGACTCGCTGGGATCATCCGGTCGAAAGAGGGCGGGCGGCGGTTCGGGCGAACACCGCCAAGGTCATGTTCATGGCAGCGTGTACCGCCACCGGAGCCCAGATCGACCCGGTCTCGATGCGCAACCAGACCAGAAACACGCCGGCCGCCGTTGTCGCGACCACCGTCACGGCGGTGTGAGCGGCGCTGGCTCGCATCGATTTGTCGCCGGCACGAGCCTGATCCACCGCGGGCCCGATATGCCATAGGCCGAACAAACCGGCGCCCAGCCATATGGCGACCTCGACAGGGTAGAGGGCCATCAGTGCGGCGTGGAGGACACCGCGGAAGAAGGCTTCCTCGATGAGCGCAGTGAACACCGGAATCCTCACGAATATCTGGCCAAAGGCCTCCACCGGGCGCAAAGCGGCGAGACGCGGGTCGGCCAGCTGGGTGCGAAGGTCGGCGCGTCGCAGCATGATTCCGCCGATCACGCAAATCAAGAGAACCGTGGCAGCACCCCAGGCGACGACGGTTGTGAAGCTCCCGCCGGTGAACCCGATTTCCTCGAAACCAAAAACGAAACCCGCACCCAGAGACAACGCGGCACCGAAGACGCCGGTCACGACCGGGGCAATGCGGGTGCGCAGACGTGCGGGCAACGAGATGTAGAGCACCGTCTGGAATACGACCGCGTAAACGGCGAGTGGTGCGACGGCGGCATTGAGGGTCATGGAGGATCTCGGGATGTCAGAGGGCCAAGGTTGAGACGCTGCAGCGTCCCCGGCGGTTCCGGGGACGCTGGAGCATCATTCGGATCAGTAGTAATGAGCTCTCGGCCCGACCTGACGGCCGAATGAGCCGAGAAGCCAAAGAACCAGCCCGATGACGGCAAGGATGCCGCCGATGGTGTAGAGAATGCCGATATCGAGCAGGGCGCCCAACACCAGCAGTATCACTCCGAGAATGATCATGTGATCGATCCTTTCGTCCAGGTTGGATGCATACCCGCTCGCCCTGGGCGCGAAACCGGAGAGTTCTCCGTTTCGAAGACATGAGGTCTCCCCTGAAGGGAGACCTCATGTCTCATGCGCCTGGGTCGAACGGCGCTTCGGTCGGTTGCGGCTGGACCGGCTCCTCGGCGGATTCCCCGCCGGAGAGAGCAACCACCGCGGTCACGAGCAGCGCCACTATGACGACCAGGGCTACGAGCGCCCACCAGCCAGATCTGGCCGGTGCGAGAGCCTCATCGTGGTCCTGCCATTGAGAGACACCGACGGGATGCATCATCGGCGCACCTCCTTCTGAGGGGACAGGGGCCATACCCCGCTCCGTGGCCACGCAAACCGCGTCTCGGGAGTCTGTCATGGTTTCATGGTCACCATGTTTGCCGTGGACCGCCCGTCAGCCGGCTGATCATCAATATCCGGGAGAGCCTGTTCGCCATTCCCGTGGTCATCGTGCTCGCCTGTGTCGGCGCCGCAGCCGGCGCCCTCTGGGTAGACGCCAACTACGCCTCCGCACTCGAGTCGTGGCCGGTCCTCGGAACGACTGTCACCGGTGGGCGGGGCATCGCCACGACCGTTGCGGGGGCGACCATCACCGTCGCCGCCATCGTGTTCTCGATAACCGCCCTATCGACCCAGATGGCCGCCAACCAGTATTCCCCCCGCGCCATGGGAGGCTTCTTTGAGGACCCCGTGCAGCAGGTCATCATCGGTCTCGTCGTCGGGACCTTCACCTATTCGCTCCTGATCCTCGCCTCGCTCAGCAACGCCATCATCGACGGCGTCGCCGAAGCGACGCCCAGCCTTTCGGTGACGATCTCGATCGTCCTCGGAGTCGCCTCGGCCATTGCGATCGTGGCTTACATCAATCATTCGCTGCGGCGCATGCAGATCGATTCGGTCGTGAGGCGCATCGCCGCCGGGTCTATCGAGGCCATCGAGCGCCACCTGGCGGATCGCGATGGCGGCGATGTCGCCGACGGTCAACCTCCCCGCGGCGAGCCGATGGGCCTGAGATCGACAAAGGGTGGATGGGTCGTGTCGATCGATCACGGGCACGCCCTGTCGGCCCTGCCCCCGCAGACCACCGCACGAATCGACGTGCGTGTCGGGGAAGCGGTGTCCGCGGGAGACCGGATCGTCACGGTGTGGCCCCACCCCGGGGAGGATTGGGACGCCGCAGGGCGGCTGCGTCGAGCCGTGGTCACCGCTCCGGAACGATCGCTCGAGCTGGATCCGACCTTCGGCATTCGTCAGCTGGTCGACATTGCCCTCCGTGCCCTGTCTTCGGGAGTGAACGACCCGACGACGGCAGTCGACGTGATCCATCATCTCAAGACACCCGTGCGCAGGGTCTTGCTCTCCGATGCTCCTCGCCGGGTCTTCGCCGGCGAGGACGATCGGCGGGTCTTCCTCACTCAGACTCCCGGGAGGTCGGATTACGTCCACGCCGCCTTCTCGGAGATCAGACTCGCCGCAACTGGTCAGCCGTACGTCCTCGATGCTTTGCTCGAGGTTCTCCAAGACCTGGAGTCGGACCTGGACGACGCCGGATTCAATGGAAGGAGCGGGGCCTTGCGTCAGGAGATCGAGCTGACCCTGGAGACTGCCCGCGCCTCCGGACTTCCAGAGCCGGATCTGGCCCGTGTCCTCGCCGGGCACACAGACGTCGAAGCCGACCGGGAGCCCGACTGACCGGTGCCGTCCCGAGGACCCGAGCTTCTGTGTCGATAAATCCGTCGGACCGGCGGATTTATCGACACAGAACGGGTGTTCAAATGGCGTTACTCGGCGTCTCGATTGAACCTGACCAACGGCAGATAGAACCAGGCCCAGGCCGAGGTGACGCCTACGACCAAAGTGGCGAATATGGCCATGGGATCGGAGAAGACCAGCGAAGACACCAAGAACACCACCGAGCTGATGGCGACCAAGAAGCTAACGGTCCCCGCGATAGCGAGCTTGGTCGCATACATGACGTGACTCCACGTTCTTCTCTTGATACCAGAGATGGGAGCGCGCACCCTCTGGTGGACACTTGGAGCGATCAACAACACCGCCGACAAGGCGGAGCTAGAGAAGGCGACGTAGAAGACGACGGTGTTGACGCCGCTGAGATCTCCGAATGAAGCCTGCAGGGGAAGCACAAGCAGAAACGAGAAGAGCACCATGACGCCGGGGATCGTCGTGCGCAGGCCTTCCATCAGCGCCCGGAACTGGTCGTCGACCTCCTCCGGGCTGGGATGCTGGTCCTCCGCGTCATTCCAGCTGTCTCCGACATTCGATTGATCGTTCATGGTCACCCCTTACCCATCACGATGGGTTTGAAGACAGCCTATGGATGGGTACTCGGGAATCGTGCCGACACTCGCGGCGGAGCGAGGTCACGAACTAGGAGTCAGTTCATGGATGCGACGGCTATCTCCACCGAGATCCAGCACATACGGGCCCGCCTGACTCGCATGGAAGAGGAGCGCGCCGCGCTCCCTGCCGAAGCCTTCGCCCGGAAAGCCGAGTTACGAGACGAGGAGCATGGGCTCGATGCGCGTCTCGCTGAGCTGAGGGAGGCAGCGGCGCGAGCGGGGGCTCCCACCGGCCCACGGAGTTGATCCCGGCCGTCCGGGGGGCGTCGAGACAGTCGAGGGTGACGGCTCTCCGGGCGGCGGACTTTATGATCATAGAAATGTCGAACCGAGCCATGCTGGTCCTGGACGTGCATCCCGATTCAGCCGCACGGGCCCGTGCCTTTCTCCGCGAGCAGGCGACACTCGACTCCATGCGCCACGCCGAGGCCGACCTCCTCGTCACCGAACTGATCGCGAATGTAGTTCGACACTCTCCAGATGCCTCGGAGTTGGTCGTCGCGGTCGACCAGAATCCCAGGCACGGACTGCTGGTACAGGTGACTCATGCCCATCCCGAGCTGCTCGACGCCGAGGAGACCGGAGTTGGGTTCATGTTGTTGGAGAAGCTGAGTCGGAGCTGGGGCCACGACCACAACGGGGAGACTCTGACTGTCTGGTTTGCGCTTCGGACGCCGGGGACGACATCGGTCTCCGAGGACGTACCCGACGAGGAGCTCTTCTCTCGGATGGCCGAGGACCCGGCCGCATACTCCGATGAGCTGGTGAGACGTCATAGCGATCTGGCAGCCTCGATCGCCCGGCGTTATCGAGGCAAGGGACTCGACGATGACGACTTACTCCAGGTCGCCCACATGGCATTGCTGAAGGCGATCCAGCGTTATGACCCTTCGCTCGGGTCGATCCGCCCTTATGCCGCGGCCACGGTGTCTGGCGAGCTCAAGCGTTTGCTGCGGGACCGAGGGTGGTCCGTTCGCGTGCCACGATCCCTCCAGGAGCGCGCCCTCGAAGTGGCCAAGGCTTCCGAGCAGCTGACGCAATCCCTGAATCGGACACCAGAGCCACAGGAACTCGCCGAGCAGCTCGATCTCACCGTTCAGGAGGTCATCGAAGCCCTCGACGCCAGACATGCCTACGTGTCGAGCTCCATCGACCAGCCCACGGAGGCCACCGGGATCACGGTTCTCGAGCGACTCGAGGACGATGACGTCGCTCTCCTCATGGCCGATGACCGCATCCTCGTCGAGGAGGCCATGAGACGGCTCCCCGAGCGGCAGCAGAGGATTCTCCAGCTGCGATTCAACGAGGACATGACTCAGTCCGAGATCGCCGACGAGATCGGCGTCTCACAAATGCACGTGTCCCGTCTGCTCTCGAAGGCCCTCTCCTCCCTGAAAAAGGCGATAGGCAACGAACCTGATTCGGCATAGCCCCGGGTTTAGTCTGTTTCCGATGGGGGTATCGCGTCGATAGCGAAAAGGTTGAGGATGAGACAAATGACTCTCCAAGTCGAGTCAAATGTGAATGCGCCGCGAGTGTCACGCTCCCGTCTCGCCTCCATGAAGCCCTCTCTCGGCCCCCGCTACGACGACGTGCTACTCCTGGTGTCGGAGCTGGTGACCAACAGCGTCCGTCACAGCGAATCCAATGGCATAGACGTACGGGTCACCACCGCCGACGGTCGTATCCGGGTCGAGGTCAGCGACGAAGGCCCCGGGTTCACCCCCGATTCCCCCCGTGGCGACGGGATGGGTCTGAAGATCGTAGAGAAGCTCTCCGAGCGGTGGGGTTTGACCTCGAGCGACCGGTTCACGGTCTGGGCCGAGTTGAGCCGGGCTCGGAGCTAAGCGTTCTCCACAAGCAATTCGTCGGTGCTCGTCACCGTCCTGATGGTGGTGTTGACACCGCTCAAGTCGATGAGACGTGACACCGGACCGCCGCTGATGGCGATGGCAAATGATCGGCCCGACCCGTCGAACTTGCGGTGCGTCATGACCAGGGCCTTCAACCCTGTGGAGTCCATGAATGAAGACTCCCTGAGGTCGACAACCAGGTTGTCAGACCGCTCGGCGAAGATCTCGTCGATAGCCTTCTGTAGCTCGGAGACCGTAGCGAGGTCGATCTCACCTGCAACCTCGATCGAGACCCATCCGTTCGACAACTCTTGATTACGAATGGTGAGGCCCTTCATCTGACGGGAGCCTATCAGGGGCGAAGAACATGCCCCATCCCTGGCGCCGGACCGTGGCTACCAGCCAATGCTCGCCGGCCGGGTCGAGATGCTCCTTGCCCTGCTCCCCAGCCAGGACTTCGCAATCGTATCCGGCCGCCGTGAGTCGATCGACGGTCCGCCGGGCGATATCCCGGTCGTCGAAGATCGTTACCAAGGTGTCGTCGAAATCGTGGATCTCGGTCAATGAGACGTCCTTTCGGTGCTCATTGCGCCATTACCCGCCCCTTGGGGGCGCTCAAACTCAGAGGGAGCGGCGAATCACAACGACCGTCTGGTCGTCTTTCGGCTCGGGGTTGGCGAACCCCAACACCAGGTCCGCAGTTCGCGCCGCGAGGCCGCCCTCGGCGAGAAGTAGATCGGCGAGAGTCTCGGGCTCGGTCCGTCCGTTTCGGGACACCTGGACGTCGGCCACGCCATCACTGAACGCGACCAGCGTGTCACCCTGCATCAGCTCGAGCTCGTGGGATTCATAGAGAGCGGTGTGCTCCAGGTACAGGAGCGGTCCGGTTGGTGACACCAAGGTTGCGTCTTGGGTTCGCACGACGATGGCCGGGGGGTGACCGGCCGAGCAGAGTTGGACTGCACCTGTGGTCGGGTCTAGCTGTACGACCATGGCGGACGCCAGGAGGTCGTCCGGGACGGACCATTCCACGAGCCCGAGGGCCTCCGAGGGGCTCTTCCCGGCCATCAGCGACTGCAGCAACAGGTCGCGGATTCGTATTGCCCAGACCGCGGGGTCGGCTCCGTGCCCGGTGAGATCGACCAGAACGGCGCCCAGTGTCCCGTCGGGGAGCCTGTGCACCGCACTGGAGTCGCCGGCGACGGTGCCCCGACCCGGGCGGAACCGGGTGGCGACCTCCCAGCCGTCGACTCCGTCGACGTCGACGAGGTGGAACAACTCGGTCATCCCGTGAACCACCGGTGCCTCCTGTTCCAACCCGGTCAGGGCCCGCTCGGCCTGCGCGGCCATCGTGGCCGCCTCGATTGCGGTGTCGTCCAGCGCCTTGACGAACAGAGACAACAAGATGAGGAGAAAGAGGCCGAGCCCCACCGCTACGAATGCGAGCACGTCGACCCGATCGGTGGAGGGCACGCGCTCCGCGATGAGGAGGAGTAGGGCCGGCATGAGAAGCACCAGGGGACCGAACCAACGGAGCAACTTGCCCCCGGACCCCGGGCTGGAGGCCGTCGACAGCAGACCACTTGCAGGACGTATCAGAAAGATGCCCGTGGCCAACAAGACCGAGCAGATCGAGGCCTGGAACGAGATCTCGGGGCGGAGGAAGAGTCGACCGACCGAGGGGTCGCCATAGGCGTATCCGAGGAAGATGACCGCGGTGAGCGAGAAGACGAGGAGGGCACCGACCTGCCCGGCGACCACTCGCCACTCGTACCTGCTGACGCTGAGCGGAACGGCCACGCCCAGCACGGCGATGATGACCCCCACCGAGAATGCCGGGATAGCCAACCGCTCACCCCAGATATCGGTCATGTCGGCAAAGAACACGAAGAGGATGAAGCCTCCGAAAGCAGCCGACGCCAGCGAGAGGGCTATCCCGATCCGACGCCAGATCACACTGGAACCGACGGTGTGGCTGATGTCTCCCGCGAGCAAGGCGCCGAACGCCAGAGCCGTGAGGGCAGCAGCCGAGGAGACCGGCGTGTAGCGCACCAGCGAGGGGCTGGGCGGGATCTCTCTGAGCTCGGGGAGGACCAGCCCGACCGAGGTCACGACCGAATAGGCGACCGCTAGCCACCGGACCAAACGACCCACGCTGAAGAGACGCGCCTCGATTCGGGGGTCGACACTGGTGTGGCGCCCAGGGGCGGCTACCTGATCGGCCATGGCGCCCGACGGTACACAGTCGCCCCGTGTTGGCGGCATCGCGGCGGCTGATTCCGGCTAGAAGCGTCGCACCGCCACGAAGGGATGACCGTCCGCCGCGGTCTCCAGCGACTCGACGTCGGCGCCGGTGCCCATGGACAGGGTGATCAGGCGATCGACCAGATCGACGTCGGCAGGTGCTCGCTCTCCGTGAATGGTCACCTCGAGGTTCTCCTCGTCGATTCGGCCCCAAACAGGGGCAGCGGTGCGGTCGACCACGACCGCGGCAAGCCGACCTGAGACTGCGTCGCCGAGCGCAGCGGCGATGTCTGTGGTCGCATTGCCCGTTCCCAACTGCTCAGCAGCCATTGCGGCCGTCCTGCTCTCTCGAGCGGATTCCAGATCGGCGAGGAGTGGTTGAACCGTCTCGAGAACATCGACCTCTGACCACGGAGCCGCCAACCCACTGTTCGGAGGGCTCAGCACGTCCCGCTCCACTTCAGTGGCGAACCGGACCACGAGGTCGTCGTCACCGAGAACGACCAGCGGAAGCTCCGAGTCTCGGGTTGGTAGCGCTCTCGCTACCTCACGTAGGAAGCGTGCTCTGTCCTCACCACCCCCCGAAGTGTCATGCCCGTGTCGCCCGTTACGGGTGCCCACCCGGTCAGGATGCTGTTGGCGCTGCTTCTCCCGGTCGACGAACCAGTTGACGTCGTCGAAGGATTTGGGGAGATCGCATTCGATTTCATCGATCTGATCATGCCTCACCTGATAGAGAACGACCTTGGCCTTGGTCAGGGCGAGGACCTGGAGATCGAGGGCATTCAGGTCCCCGAGGAGCGGTCGGAGAAGGTAGACAGGCATGACGATCGATTTGGGAAACACGTCCCTGCTCATCGCTATCGGGATGATTCCGCCGCGGTCGTCGATGAAGACCCCCAGCGCCGCGTCCTGGTGTTCCCAGAATTCACGGTCATCGAGGAGAGCATGAGCGTGCCGGAGACGCTCGGATCTCTCTCGAGGCTTCCATCCCCGCCGGGCAAGCTCGTCATCGATTGCAGCCAACTGGTTCCTGAGACGAATCCGACCCTGGTCGACGTCGCGACCCCGTCGGTAAGTGGGGATGTAGACGGAAATGAGGTCTCGCCCGCCTTTGTCGGCCAGATCGTCGAAGAGCGATCGATCGAGGGTACGGGCTCTCATCATCTCCTCCACGAGTGGGACGTTCCGCTCCCTCATGTTCCATCCCAGGGCATACCGAGCCAAATCGCGTTTGCCTTGGGAGCTGCTCGGGTAGCCATACGCCTGCCGGCAAAGGAGTCAACAATGCCCGTCCATCGTGGCAAAGACAGTGGAGGCCCCTACTACCGATGGGGCGAATCAGGCAAGAAATACCACTACGAGTCCGGCAACAAGAAGTCTCGAGAGAGAGCCAAAGGGAAAGCAGAGAAACAGGGTCGGGCGGCACGTGCCTCGGGGTACGAACACTGAATGTTTCAGGCCGGTCCGTCCCTGGGTAAATGGGCTCTTCACCAACCCGGAAACCGACTGGAAGGCAACCGGGTACTGAAGGAGAAACCGAATATGCGAGGCAAGAGATCAACCACGATGTTCGTCAGTGGCGTGCTCGCCCTGGCCTTGTCGCTGTCTGCGTGCGCCACCGACGACGACGACCCCGATGGCGGCACCCTCGAC
>Ga0268386_10000337_pt1 | contig 28985 bp, 26 predicted proteins | sample RVTome_15_FD_200260 | JGI IMG/M metagenome (GOLD analysis project Ga0268386, IMG submission 200260) | Soil microbial communities from uranium-contaminated site in the Upper Colorado River Basin, Wyoming, United States - RVT150D86... ... | reverse complement strand
GGGCCCGGGTGTGTGCCGATGCCATCGAGGTAGCCGGTGCGGACCGAGTCGTCGCCATGGACCTGCACGCACCTCAGATTCAAGGCTTCTTTCGTGTGCCTGTCGACAACCTCTACGGCATCTCGGTCCTCTGCGACCGCATAGCCGAGGAGGGCCGTGACGACCTCGTCGTGGTGTCGCCCGATGCCGGCTTCGCCCGGGAGGCCCGGCGCTATGCGAGGGCGCTCGGGGCCGGCGTGGCCATTGCCGATAAGCAGAGGAAGGAACACGAGGAGCTCGCCGAGGTCTGGGACGTGGTCGGAGAGGTCTCCGGAAAGCACACCGTCATCGTGGACGATTTCACCATCTCAGCGGGAACGCTCGTCTCCTGCGCCGACGAATTGATGGGGTTGGGAGCCAAGTCGGTGTTCGCCGCCGTCACTCACGGCGTGTTCACGCAAGGCTCGATGGAGCGTCTCGATCGGAGCCCGATCGAGAAGCTGATCGTGACAGACACTGTGGAGAATCAGCCCGTAGCGCTCTCTGAGAAGGTGGAGGTGGTGTCGGTGGCGCCTCTCTTCGCCGAGGCCATCGAGCGCATCCACAGCCGGGAGAGCATCAGCGTGATGTTTGGCGAGTCCTGAGGCGTCGTGTCCCACGTCCACATCCTCAGCTACGACGAGACCACGGGTGTCGCCCGTCGTGAGTACGACGCAGCGAAGCGACGTGCCGGTCGCATCTGGAACATCGTGTCGGTCCAAAGCCAGCTGCCCGAGGTGATGCGCGATTCGATGCGCATCTATCTGTCGATCATGTACGGCCCATCGCCGCTCAGCCGAGCGCAGAGGGAGATGATGGCCGTGGTCACCTCCCAGGCGAACGACTGTCACTACTGAATAGCAGCGCATCTCCACGACCTCCGTGCCGAGGTCGAAGACCCCGAGATGGTCGACCGAATCGCCGCCGGCTGGAGAAGTGCCGGGTTGGGCCGCGCCGATGCCGCCCTTTGTGAGTACACCGAGATGCTGACTCTCTCGCCGTCGGCGGTGGGCACTGACGACATCGCTGCGCTACGGGAGGCAGGCTTCGACGACGAGGGGATATCGAGCGCGACCCAGGTGATCGCCTACTTCAACTACATAAATCGCATCGCAGAAGGGCTGGGCGTCCCCCTCGAGGAGTGGCTCAACCACGACGGGACTCCGAAAGAGCCCTGACACCGAAGCTGTGCCCATGGGTATAGCCTCCGATCTATGGCGAAAGACAAGTCGAAGAAGAAGAAGCCAAAGGCCAAGAAGGGCTCGGAGCTGAAAGAGCAACGAACCTCCAAGCAGTTCGACGGCAGGTTCGGTAAGGCCAAGGTCGCCTACACGGCTACGGCCGGCACCCAGGTCTTCGAGAGTAACGACGAGAAGGTCTCGTTCTTCTACATGGCCTACACGATGGACGAGGCCGATCCGGCCGAGCGTCCCATTCTCTTCTGTTTCAACGGCGGCCCGGGCTCGTCGACCGTCTGGCTGAACCTCGGTCTCTATGGGCCCAAGCGCATGCAATTCGACGAGGACGGATTCAAGGTGGGGATGCAGGGAAGGCTCGTCGACAACGAGTACTCGATCCTCGATGTCGCCGACGTGGTCTGTATCGACGCCATGGGCACCGGGTTCAGCCGCACCGAGAAGAAGGGGGAGGAGAAAAAGTTCCACCACTTCGAGAGGGACATCGACGCCTTCAGCGAGTTCATCGTCCACTACCTCAACCGGAACGGTCGCTGGGCATCGCCGAAGTACCTCTCCGGGGAGAGTTACGGGACTCTTCGCGGCGCCGGCATAGCACGAGAGCTCTTCGTGACCCACAACGTCGAGTTCAACGGGATCATCTTCATCTCGATGATCCTGAACTATCAGACGTCGGCCATCGACTCCGAGAACTGGCTGATCCATCCCGGCAACGATCTACCGTTCGCACTCTATCTGCCCACGTATGCGGCGACCGCCCGCTATCACGGACAGCTCGCAGAGGAGTATCAGCAGATGCCTCTGGACGACTTTCTCGAAGAGGTCGAGGAGTTCGCTCTCGGGGAGTACTGGGCGGCTCTGGCCAAAGGTGATCAGATCGACGATGAGCTGCGCAAAGAGATCGCCGAGCGGCTCAGCGGCTACACAGGGCTCGACTCCGACTTCGTCGACCATTACGACCTGCGGGTTCAAATCCATCGGTTCTGCAAGGAGTTGCTTCGCGAGCAGCATCGCACCGTTGGACGCATCGACTCCCGGTACACCGGCATCGATCGTGTCAAGGCAGGGACGGTGATCGAGGCCGACCCGTCGATCGACGCCACGGTCGGCGTCGCCGCTTCCGCGCTAAATCACTATCTGCGGGATGAGATCGGCTTCGATACCGAGGACATCTACAAGATCATGGGGTCCGACGTCTGGAAGAACTGGGACTACGAGACCTTCAAGGGGAAGTACGTCGACACGTCCGAGAACTTCCGCGAGCTGTTGTCTCGCTCTCGTGGCACCAAGGTCCTCGTCGCCAACGGCTATTACGACCTGGCCACTCCTCATTTCGCTACCGAGTACACGTTCTCTCACATGGGTCTGGACCCGGAGGTGAGGGGGAATGTGAAGCTGACCTACTACGAGGCGGGTCACATGATGTACGTGCATCAGCAGTCGCTCGAGCAATTGGCCGCGGATCTCAGGGAGTTCGTGAAAGCCAGCACATGAAGCGGATCGGCATCCTCGGTGGGATGAGCTGGCAGTCGACGATCAGCTATTACCGCTACATCAACGCCGAGACCAACGCCCGTCTCGGTGGGAGGCACTCAGCGGACATCGTCCTCTGGTCGGGCGACTTCGATCCGATCGCTGCTTGTACCGACGCCCGGGACTGGGGTGAGCTCGCCCGAATTCTGATACCCGCTGCCAAGTCGCTGGCCAACCAGGGGGCCGAGGTGATGGTGATCGCCGCCAACGCCGCCCACTCGGTGGCCGACATGGTCGAGGCGTATGGGGAAGTGCCCGTCGTCAATGTCATCGATGTGACCGCCCATCGCATGAAGGAGTCCGGGGTGGAGAGAGCCGCGCTACTGGGGACCTCGGCAGTGATGGAGGACCCGTTCTACCGGGAGCGGATGGCACAGAACGGGATCGAGTCTCTGGTGCCATCCGAAGAGACGCGGGCCGAGATCAACCGCATCGTCTTCGAAGAGCTGGTGTTCGGCGTCGTCGACGATGGTTCCCATCGAACTCTGGTCGACGCCATCGACGTCCTGGCCGACGAGGGAGCTGAGGGAACGATCCTGGGCTGCACCGAGTTGTCGCTGATCCTCGACGAGGACGATGCCGTCATCCCCGGCTTCGACACCACCCGGATCCACGCCATCGCCGCCGTTGACGCCGCGATGGGATGAGCTCCGAGACGGTCGCCACAGGGACCGGTCTGGAGCTTCCATTCAGGTGGTGGGACGGGCTGGCTGCCCTGGCACTGTTCGTGGTTGCCGGGGTCCCTGGGTTACTGCTGGGATCGCCCAGCGAACTCACGCAGCTCATCACCGCGGTCCTACTCGCCGGATACCTCTTCGCCAGAAGACGACTCGATCGGCAGAGCGTGTTCGGAGCCAGGTTCGAATGGCCATTCGTCCTGCTTGGCGTGGCGATTGGCCTGCTCCTCGTCTTCCTGACCGGGCTCACCATTTATGCAATCCGGTTCACGACCGGCTACGACCATCCGGTATATCCGGACTGGGTGGTCTTTCGTTCTCTCGTTGAAGTGCCTCTGCTTGCCGTGCTCGGATCGATCCTCTTCGCACCGCTCGTGGAAGAGATTCTGTTTCGCTCGATGCTGTACAGAGGGCTCCTCCGGTCGATGGCGTTGGCATTGGCCGCAGTCATATCAGCGCTCGCGTTTGCAGCCGCCCACTATCTCGAAGACGGTGGCGTTGTCCGGGCGGCCGGCGCCGCCGTGATGTCACTGGCCGCGATATGGCTCTTCCATCGGAGCCGCGGCTTGTGGCCGGCAATCGCACTGCATGCCACATTCAACGGGGCGGTGATCACCATCGGCTACGTCTCTGCTCGAATCGTCGGGTTCGGGACCACGCTGAGTTGAAGCGCCGTCGCCAGCTCATGCCTCGCTTGACATGCCTGCCCATCTGACGACATAATTCAACAGGCGTTGAATTCAAGGAGTACGACGTGTTGGCAATGATCCGAAAGGAGTTCCGGCAGGTGACCCGGGACCGACGAACCCTGGCGATGCTGATCGTCATGCCTGTGGTCCTCCTTCTCGTCTTCGGGTATGCGGCGAGCTTCGACGTCGACGAGATCCCGACGGTGGTGGTGGGAGCGGAGGCGACGGAGGCGGCAGAACGGCTGCCGGATCTCTTCAAAGTCGAGTCAGTCGACCCCCGAGAGTCATCCGATGACGCCGAACAAGTGCTGGTCGCGGGTGATGCCCACGTGGCTGTGGTGGCTGATTCCACCGGGCCGACGGTGCTCATCGATGGTGCCGAGTTATTCATGGCACAAGCCGCTCTCCAGGCGACAACGGCGATGCAGACTCAGGTCCCCGATCTAGAGGTGGAAGTCCTGTTCAACCCTGATCTGGACACGTCTGCCGTACTCGTGCCCGGTCTGGCCGGTCTCATCATCGTCTTCGTGGGGACGTTGGTCACGTCGATGTCGGTGGTGAGGGAGCGGGAGGCAGGCACCATGGAGCAGCTGGCCGTGATGCCCTTCAAGCCCAAGGACGTCTTCGTGGGGAAGATCGCTCCTTACTTCCTGATCGCGTCGATCGATATCGTCATCGTCCTCCTCATCGGGACCTCGTTGTTCGATGTTCCGTTCAACGGCCCGCTGCTGCCACTCGCTGTCGGTGCTCTCATGTTCCTGTTCGTGGCACTCGGCCTCGGGGTTCTCATCTCCTCGGTCTCCGAGAACCAGGCACAGGCAATCCAGCTGGCCCTCATGACCGTGCTTCCCCAGGTGATGCTCTCGGGGATCATCTTCCCGTTGTCCTCGATGGCGCCGGGGGTCCGCTGGATCGGGTACCTGCTCCCTCTCACCTATTTCAATGAGGTGGCCAAGGGAGTGATGGTCCGCGGTGCCGGCCTGAGCGACCTTCTGGTCCCGATCGGGCTCCTCGTCCTCTTGGGCTCGGTGATTTTCGGTCTGGCCGTGATCCGGTTCTCGAGCCAGCTTCGTCCGGCACGGGCGAAGGTGGCCGCATGAGCTGGGGAGCCGACCGGGTCACCGTCGTCTTTGGCGAGACGACCGCTCTACAGGAGGTGAGCGTCGATCTGCGACGGGGCCAAATTGCGATGGTCGTCGGGGGCGACGGAGCCGGAAAGACCACACTCTGCAGGACGGTTGTCGGTCTCGAGAACGTCTCCGGTGGTGTCGTCAGTCGTCCGCCACGGACCTGTTTCCAGCCCGAGACATCGGGAGTATGGGCCGATCTCACCGTCCTCGAGAATCTTCAGTTCGTCGCCGGCGGATACCACCTGGCGCTCGATCATTCCCGCGCGCGTATAGACGAGCTCCTCGAGGTGACCGGTCTGGCACCGGCTCGCGACCGTCTTGGCCGCCAGCTCTCGGGTGGCATGCGACAGAAGCTGGGTGTTGCCATGGCCGTTCTCTCCGAGCCCGACCTCCTGGTCCTGGACGAGCCGACCACGGGTCTCGATCCGGTGAGCCGGCTCGAGCTCTGGTCTTTCATCAATCGATCGGCACAGGAGGGGCGGGCGCTGTTGATCAGCACCACCTATGTGGACGAGGCCGAGCGAGGCGACATCGTTGTGGCCCTGGATGAGGGACGGGTCTTGGCATCGGGGTCCGTCGAGTCGATCGTCGATTCGATGCCGGGGAGGCTGTTCACCGCATCCGAGTCGCTGGGTGAGACCTCCTGGCATCGGGGCCAGGCCTGGCGGGTCTGGTCGCCTGACGGTGCCGATGTGCCGAGAGCGAGCCCGACGGAGCCCGACCTCGCCGATGTCGTGACTGTTGCTGCGTTGTCACGGGAGATGTCGTGATCGATGCGTCTGGCCTCACGAAGAGATTTGGTGACGTACCGGCTGTCGACAATCTGACCTTCACAGTTGGGCCGGGCGAGATCGTCGGGCTCCTCGGCGCGAACGGGGCGGGAAAGACGACGACGATGAAAATGCTCCTCGGTCTTCTCGCCCCCACCAGCGGCCAGGTCCGCATCGGGGGCCGGGCCGTCCGGGACGTCGACCGTCGCGTCATCGGATATGTTCCCCAAGGGCTCGGCCTCTACCGCGATCTCACCGTTGCCGAGAACCTGGAGTTCGCGGCTCGAGCCTTTGGCGTCGAGGTTCCCTCTCTGGAGGAGGCAGGTCTGGGTGCGATATCCGATCGCAGAGTCGGTCAGATCTCGCTGGGACTGCGACGTCGGGTCGCCTTCGTCGTGGCGGAGTGTCACGATCCTTCGGTTCTGGTCCTCGACGAGCCGACGTCTGGGGTCGGGCCCTTGGGAAGGGCGAGACTCTGGGAGACGATCCACGAAACGGCCGATCGTGGTGCGGCCGTTCTCGTGTCCACCCACCACATGGACGAGGCCGGGGAGTGCGACCGGGTAGTTCTGATGGCGCTTGGGAGGGGGGTGATGTCGGGCACGGTCTCCGAGGTGGTCGAGCGGTTCACCACCGTGTCTGTCGCCTCACCCATCGCCGATGACGACGTCGTTCGCCTTCGCCAAGAGGGGGCCACGGTGCTGGTGGCGCACCCAGGTTGGCGGATCGTGGGGCTCGACGCAGAGGAGGTGTCTCGGATCTTGGGCTCGTCGTCGGACGTCTCCGAGTCGCCATCGTCGTTCGAAGAGGCGTTCGTGGCCCTCTCCACATGAGCACCCGCCAACCAGGCAGGAGGCCGGGGGCTCCGGACACACGCGCCGAGATCCTCGAAGCAGCCCGATCAGCTTTTTCCGAGAATGGGTTCGACCGGGCAACGGTGCGATCGATTGCCTCACGAGCGGGTGTCGACCCGGCGATGATCCATCACTACTTCGGGACGAAAGACCAACTATTCGCGGCGTCGATCGACATACCGACGGCCGTCACCGACCGGGTGCTTGGCTTGTTGGCCGCCGATCCCAAGGATCTCGGCAGGCAGCTTGCAGAGACGTTCTTCAGCGTCTGGGAACAGGAGGAGCCCCGGACCACGTTGCTGGGGATCCTCCGCTCCGCCATGAGCGGCGAGGATCAGGCAGTCGTGGCGTTTCGGCAGTTCCTGACATCGGTGATGATGGCGCAGCTCGCTCCGAAGATCCTCGGTGAGAACGCCAGGCTCAGAGCTCTCCTCATGGCTTCACAGCTGGTGGGGGTGGCCATGTCCCGTTACGTGATGCGCTTGGAGCCGATAGCCAGCGTATCGATCGAAGAGGTGGTCGATCTGATCGCGCCCCGGCTGCAGTCATACGTGGACGGCGCAGTCGCATAGCCGAGGATGGTCGGCCGCACCGTCGGCTCGTGTCGCGTGGCCGCGCGGCGACGCCACCACCGCATAGTCTCATCAGATGGAGCGCACCAGCAAGAGTGTCGACGCCTATCTGGCGTCGATCCAGGACGAGCGCGGCGATGACATCCGCAGCCTGGACGAGGCAATCGTGGAACGGATGCCCGGGGCCCAGCGCCACCTGTACGAGGGCAAGTTTTGGGGAGGGAGCGACCAGCAGATAGTCGGCTACGGCAAGATGGACTACGAGAACCGATCCGGCGACAACGTCGAGTGGTTCGTGGTTGGGCTCGCCGCGCAGAAGAACTACACCTCGATGTATGTGAACGTAGCCAAGGACGGTCGCTACCTGTTGCGGAACTATGAGAAGAGGCTGGGCAAGGCGAAGGTGGGCAGTGCGTCGGTCAGCTTCGGCAATCTCGACGATGTCGACTTCGATGTCCTGATGGAGCTCGTCGAGGAGGCGGGCAGGCTGGCGTAGACCCCCTTACGATCTCGCAGTGCGAATTGGCGTCCTCCTCCTACCCACGGATCCATGGCCGGAGACCGTCGCGTTCGTGCAGCGGCTCGAGCGACTGGGCTATCACCACGTCTGGACTTATGACCACCTGTCCTGGCAGAGGTATGCCGACCGTCCCTGGCACGCCACATATCCATGGCTGGCCGGCGTCGCCGCAGCGACCACGCGCATCCGGATCGGCACAATGGTCTCCAATCTCAACATCAGGCACCCGCTGGCACTTGCCAAAGACGCCGCGACCATCGATCACATCTCGGCGGGTCGGATGACTGTCGGTCTCGGTGCGGCGGGAACCGGCTATGACGCCACCGTGCTGGGTCAAGGCCAGTTGACTGCGGGCCAGCGGGTCGACCGGCTCCGCGAGGCGGCCGCACTCATCGACGGATTGCTTCGCGGTCAGATCCGTGACCACTCCGGCGAGTATTACCAGGTGAACGGTGCCCAGGGAATGCCGCAGTGTGTGCAAAGACCCAGACTTCCTCTGGCGATCGCGGCCGGGGGGGATCGCGCACTCCGCGTTGTCGCTGCGTTCGGTGACGCATGGATCACCTACGGAGACACGACCAAGACCGATCTCTCGATCGAAGGGACCGAGCGCATCGTTGCTTCCCAAAGAGACCGGCTGGACAGCCACATGTCGTCGCTAGGTCGAACTCCATCTGAGATCGACCGGATCTATCTGATCGGCAACACCGAGGCGAGACCGCTCTCGTCTGCGGATGCTTTTCAGGATTTCGCAGGTCGGTATGCCGAACTCGGTTTCACCGACCTCGTTTTTCACATGCCACGAACCGACGATCCGGTCTGGAATGAGCCGGTGGAGATAGTCGAGCTTGTCGCCGAGGCGATGCTCGGCTGAGTCTCAGTTCGAGTGGCTGCTCACCACCGAGAGAACCTCCGGCATGTCGAGCTCGGGGTAGGGATCGGGGGCCATCAAGCCGAGGATCCGTGCCTGTGACCGAGCGGACACGATGACGTTGTCTCCCCACGTCTCTGTCAGGTCGAGAGCGGGCATCCGACAGCACTGAGGGTCAGGGCAGGTGGATGTCTCTCTGTTCTCGGTGTCACGGCCACGAAACCAGCGGGCATCCTCGAAGCGGACGCCGAGTGTGATGGCGTGGGCCGGCTCGCGCCCCGCCTCGATGTGGGTGGTGCAGAAGAAGGTCCCCTCCGGTGTGTCGGTGTACTGATGATGTGTTCCGAACCTGTCCTCGGACTCGAATGTGACCCTGGTTCCCCAGCGGCGGCACAGCCGCTGTGTCTCCACCCCTCCGTGGTCGTCACGAGGGACCGGGACGCCGTCGTTGGCGTATCCCTTGACCAGAACCCCCATCTCGTCGCTCACGAGCAGATGGCACCTGATGCCCAGGTGGCGCGTCAGCAGGTTCGCACTTCGCCACGCAGCCATCTCGTAGGAGACGTAGAAGAGCTCTTTGACGTCCTCGACGTCGATGTCGTGGTTCTCTTTTGCGACGAGGAGACGTGCCACCACCGAGTCTTCGGGTGCGAGCACGGCTGCTGCGAAGTATGCGGTCTCCATGCGTTGGCGGAGGAAGGTGTCGAGGTCGGGATCGCGCTCGTGATCGAGGATGAACCCGGCCAGGGTCTGAAGGACCGCTTTGCGTGCCTGCCTGGTCCGGAGCTCATTTCGCTGGGCGATGTAGATTCGTCGATTCTTCGTGTCGATGATCGACCGGGCGAATGTTGGCATGTCGTCGATAGGAGAGAGCTCGAAACCGGTGCTTGCGGTCAGATCCATCAGGTTCCGGGACGAGAAGGGCCCCTCTCCGCTGTACCCCGACGCGGCCAGTGCCTCCCTCGCTGCGGCTTCGATCTCATGCAAATACCCGTCCCGGTCCATCAGATGGGAGTGGACAGCGCCATTGGCAGCCCTGACGTCCTCAGAGCTCGCCGATCCGAGTCTCGACCTCTCCCGGATCGCATCGTGGAGCCCGACGATGTGGGCCAGGGTCTGGTTGTCGACTTTCGCCGATGGCCTTATGAACGGGATGTCGAGGCTGTCGAAGAGGGAGCTCTCCTGAGCCCGAATGAGGGAGATCTCGAGTTGATCCCGGCGGCTCGGGGGATTGGGGTCGAGCAGATCAGAGATGTCGACACCGAGAGCCCGGGCTATCTCCATGAGGAGATTCACCTTCGGCTCCTTCCGACCGTTCTCGAGCAGTGACAGATAGGGGGCCGGTTTTCCCACCTCGGCCCCCAGTCGATCGAGCGTCATGCCCGCTTCACCCCGGAAGTGACGGACGCGACGCCCTAGAACCAGTGGATCGAGCTCGTGAGTTTCGGTCATTCCTACTCCAGACTCCAAGATTGTTTGATTTTATGCCCGGTTGGGTATACATCTCAAGTGAATGAACAAGACACTACGGTCTTATGAACCAGTTTCGTCAGAATGAAACCGAACGCAAGGTTCTCACCGAGGAAGCGGTGGCGTTCCTGATCGATCTCGAGAACGAGTTCGGGTGGCGAAGAGGACAACTACTCGAGGCCCGCCAGGAGCGGCAGCGTCGTATCGACGCCGGTGAGAGACCCGACTTCCTCGAAGCGACCGAATATGTTCGCGAAGGCGACTGGACGATTCCCCAGGCGCACCCTGATCTGACCGATCGCAGGGTGGAGATCACGGGACCGGTGGATCGGAAGATGATGATCAACGCCCTCAACTCAGGGGCGAAGGTCTTCATGGCGGACTTCGAGGACGCAACCTCGCCAACGTGGGACAACCTCCTCGAGGGCCACCTGAATCTGGTCGAGGCGTACCAGGGCACTCTCCGGCTCGAGACGGCTGACAAGACCTACACACTCAACGAGGAGAGGGCGACGCTGGTCGTCAGACCGCGGGGATGGCATCTCGACGAGAAGCACTTCCTCGTCGATGGCCGACCGATGTCGGCGTCCCTCTTCGACTTCGGGCTGTACGTCTTCCACGGAGGCCGCGCCGCACTGGAGAACGACACTGCACCCTTCCTCTACCTCCCGAAGCTGGAGTCGCACCTCGAGGCCAGGCTCTGGAACGACGTGTTCGTGTGGGCTCAGGACCGATTGGGGATCGAGCGGGGCACGATCAAGGCGACCGTGCTGATCGAGAACATCCTTGCCGCCTTCGAGATGGATGAGATCCTCTACGAGCTGCGTGAGCACGCAGCCGGTCTCAACGCCGGACGCTGGGACTACATCTTCAGCGTCATCAAGAAGTTTCGCAACGAGCCGGAGTTCGTCCTGCCCGATCGGGCACAAGTCACGATGACCGTTCCATTCATGCACGCGTACACGGAGCTGATGGTGAAGACGTGTCATCGTCGCGGTGCTCATGCCATAGGCGGGATGGCGGCCTTCATCCCCAACCGGCGCGATCCCGACGTGACCGCAAACGCCGTCTCGGCGGTCGTCGCCGACAAGAAACGTGAGGCCGAGGCCGGTTGTGACGGAACCTGGGTGGCGCACCCCGACCTGGTTGAGGTGGCCCGCGAGCAGTTCGACGTGGTGCTCGGCGACCGACCCAACCAGTTGAGCCGTCAACGAGAAGATGTCGTCGTCAACGCCGACGAGCTATTGGACCTGGACTTCCCGGGCGATGTGACCCTCGATGGCGTCGAGACCAACGTCTCGGTCGGAATCCAGTATCTCGCTGCCTGGCTTTCGGGGGCCGGGGCAGTCGCAATCGACAACCTGATGGAGGACGTCGCCACCGCTGAGATCTCGCGGTCCCAAATCTGGCAGTGGGTGCGCCACGGAGTCGAGACCTCAGATGGCCAAACCGTGAGTGAGTCACTCGTCCGATCCATTTCAGGCTCCGTGGTTGCAGAGCTGGAAGCCCTGGGCCATCCAGCCGGTGACCGTCTCCACGAAGCCCGCAAAGTGTTCGAGGAGGTAGCCCTGTCGGATGACTTCGTCGACTTCCTGACCCTGACTGCATACGAGCACCTGAACTAGGAGAGCCAACCCGTGGACCACATCGAACAGGAAGCCGCCCGTCTCGCCGACGATTGGAAGAACGACTCCCGCTGGGACGGGATCACACGGGACTACTCGGCGGAGGATGTGGTGAGGCTGCGTGGGAGCATCCGTGAGCAGAACACCCTCGCCTACCGCATGGCCGACCGGCTCTGGGAGCTTCTCCAGCACGAGGACTACGTCAGCGCCCTCGGCGCCCTCACCGGGGGACAGGCGGTGCAGATGGTGAAGGCGGGACTGAACTCGATCTACCTCTCCGGGTGGCAGGTGGCCGGCGACGGCAACGTTGCCGGCGAGGTCTACCCCGACCAATCGCTCTATCCGGCGAACTCGGCGCCGGCGATGGTCAAGCGCATCAACAACGCCCTGCGCCGCGCCGACCAGATCGCTTGGGCCGAAGGAGACACCGAGACCGACTGGTTCGTCCCCATCGTCGCCGATGGCGAGGCCGGGTTCGGCGGTGCTCTCAACGTCTTCGAGCTCACCAAGGGTTTCATCCAGGCGGGTGCGGCCGGGGTTCACTTCGAAGATCAGCTCGCCGCCGAGAAGAAGTGCGGCCACATGGGTGGGAAAGTCCTCGTCCCCACCAGCCAGCACATAAGGACACTGCAATCGGCACGACTGGCCGCCGACGTGATGGGTGTTCCCACGATCATCGTCGCCCGCACCGATGCCAACTCGGCGACACTGCTCACCTCCGACATCGACCCCCGGGACCATGAGTTCATCGTTGGGGACCGGACCGCGGAGGGGTTCCATCAGGTGACCGGTGGTCTCGACTCGGCGATCGCCCGCGGCCTGGCCTACGCACCGTACTGCGACCTGATCTGGTGCGAGACCGCCAAGCCAGACATTGACGAGGCCCGTCGCTACGCCGAGGCGATACACGCTGAGTTTCCCGGAAAGTTGCTCGCCTACAACTGCTCGCCCTCGTTCAACTGGAGCGCCCATCTCGACGAGGCCACGATCGCCCGGTTCCAAAAGGAACTGGGGGCGATCGGCTATCGCTACCAGTTCATCACCCTGGCCGGGTTCCATGCCCTGAACGCCTCGATGTTCGAGCTGGCCACCGGCTACGCCAGAAGCGGGATGTCGGCCTACGTTGAGCTGCAGAACGCGGAGTTCGACATGGAGTCGCAGGGCTACACGGCGACCAAGCACCAGCGCGAGGTCGGCGCCGGATATTTCGACCTGATCAGCCAGGCCGTCACCGGCGGCGCATCTTCGACCCTCGCGCTCAAAGGCTCCACCGAAGAAGAGCAGTTCTAACCCCAATCAGCGAACCCGGGGTTGGTGGGGTCACATGTGACCCAAAACCGCTCATCTTGGGACGGACTGGCCGGAAAGATCGCGTGATCTTCCGATTGGGCCGTGGTTGAACCCCGTGTCGACGGGGTATCATGCCTTTCCGGACATGCAGAGTCATTCGCTCCGGAGGGATCCCAGATGAAGATCATCCACGTCGTGGGCACCGGCACCATCGGCGAACCGCTGATCGGCTTGCTCGCCGACAACAAACACCATTTCGGCATCGACGAGGTGACCTTTCACAAACGCACCCCCTTGGTCACCGAGAAGGCAAAGGTCGAGGACCTGGTCCGCCGCGGGGCCAACCTGGTGGTGGATGACAACCGCAAGTCGACCTTCGAAGAATTGGGTCACGCCCCCAAGTACGAGACACAAGAGGCGATCGAGCGCGCCTCGGTGGTAATCGATTGCACACCCGTCGGCAATGAGAACAAGCTGGAATTCTACAAAGATGCCATCGGCCCCCTCGGCTTCATGGCCCAAGGGTCTGAATATGGGTTCGGCAAGATGTACGCCCGCGGCATCAACGACGACGCCCTGATCCGCGGCGCCGACAAGTTTCTCCACATCGTCAGCTGCAACACCCACAACATCGCCGTGCTCATCAAGTCATTGGCCATGGATCCCGACGGGACCAACCACCTGGAGAACGGGCGCTTCCTGTGCATGCGCCGAGCCAACGACATCTCCCAAGACAGTGGCTTCATCGCCAGCCCGGTGGTCGGTGGCCACAGCGACGAGCGATTCGGGACCCACCATGCCCGCGACGCCCATGATCTCTTCACGACTCTGGACTACGACCTGAACATCCACTCCTCGGCCATCAAGCTGAACACCCAGTACATGCACTCGCTCCATTTCTCGCTGAGCCTCGATCGGGACATCGACCTCGACGAGATCCGTGACCGTCTCGCGGCAAACACGAGGGTGGCGACCACCCACAAGAAGTCGGCCAACCAGGTGTTCTCCTTCGGGCGCGACCACGGCTACTACGGGCGGATCATGAGCCAAGCCGTTGTCTCCCTCGAGACCCTGGCGGTTCGGAACGGCAACGAGATCGTCGGCTTCTCTTTCACACCCCAGGACGGAAACCCGCTCCTTTCCACCATCGCCGCCATGCTCTGGTATCTCGACCCGAGCACGATGGACGAGCGCATGGACATTCTGCGTCGCTATCTCTTCGAAGAGATCTAGGGCGAGAGACTCCTCATGGAACAAAAGGCGAGGCTCTACGCCGAGGAGGCGATTCGCGCCGTGGGCCGACTCGATGTGGCCACTGCGAGGACCAGCATCTCCCAGGCGTTCGATGTCGACCACTCCATCGGCGCTCTCGCCGACGCCATCTACCTCGCTTGTGCCGAGATCGAGGAGGACAAAGGTGTGAGCACAGCCACCTGGAACACGCTGGCCGACGCCGTCGACTCGGCGGACCTGGTCGCTGTCGTCGAGTCGAGCCGCATCTGAATCCAGTAGTGGGACGGTCACGCCTGGATAAGACGGTGAGCAAGCCAACCTACCGGTGGTTCTAGGCTCCCCGCCGTGATCGTCGAAGTCATTGCGGTGGGGACCGAGCTGCTACTTGGCCAAATCGTCAATACCAATGCCGCCCGCATTGGGTCGACACTGGCCGATCATGGGCTGGACGCCCACTTCCAGCAGGTGGTGGGGGACAATCTCGATCGTGTGGCTGAGGCGATCGGCACCGCCATCGCCCGCGCCGACGCCGTCGTCATCACGGGAGGCATTGGCCCGACGCGTGACGACCTCACTCGAGAGGCTCTATCGGCCGCCACCGGACGCCCGCTGATCGTGGACGACGACTACGCCGATCGGCTGCGGGCATGGTGGAGGGCCCGGGGCCGGGAGATGCCGGAGTCCAACTTGCGACAGGCCGAGCACCCCGCGGGTTCCGAGCTCGTCGTCAACCCGAAAGGTTCGGCGCCGGCGCTGGTGCTCGACCACGAGGGCACATTGATCTTCTGTATCCCGGGGGTCCCCGAGGAGATGTCCTATCTGCTCGATGAAGCGGTGATGCCGCGCATCCTGGAGCGATCGGGAGGGCCTGCTGTCGTGGTCAGCCGGCTCCTTCGATCATGGGGTCAGAGCGAGTCGATGGTCGGTGAGATGCTCGACGACCTCTACCAGGGCTCCACCAACCCCTCGGTCGCATTCCTGGCCTCCTCAGGCGAGATCAAGGTCCGCATAACGGCCAAGGCGGGCGATCGATCCGCTGCGCTGGCGATGATCGACCCGGTAGCAGAGGAAGTGAAGCGACGTCTCGCCCCGTGGTATTTCGCGGAAGGTGATGAGACCGTGCTCCGGATCCTCGCCCGGCTTCTCGGTGAGAGGGGTTGGTTCATAGGGACCGCGGAGTCGATGACAGGTGGTTTGGTCGCTGCTGCCCTCACGTCGTCGTCTGGATCCTCCACCTACGTTCGTGGTGGTCTCGTGGCGTACGACCCGGAGCTGAAGGCGAAGCTCCTCGGAGTGACCGACATAGAAACGGTGGTAGACATGGAGACGGCGGTCGAGATGGCCGAGGGGGGTCGGAAGCTGCTCGATGCCGACGTCGTGGTGGCTGTCACCGGCTCGGCCGGCCCCGATCCATTGGAGAAGCCCCCCGGAACCGTGGTCATCGCGGTGGCCACTCCCGAGGACACCCGAGGCCGTGAGTTGCGCATGCCCGGGGATCGAGAGAGGGTGATGGCCTACGGCACCACGAGCGCCCTTCATCTCGCTCGTCTTGCCATCTCCGGTCAATGGTGGGAGAGCTGATCGGATAGTGGACGAGATCGTCGGCCGGGTGTTCCTGGCCGCACCGTTGCCACCGGAGATCCGCTTCGCCATGAACGAGCGCGTCACCGAGATGCCCATCCCGGGCAAAGTCGGCCCAGCAGACAACTGGCACATCACATTGCGCTTCCTCGACACGGTCGACCGGGTGACCTATGAGAGGTTTCTCGCCGGGATGGACCCGGTGACCGAGACGTCATTCTCGATCAGGCTCGACGGTTTCGGCGCCTTCCCCAATCCGAGGAAGGCCACCGTCTTCTGGGCGGGAGTGGGGGAGGGCTCAGCCCAACTGACGATGATCAACGAACAAGCCGAGGAGGCATCGTTGGCTGCCGGATTGCTTCCCGAAGAGCGTCCCTTTCATCCCCATCTGACCCTGTCCCGCATCCGGCCGCCTGTCGATGTCCGTGAACTGGTGGATGAGGAGCTGTCTCTCTCGTGGCGATGCGAGCGACTGGTCACGTATCGCAGCCACCTCGGCCGGGGACCGGCGCGATACGAGCCCCTCGACTGGCTCGATCTGATTGGCTGACACTCGTGCGCCTCTCTTCCATCACTCATCGCGCAGGATGCCCACGATGCGCGGTCTGCCCTTCTGATACTCGAACAGAACGAGCCATGAGCCAGTTCCTCGCGCTCCGACCGCGAGGTATCGGAAGTTGAGGATTTCCGTGGGCAGGAGGACACTCGAGGAGTGGGAGGACTCGGCCGAGATCTCTTCCGTTGCTCGATACGCCTCGAGGAAGGGGGCGACGACCTTGGCGGTGAACTCCGCTTCGACCGGCGTTCGCTGGGCCGGGCGGAACCCGCCACGGACGAGACCCTTCAAATCGTCGGGCGCGATGCGCTCGAGGCCATCACCCAGATCGACGATCAGGCCACGACGTCCCAGCAGCCGGGTGATGTCCTTCCCCCGTATCAGGCAGTTGGCCAACTTGTCGACCATTGCGCTCGGCCGTTCGTCTTCCATGAACGATTGTGCATCGACCTGCTCGGTCACCTGGTCGGTCTCCGCCCAACCCCGTCCCCGGGGAGTCTCAACCGGAATCCATCCTCTCGGCATCAGCCGTCGTGCCGGCTCCGACTCGATTCCTCTCGTGGCGGGCCTGAGTTGGTAGATGACGCTGCTGGCACGATTTGGCCTCTCCCGGATCTCGAGCTGGGACTCGCGCCCGACCAATACCGCCGACCAGTACCGGGGAGAGCCGAACGGGAAGACGAGGGGCAACCTCGACACCAGGCTGAATCCGGCGAGGACGACCGCGGTCACTCCGAGGAGGGCAAGCGAGAGCTCGATGCCGTCCAGCGATTGGAAGAAGGCCTGGACGAAGAGTTGGAGACCCATCAGCGGAGACATGGCCAGGTCGAGTTTCGATTCGAATTGGCTGTCAACCCACCGTGACATGAGATGGTCGGTCCCGAGCACGGCCGAAAGATGTCTTGCTTCGACCAAGGTCTCTCGGGGGACCCGGACCATGACTTCGGCTTCGGACCTCGCTTCCGAGCCGTCTTCGATGACATAGGTGAAGCTGGTCGTCCCGGTCCAGCCCTTGGGTGCCGTGTAGATGATCTCGTCTCCGTCCAGCTCGATTTCACCTGTGCCGGGTGCGGTGGCCCATGCAAGCCTCAATTCATCGCCGTCGGGATCGGTGTCGTTGGCGAGTACCCGGATGTGTTGAGACAGGTACTGGCTCAAGACGACGTGATCGGCGACCGCGTGCGGTGCGTCGTTCACCGGCGTCACCTCGATGACCACCTCGGCCACGGCCGAGGCTCCATTCCCGTCCTCGATGGTGTAGGTGGTGCGGGTCGTGCCATGGAAGTCCCGGCTTGGGACGAACCGGATCGAGCCTTCGCCGCCGATGCTGACGTTGCCCCCGCGCGCCGGCGCAACCGTCGTGATCCTGAGCTCATCCCCGTCAGGGTCTGAGTCGTTGGCCAGGACGTCTATCGACGCTACGCCGTCTTCGGGCAGTTGGATCGAGTCGGATCTGGCAGTCGGTGCTCGATTGGGGCGTGGCTCCACCACGATGGTGACGACCGCCGTTGCCTGGCCGCCGTGCCCGTCTGATATCCGATATGTGAATGAGTCGTCCTCGTCGTTGTTGCCGGTGTGTGTATAGACAAACGACCCATCCGAGTCGAGATCCACCGTCGCCTGCCCTGGTTGTGAGACCAGCCAGGTCGAGAGGTCGTGGTCGTCCGGGTCGTAGTCATTGGCGAGGACTCCGCTGGATCCGACGGCGAGGGTCCCGCTACGAGTGACCGTGTAGCGATCTGGCACGGCAACCGGTGTGACATTGACTTCTCGAACTTCGACTTCGATCTCCTGGACATCGGACAGCGCCGGAGATCCACTGTCGGTGACCACGACTTCGAACACATATGTGCCTGGCCCCTGTGTCTCGGTTGGCGTCCAGGAGAACAGTCCACTCGGGGTGATGGCGGCTCCACCGGGAGCCGTTCCCTGCAAGGAGAACGCCAGGGCGTCGCCGTCGGGGTCGGCGCCGGTTGCGGCGAACTCGAGGAGGGCATGCTCGTCACCGGACAAGTCAGCGATGTGAGACAGCACCGGGGCCCGATTGGTATTGACGATGGTCCATGAGAAGGACGCCGTGGCATCGAGTTGGCCGTCGGTGACGGTGACCTGAGTCGGGTACGGAGTGCTCTTCGCGGCGGAATAGGCCACCACACCCGAGATCTGGCCGGTCGATTCGTTCATCGACAGCCCCGGAGGCAGACCGGTCGCCGACCAGGTCAAGGTGTCTGCCGGGGCGTCGGAGTCGGAGGCTGACATCGTCACTGAGACCGAGTCACCTTCGCCGTTCGTCCGATTGCTTTGCAATGCCGCGACCGGCGGGCTGTTCACTTCGTCGACAGAGATTGTGATGGTCTCGACGTCGGAGAGTGCCGCGGTGCCGTCGTCGGTGACCACGACATCGAAGGTGTAGGCACCCGGGCCTTGCGCCTCTGTCGGGGTCCAACTGAACTGACCCGCGGTGGTGATGGAGGCGCCGACTGGCACTGCGCCGTCCAGAGAGAACGTGAGCGCATCGCCGGGATCTGGGTCGTTTGCGGTCGCCGTGAAGTTCACCGGCGACTTCTCGTCGGTCGACAGACTCCCGATCGGCGCCAGCACTGGCGCCCGATTGCCTGCGGTGACAGCCCATTGGAATGGGGCCGTCCCGTCGAGGTCGCCGTCGCTCACTGTCACTTCCACCGAATACGGAGGGGAACCCGCAGCCGAGAAATCGACGACACCGGAGATCTCGCCGGTCGAGGCATTGATCGAAAGACCCGGAGGCAACCCGGTGGCTGACCAAGTCAAGGTGTTTGCAGGGATGTCGGAGTCGGATGCACTCACGAAAAGTGAGATGGAATCGCCCTCGCCGCTGGTTTGGTTGCCCGGGCCGCTGACCACCGGTGCCGTGTTGACTTCCATGACACTCACGGTGATGGCTTGGATGTCGGCGAGTGTCGGGGATCCATCGTCGGTGACGACCACGTCGAACAGGTACGTTCCCGGCCCCTGCGTCTCTGATGGTGTCCATGTGAACACCCCACCGGGAGTGATCGACGCTCCGGGCGGTACCGCACCGTCGAGGGAGAACGTCAGCGCGTCACCGGAGTCGGGATCGGTGGCGACAGCGGTGAATCCGATGAGTGATCCCTCATCACCGGCCAGATTTCCGATGGTCGCCAGGACAGGAGCCCTGTTGGTCAAATCGCCGACTATCTCCACGTTGTCTATGTAGAGCGACATCGGAGTTCCGAACGAGCTGGAGCTCGAGGGATGATCGAAGCGAATGGCCGTTTCGGACGATATGAAGGCGGATATGTCCACGGACACCGGGGTGTAGGCCGGATCGGTCATCGGAGGCGAAACGCCGCAGATGGTGTGGACGGTGGTCCAGGGGCCGTCGGTCCCCATTGCTGAGACTTGGGCCTCGACACACTTGCCGGAGGGCAAGAAGTCCCGTCTGTAGTCGAACTCCATCGTCGCCGAGCTGAAGCCGTTGAGGTCGGCCACACGCTGGACGGCGAGGCCCTCCGCACCCTTCTTGCCGAGAGCGTATTGAGTGAACCCAACGTCTTCGACGACCTGCCAATCTCCGGTCAGCGGGTCGCTCGCCTCTCCGACCTCCTCCCATGGCCCGCTCCAGACCTTGGATCCGTCGCTGTTGGAATAGGAGCGAGCATCGAACCCGTCGAGGAAGTTCTCGACGCCGGCCTGAACCGTCCCACCCGTGACAAAGAGGTGGGACGTGGCAAGGGCAAAGGCAAGGACCCAGCGTCCATGCCTTTTCTCGTGTGCCCCCTTCATCGGTCCCCCTGCTCTAGGTACGTCCTCCGACCAGGACCGGAGCGCCCTCGATCGTCGTGTTCACGGGCTCTTCGGGCATGCCGCCGGTCCAGTCGGTGAGCGGCAGCCGAACGATGAAATGGGTTTCGCCGCCGATTCTCTCGTAACGCACGCTTCCGCCCATACCCTGCGCCAGCGCCTGAACGATCGACAGACCCAGACCGACACTCCCTGGCAGTGCAGTGTCCCGACCCTTGTGAGCGAATTTTTGGAAGAGCTGCTCTGCGACCTGGTTGGATACTCCATCACCGTTGTCGATGACAGAACAGACATATGTCTTCTGGTCTTTCCGCCCTTCGACGCGAATGCTCTCCCCGCCGTACCGACTTGCATTGGACAGAAGGTTGCGGAAGACCTGACGGAGACGCACCCGGTCTGCTCTGATGTGAGCCGGAAAGCAGTCGACCGTGACGCTCATCCCTACTCGATGCATCGACTCGGTGATCTCTCTCAGCTCCGAAGAGACCTCGACGTCCTCGAACGAATAGGAGAGGGCGCCGACGTCCAGACGTGCCGAGGTCAATAGGTCGTCGACCATTCGCGCCAGGTCGAGGGACTCGCTGACGATCAGCTGCAGGAGCTCGTGTGACGACTCGTCCTCTGCTATCGCAGGATGCTCCTCGAGGAGCATCGCCAGACCGGTAATGCTGGTCAGCGGGGTTCGGAGCTCGTGGGAGGCCGAAGCTATGAACTCCTCACGAGCGATCGAGACCCGTCGCTCGGCCTCGAGCCGGCTCTCCAGGGCGGAGCGGCGGGCATGGCGTCGAGCCAGGATGCGGTGCGTCAGTATCACGGCGACGGGTAGCAAGAACGCGACGAGGAAGCCGGCAGCATCGCCCATCCGGCCCAGCCTGGTATCGGCAGAAGCCACCGCGTCCGCCAGCGACTCTCTTCGGTCGACGAGACCGTCGACCAACCGGGTGAACTGGTCGGCGAGGGTCACCGACATGAGCTCCCGGGCTGCGTCGATCTGGTCGCTCTCCAAGGCAGTCACGGTCTCGTGGCCGGTAGCGACGAAGTCGTTGGCTACTGCCACGAGATCTGAGTTTGTGGCACCTTCACTTGTGAGGGACTGCAGTGCGGAGGCGAAATCCTCGAGTGAGCGATCAGCCTCGCCGATGGCGAATTCGATCGCCTCGCTGGAGTCGCTCCCGAACTGCTGGTCCACCGTGGATGCGTGAACGGCGATAGCGATCTGGGCCCTGGCGACGGAGGATGACCGGAGAGCCTCGTCGGCGCTGTGGAGTGACACGGCATCGCTCGTGATCCGTTGCGTCCCGTTGGCCGTCGCGTATATGACGCCGACGATGAGAAGCAGCGCCACACCCGCGGCAAGAGAGAAGGAGAGCGCTCGATCCAAGCGCATACCCGCTGACAATCCCTGACTCGCCATATATAGATGTCGTCAAAGGGCGTGTGCTTTATGGAGGACCATTGTGAAGAGGACCATCCGCGCTAGTCCTTACCGCTCCCTGAGTTGCTTGGCACGGGCCCCTTGACTCGCTCGATCTCATTGGGTAAATCAACAGTGCGAACACATGTTCGGTCTAACGTGAGATCCTCATGAGAGAATTCTTGTCACAGGCCACCGATACGGTTTCGCAGAGATGAGTCAGGAAGGACGCAGAGTGGAACGCGAAAAAGCATTGGACATGGCGGTCAGCCAGATCGAGAGACAGTTTGGCAAAGGCGCGATCATGAAGATGGGTGATGCGGCGAACCGAAAGGTCGACGTCATCCCCACCGGAGCACTTTCCCTCGACCTCGCCCTCGGGATCGGTGGTGTGCCCCGCGGTCGCATCGTCGAGCTCTATGGCCCGGAGAGCTCGGGAAAGACCTCGCTCGCTCTCCACATCGTTGCGGAGGCGCAACGCAACGGTGGCATCGCTGCTTTCATCGACGCCGAGCACGCCCTCGACCCGATATATGCGAAGGCGATCGGTGTCGACGTCGACGAGTTGCTGATCTCACAGCCTGACACAGGAGAGCAAGCGTTGGAGATCGCCGACATGCTCATCCGCTCCGGGGCTCTCGACGTCCTGGTGATCGACTCGGTGGCTGCTCTGGTCCCCCGCGCCGAGATCGAGGGCGAGATGGGCGATAGCCACGTCGGTCTTCAGGCTCGCCTCATGAGCCAGGCACTCCGCAAGCTGGCCGGCACACTGAACAAGTCGAGGACCACCGCAGTCTTCATCAACCAGCTCCGGGAGAAGATAGGAGTGATGTTCGGCTCACCTGAGGTGACCCCTGGTGGACGTGCCTTGAAGTTCTACTCTTCGGTTCGTCTCGACATCCGTCGCATCGAGTCGATCAAGGATGGAACCGACAACGTAGGCAACCGGGTTCGGGTCAAGGTGGCCAAGAACAAGATGGCCCCGCCCTTCCGTCTCGCCGAGTTCGACATCATGTTCGGCGAGGGCATCTCCCGGGAAGGCTCCCTGCTCGATATCGCGGTCGACGTCGGCGTGGCCAAGAAGAGTGGTGCCTGGTACACATTCGACGACGACCAGCTGGGCCAGGGCCGGGAGAACGCCAAGCGATTCCTGCGGGAGAACCCCGAGCTGGCCATGCAGCTCCAGGCCAAGGTCTACGAGTCGGTCGGCATGGTCACGAGCGAGGAGCCCGAGGAAGGCCACGACGCCGAAGCAACGGAGGAATCCGAAGAGGTCTCCGCCGAAGACTGATAGCTCCACCCCGTCTGCACTACTTACGGCTCCCGGCACTCGCCACAACGCGCCGCGGCGTGACGTGGTGGTGGGGCTTCAAACCTCAGGTAGTTAGCCCCGTATCCGGGGCCAACTACCTGAGGTATGCGTTGAACACTATGTGAAACGGGGCCGGGCCCCCGGTGAAATGGCGAACCGGGCCCTTCTGCCGGTCCGTCAAACTTGTCCTGGCACTCCGCGTCGTGCTGTAGGATCTGTATCTGACACACGGAAACCAATTTGAAACGACCGGAACCAAAGAGACATGTTCGCAAAGGAGCACAGCCAACGGGTGAGTTGATCCCTCGTTCCTGATCCCGCTTCATTTCGTGTGCCGGGCCCGAGTCTCGATTCAGAGACGAGGGTTCGGCATATCTTGTCTTAGAGGTCCCCGGGGAAGGGGCCAACATGACCATCGCTCAGACGATTGGACTATCAGTCCTGGGTGTCGTCATTGGGCTGGGATTCGGGTACCTGACCGCACGTCTCGCCATGGCGCGTCGTCGGGAGCGTGACACGGTGGGTGCCGAGGACATGGTCACCTCGGCTCGTCTCGACGCACAGAAGATCCTGGCCAAAGCCGAGGAAGAGGGCAGGGCCAAAGCCGACGCCTACCGCGAGAAGGAAGAGGAGGCGCTGGCTCATCGAAAGCTCGAGCTCGGCAACCTCGAGTCACGTCTCACCCAGCGAGAGGAGACACTCGAGCAGCGCGCCTCCAACCTGGCTCAGCGGGAGAAGTTGCTCATCGATCGTGAGGACGAGGTCACCGAGGTCCGCGGGGAGCTCGGCCTCCTCAAGGAACGGGCTCGCAGCCGTCTGGAGGAAATGGCGGGCATCGACGTTGCCGCCGCCAAAGCCGAGTTGTTGGACCAGGTCGAGGACGAAGCCCGTCGCGAGGCGATGATCCTCGTCCGTGACATGGAGGTCAAGGCCCGCGAGGAAGCCGATCGCCGAGCGCGTCGCATCCTCGCCACGGCAATTCAACGGCTCGCCGGCGAGGTGGTGACCGAGACCACCGTCTCGGTCATCGAGCTTCCCTCCGACGAGATGAAGGGCCGGATCATCGGTCGAGAGGGCCGCAATATCCGCCACCTCGAATCGGTCACCGGAACCAGCCTCATCGTCGACGACACCCCGGAGGCCGTGTCGGTGAGCTCGTTCGATCCGGTGCGCCGCGAGGTGGCGCGGATCACGGTGGAGCGTCTGGTCGCCGACGGCCGCATTCACCCGGCCTCCATCGAAGAAGCATATGAAAAGGCAAAGGACGAGGTCGAGCAGTCGATCCGGGACGCCGGGGAGTGGGCCCTTGTGGAAGTGGGCGTATCACGCATGCATCCGGAGCTGATCACGCTCATGGGCAGGCTCAAGTATCGAACCTCATATGGACAGAACGTGCTCAACCACCTCGTGGAGACGGCGAACATAGCCTCGATGCTCGCCTCCGAGCTGGGCGTGGACCCCGCCCCGGTCAAGAGGGCAGCCCTCCTCCACGACATCGGCAAGGCCGTCACCCACGAGGTCGAGGGCTCGCATGCGCTAATTGGTGCCGAGATCGCAAGGCGATTCGATGAGGACCCGGCCGTCGTCCACGGGATCGAGGCCCATCACAACGAGGTCGAGCCTCGCACGGTCCTGGCCGTCATCGTGCAGGCAGCCGACGCAGTGTCAGCTGCTCGCCCCGGGGCCCGTCGCGAGACACTCGAGGGATATGTGAAGAGGCTGGAGCGTCTCGAGAAAATCGCTCTCGAATTCCAAGGGGTCGAGGAAGTCTTCGCCCTGCAGGCGGGCCGTGAGGTCCGAGTCGTGGTCGATCCCGGCGATGTCAGCGACCTTCAGGCCAGGGAGCTCTCTCGCCAGATCGCCCGTAAGCTAGAGGAAGACCTCCAGTATCCGGGCCAGATCCAGGTCACGGTGATCCGCGAGTTCCGCGCCACCGACTACGCCCGGTAAATAAGACGGACCTGGGGTTCTTGGAGTCGTATATGACCCAAATCAGCTCATCTACACAGGTGCTTCTTGCAACGCCGACGACGCGTGAGAGGTCTCTGCGGCCTGCCACCCGGCAGGGGAAGAGGTATTTCATCCGAACTTTCGGCTGCCAGATGAATGAGCACGACTCCGAGCGCATCGCCGGGCTCTTCGAGCAGGACGGCATGACCGCGACCGATGCCTATGGCAAGGCCGATGTTGTCTATGTCAACACCTGCACCATCAGGGAGAACGCCGACAACCGGATGTACGGAAACCTGGGCCAGTTGAAGGCGATCAAGGACGAGAACCCGAACATGGTCCTGGTGGTCGGCGGATGCGCCGCCCAAAAGGATCGGGAGCTGGTGCGCAAGAAGGCTCCGTGGGTCGACGTCGTCATGGGCACACACAATCTGGACAAGGTCCTCGACCTCATCGACCATGCCGAGGAATGGGGCCCGATCACCGAGGTGGTCGACGAGCTCCAGGCAATGCCTTCTTCCCTGCCCGTGCGCAGGGAACTGGTGCACTCGGCCTGGGTGACGATCCAAGTGGGTTGCAACAACACCTGCACCTTTTGCATCGTCCCGTCGGTTAGGGGAGTCGAGATATCGCGCCGCCCGGGCGACATCGTCCGCGAGGTCGAGCGTCTCGTCGCAGATGGCGTCGTCGAGGTGACGCTCCTCGGCCAGAACGTCGATACCTATGGACGCGACCTCGCGATCGACGGTCGTCGTCGCCCCATATTCGCCGACCTCCTGAGACGGGTGGGAGAGGTGGAGGGCATCCGTCGTGTCCGGTTCACCAGCCCCCATCCCAATGACTTCCGGGAGGATGTGGCCAAGGCCATGGCCGAGACAGAAGCAGTCTGCGAACAACTTCATTTCCCTCTTCAATCGGGCTCGAATCGCATCCTCTCCGCCATGCACCGTGGCTATCACCGGCGCAAGTACATGGAGAGGCTGGAGATGGCGAGGAACACCATCCCGGGGCTGGCGGTCTCCACCGACGTCATCGTCGGCTTCCCCGGTGAGACCGACGAGGACTTCGAGGAGACCATGGAGGTGGTCGAGGCGGCCCGCTTCGATCAGGCGTTCATGTTCATCTTCTCGCCTCGCCCCGGGACGTCTGCGGCGACGATGACTGACGATTTCGTTCCGCCCGAGGTCATCCAGGAGCGTTTCAACCGCCTCGTGGAGACCCAGAACCTCATCTCGGCTGAGCGCCACGCCGAGATGGTCGGGACGACCGTGGAGGTGCTCTCCGAGGGACCATCCAAGAAGGACCCGGATGCCGCCACCACGCGCACCCGTACCGGCAAGGTGGTCCACGTCTCCGGCAGCTACCCATCCGGCACTTTTCTCGATGTGCGTATCGAGCAGTCCGCAATGCACCATCTCGTCGGGGTCGAGATCTGAGCAGAGTCCTCGCCATACTCGGGCCCACCGCGTCGGGCAAGACCGGGATGGCGATCGAGATCGCGAGTCGCATGGATGCAGAAATCATCTCCGTGGATTCGATGCAGGTCTATCGGGGCATGGACGTAGGCACAGCCAAGCCGACCGTCATCGAGAGGCATGGTGTTCCCCACCACATGATCGACGTCGTCGACCCGGCCGACGATTTCTCTGTCGCCGACTTCAGGCGTATCGGCAGACCAATCCTCGAATCAGGTGACGGACCGGTGATCATCACCGGCGGCTCGGGTCTGCATTTCAGGGCACTGGTAGATCCGATGAGCTTCGCCCCGACCGTTCCTGATCTGCGCGCCGAGCTCGAGGGGTCTTCGCTTCCGGCATTGGTTGCAGAGTTGGAGGGTGTCGATCCCGATGCAGGCCGCCATGTCGACCTGGCCAACGAGCGGAGGGTGATCAGAGCTGTGGAGATCTACCGGCTCAGTGGAGAGACCCCGTCGCTGAGGGCTTCGTCGGCGGAGGCACGAGAATTGGACAAGTACATCCCGGAGATCCCGTTCACCGCGGTCGGCGTCGATCCGGGTGGCCTCATCGACGGGCGGATCGAGCGACGTCTCGCCGGGATGCGGGCTGGTGGCCTCGTCGATGAGGTGCGCACGTTGCGTGACAGACTCGGGCGGACCGCACGACACGCGGTCGGTTACAAAGAGATCCTCGGCTATCTCGACGGGAAGTTGTCGCTCGACGAGGCATTCGATGCCGTCGAGCGGAATACGCGCAAGCTGGCCAGGAAGCAGCGCACCTGGTTTCAGCGTGACCCCAGGATCCGCTGGATTCCCTGGATCGAGGATGAGGGCGAGCGGGTTGAACGCGCTCTCGAGACGCTTTCGCTCTAGTCCTCCTCGGTGGCTTCTTTCGACATGGAGTCGATTACGTCGTTGGCTATCGCTTGGTCGGATCCGTCTTCGGGAACGAGGATCCACATCACGATGTAGAGGATGAGGCCAAAGCCTCCCATGATCGCGGTGATGACGATGATCACCCGGATCAATGTGACGTCGACGTTGAAGTAGTCCGCGATCCCTGCCGCCACACCTGCGATCATCTTGCCGTCCGTCTTGCGGACCAGCCTCTTGCCATTGCTCATGAGTGCAGCGTACAGATAGCGTGGACCCGACTTTGAGAGCCATGACCTTCACCAAGATGCAGGGCCTCGGCAACGACTTCGTCGTCCTCGAGGGCCCGCTGCGCCTCACAGAGGAGGAGATCGTCGAGCTGTGCGATCGGCGCTTCGGCGTGGGAGCCGACGGCGTGCTCATCGTGACCCGTGGCGATCCGGTGCGAATGGAGTACTGGAATGCCGATGGCAGCGCCGCTGAGATGTGCGGCAACGGGCTGCGCTGCATCGGGCGTTACGCATACGACCGGGGATGGGCCCCCGATCGCAACTTCCCGGTGGCGACCCCCGTGGGGGAGCGCGGTGTCCGGGTGTTGGAGGACGGCGTCGAGGCGGAGATGGGACGGGCTTCCCTCGACGGAGAGCGACAGCTTCACGGCGCCAGCTACCAGCTCGTAGACATGGGAAATCCGCATGCCGTGCGTTTCGTCGACGATCCGGCCTCCGTAGATGTGGCGGCTGTCGGCTCGTCGCTACAGGATGAGTTTCCGAACGGAGCCAATGTGGAGTTTGCCCGCATCGTCGGGGACGGTGTCGAGATGAGAGTCTGGGAACGAGGCATCGGCGAGACTCTCGCTTGCGGCACCGGCATCGCCGCGGTCGCTGCAGCAGCCGCCGAGAGGTTCGGACTGGACAGCCCGATCATGGTGACGGTTCCGGGGGGTCAGGCCAGGGTCGACCTGCGCAACGGAGTGGCCTGGATCATCGGCCCGGCCGAGTACTCGTTCAGGGGTAGCGTCGGAGAACGCTGACCACTTTTCCGATCAGCTCGACGCCGTCGGTGAACACCATTGGCTCATAGGCAGGGTTCTCAGAGTGAAGGAAGACTTTCCCGTCTCTACGCTCCAAACGCTTCACGGTTGCCTCTTCCCCGTCTACGAGGACGGCAACGATCTCGCCGTCTCTTGCCTCGGGCTGTTTGTGGATGGCGACCAAGTCTCCCTCATGGATGCCGGCCTCGACCATCGAATCACCCTTGACCTCGAGGAGAAAGACCGGCCCCTCGCCGACCAGTTCTGTGGGAAGTGTCATCACCTCGTCGACATGTTCGGCGGCGAGTATGGGGGTGCCGGCCGCGATGCGACCGAGAACCGGAACGTCTCTGGTATGACGCTCGGGGGGGCGGGAAACCGCAGCCCGGGTCTCGTCTGTGATCATGATCGCCCGGGGCTTCGATGGGTCCTTTTTGATCATCCCGGCCTGGACCAGCGAGTTGAGCTGAGCGTGAACCGAAGAGGGTGAGCTGAGACCTACCGCATCGCCGATCTCGCGTACCGAAGGCGGGTATCCCCTGACTTCGACGGTGCTCT
>Ga0268386_10000336_pt1 | contig 29021 bp, 21 predicted proteins | sample RVTome_15_FD_200260 | JGI IMG/M metagenome (GOLD analysis project Ga0268386, IMG submission 200260) | Soil microbial communities from uranium-contaminated site in the Upper Colorado River Basin, Wyoming, United States - RVT150D86... ... | reverse complement strand
CGTGAAACGGCCGGTAAGGCTTGCCGTCGGCATCGATGCGCGCGGGATGTTGCGGCCGGTGCTCCGGTGTATCCCAGCGTCGGGTTGTAAGGTCGAGCCCGCCGCAGAACGCCAGGCGGCCATCGACCACGACGAGCTTCTGGTGATGACATGCGCCAAGCGGCAGGTTGCTGTCCAGCGAAACCTTGACCTGCGCCGGTGTGCGCCATTTCAGGTTCAGAGTCGGCAATGGCTCGCGATCCAACGCGTACAGCAGTGTGTAGTCCCACAACAGCAGGCGCACTTCGAGTTCCGGGCGTTTCTCCACAAGTGCTTCGACGAACGGGAGGAAGTTGGCAGGCGCTCCATCCTCAGGCTTGCCGGACCGTCCTACGAGCGGAGTCCGGCTGTCTATGTCCCATCCGAGCACTATGACCGATTTCGTCGCAGCAGCCATCGCAGAGCGCAACGCGGCAAAGTAGTCGGCGGCGTCGATGAGGACGGCAACCTTTTCGGCGTGCGTAACCTTCCACACCGACCTTCCCTCCCGCAGCACGCTGTCCGCGGTCTCACGGCATCCTTCATTCGTCATTGCCGGTCAGCTTTGCGATTCAGGAAAAGTATGACTCCTCCCAGCACCAGTAGCGGCAGAATGGCGACGACCGCTGATCGCATCGGGGCCTCCCCTGTCGGGCCACAAAATCCCCGGCGAGTGTATAAGCCGCGGCACCGTCCCGGCCAGCAATGCATCGCGCAGGAGTTCTGCATGCTCCCACACAGCCGGCATGGCAAGAGACTTGCATGACGTCAGGCAGCCGTGCGGTCGCGGGAAACGCCCCGCACCCATGTTCGAAATACATCATCCAGCAGGAGCATCCATGAGACAGTCAGACGTAAGACGGCAATTCAAGACAGCGCTTCGCAACGCAGAGTCGGCATTGCAGGACCTTTCCGACCGGCTCGACGAGCTGCCGGGAAGCGGCAGGCGCAAGAGCACCTTGCAACGGGCCGGAAGATCGCTGAGACGCACCGCCGGATCAATGGCAGAACACGTGCCGCTCGATCGCGCCTCTGCAATCGCGGCAGATACCGGCCGAACGGTGCGCGAGCATCCGGTGAAGACGCTGATGACGGCCGCGATCGCCGGCTACTGCGTCTGGTCGCTGGTTCGCTACGCCACCGAGAAGTCGTCGGAACGGGCACAGCGAGCGGGCAATGCCGACGAGGAAGGGCGGGATTTCGACGAATTGCAACCCGGAGTGGAAGCCCCCGGTGAGACCCGGAGCTACCCGCGGCACTAGTGCACCCCGTAGCTGGCGGCCGGTTTAACCGAATCACCGCGGCAGGAATTGCCTGTCGTTGCAGAATCTACATCGCGTCGATGCAACACTGTCTGCGATTGACGACGCCCCGATTCGTGGTGTCCGCGTTTGGCAGCATAAACGGCTAACCTACTGATCCGGAACAGCAAGCTGGTGGCTGAGGGAGCCTTATGCGACCTGCGAGTCCGGGTCTTAATGCTCTCGCACGCCGATGGCATGGCCCTTGCAATACGTTCCCCGGCGGCCGAACAAGGCCGACGTCGCGAAAGATTTGCAGGTTCATTGATGGAAGGAGAAACAGCATGAAGAAGATCGTAGCAATCGCAGGCGGCCTGGTACTGGCCAGCGGCATCGCTTTCGCAGGTGAAGGCGAGAAAAAGACGTTCAACGACCTCGACCAGAATCAGGACGGCGTAATCACCCAATCCGAGGCATCCTCGGATCAGAAGCTCGTGTCGGAATTCACGACTGCTGATACGAACCAGGACGGATACCTGACCCCGTCGGAGTTCGAGGCCCTCGAGGGTGAGATGGAAGAAGCCGAATAACGACTGGCACCTCTAGCGACAGGAAAGGGGCCCCACGGACGGGGCCCTTTTCTGTTTAGAGCCAACGTGATCAATAACTTAGGCAGGCGATGGCATGGGACTTGCAAACAGGTGAGCGGGGCATTTCAGAGGAGACAGGTCATGATCAGAATGCAATGCAGGAGGTTCGGGATACCGCTCGGAATGCTCGCAGCCACGGTGATGGCTTCCGGCTGCGCCGAGCAGCGCGAGAACATCGATCGGTCCGACGCAGGGCAGATCCTGGGAGGCGTGGCAGGCGCCGCCGCGGGCAGCCAGGTGGGTGACGGCAGCGGCCAGACCGTTGCAATGATCGCCGGTGCCCTCATCGGCAGCATGGTCGGCGAACGAATCGGCGCCCGGATGGAAGATGACGACCTGGAGCAGGCCGGGTTCGCGCTGGAGAATAACCCCACCGGCGAAACGGCCGAGTGGCAAAATCCGGATACCGGGAACGAGTTTCGCATGACCCCCACCGACACCTACGAACGGGGCGGGCGGCCCTGTCGCGAGTTCGACTTTCGCGTCGAGACGGAGCGTGGGTCGGACGTGCAGGAACGCACCGCTTGTCGCGACTCCGACGGAACCTGGGAAGTCATCGGCTGACGCGGCGACTGAAACCGTAAAGCACTGTCGGGGACGCGATGCAGGAACCCCACCGCCATGGATGGCGGGCGGGAGTGCAGATCACGCAGGAGGAGTTATCTGCTGCCATGCGTGCGAGTAGCGTCAGCGCCTCGCCCGCATCCTGCACTGTGCCAATCCCGAGATTTAAGCGAACGGCGCGGCGCCCGAAATCAGCTCCCGGCGGCTCCCCGCGACCGAACGGCCTCATGGCGTGCCTTGGCCAGTTCATACTCGGCGCGAGCGAGCGCCAGGTGCTTTACGTCCAGTCCTTTTGCCGCATCGATGAAGCGTTCCGCGTCGTTCAGTTTGCCGCCGGAAATCGCGAACATCGCCTGGAACAGTAATGCCGTCGCTATTCGGTCTGCGGCGAGAGATACCTGCCGATCGCCGGGAGCAAGCTCCCTCGCCTCGCGCAACAGGTCCATAGCGCTGTTGCCCCGCGGCAGCAAAAGACGTTCCCCGAGAATTCGCTGGTCGATACTCCGTAGAAGGGATTCGAGCCGGGCATCGAGCCGGTGCTGTGCGAGTACAGCCTTGACACTGACCAAAGCCGAATCCTCCGCCGGAAGGAAACTCTCCGCTCGCGCCAACAGCAGCTCTGCCTGCTCGAGGTCGCGTGCCGCGCGTTCGCGCGCAGCCACCAACAGGTCCTTCCCGTACCGGGCAATGAGGTCTTCGGTAATGTCGATGCCGTAATGCTCCGGCAACACGTCCCTGGCAATGGCAAGGTTATCGGCCGCCGTTGCAGGATCGTCGGCCGCAAGCGACTCGCGCGCTGCCGACAGGTAGTGCTCTGCTATGCGTTCGAGCCCGTCCCGCGCTTCACCGTGGTCCGGCGATGTTGCCAGCACGGAGGAATAATAGGCGACTGCACTCTCGTCGCCCGGCTCCACCAGTCGTCCGGCTGCAGCGGCAAGCTCTGCCTTCTCGAGCGCCACCTGTTCGCCCGGCGCCGGCCCACCAAGAGATCCGACGGTCCAGGCGACGAGCGCGATCATCAGCGCAACAGCGATAGCACCGTAGGCGATGTACTCGAGGTGGGCCCTCTCCGCCTGCTGCAGTCTGGTTTTGACCATCGCATCGTCGAATTCCATCAGGAACTCGCCTGCGTTCGCCGGCCGGGTTGCGGCGTTGAAGCGAAGCGCCCGATCGACGGCTAACCAGTGCTCCTGCGCATCCGGCGGGAGCGGCTCCGGGACGACTTCTCGTTCCTCAGCTTCAACGGCATCGAGTTCGCCGAACGGTCGTTCTCCACTCAGCAGGCAATAGGCCGAAACGCCAAGCGCAAATACATCGTCCTGCGGCTGCGGCATGCGTCCGAGCAACACGTCGCAACTCGCGTAGGCGCGTGTCGCCCAGTGCGGCTCTGCAACGCCGCCGACCGTCGATTCGCCCGATGAACCAAAGTCCAGCAGCTTCACGACGCGATCATCGGTGATGAATATATTAGAGGGCTTCACATCGCCGTGTACGACGCCCAGGCTGTGCGCATGCGCAAGCGCGCTCGCAACGCTTCGCACGATCTCTTGAGCCTTGTCCAGCGCGACGCGTCTGCTGGTAATGTGCGTGAGGAGGTTCGCCAGCGTCTCGCCTTCGAGCCACTCCATTACAATGAAGTCGAAACCGTCACTGTCGAAATCGAAGACGCTTACGATGTTTTGGTGGTTCAGTCGCGACAGTTTGAGAAATTCCTGTCGCAGGTATGACGATGTTCCAGGCTTGTCACCGGTCGCCGGCCTTGCAAATTTCAGTGCAACCCACGGCACCGGCATCCCGGCTTTTTCCCGGCGCTTGTCCAATGCCTTGTACACAAGGCCCATGCCGCAGTCACTCACCTTCTCGATGATGCGGTATCGGCCGGCGAGGATCTCACCCGGTCTTACAGAAGTACGCAGCAACTCCGGCTCGACAACCAGTTCGACGAGTTCCGCGGAATTTTCGTCATTGTCGGCGAGACGTATGCTGACAGCAGCATCATGGCAGGAATTTCTTCGCGGACCCGTGATCATGATCGGGTCCGTAATCTCGGAGGAAACGATGTGTCTGTTCGAGCCTGAAACGGCAGAGCCGGGATTGGGTTCGTCGACAGGCCGGTCGGGTGAAGATTCGACTTCGCCGCCATCTCGACGTGCTGTGTCGCCGTTGTTCGCGGCAAGGATTTCTTCTGTCGACTCCGGGTCCGGTCTGCGCTTCACGGCGAGTTCTTCCCGGGACTCCGTCTGCTCGTTGTAGCTTCGCAGGAACACCGCAGCCTCCGACAGTCCTCCCGCGGAAAGCCTGCTCGTACTTTCCGCAGATTCGACCGACAGTGTTCGCCTTTGCGAGGCGAGACGGGGGTATTCCACTTGCAGGCTCCAACTAACTCATAGGGGTTCTGTTTCGCTCTCCGCTGTGTGGACTCATTGCCTCCCTTTCTTGCTTCCCTTTTCCGCTTCCTTGGGGCAAACGGCACCGACGTAACGCATGAAGATTGTACAACGATGCGCTTCCAGTAGTGCAAATCACGCGCGTCACGACTGCCGGGGCCGACCAATTATGTTCAATGCGAACTCGCAAAAGGACAACGCACGTCTGCCACCGGCGAGACGCGGGATACACCTGCTCGTCATGCAGATGCAAGCGACGCCGTCCTGGAAAGGCACATCAGGCCCGGTTCGTAAAGCGGCGTCTCCTATCTGTATCATCGCGATCAACGGCGCCTGTCGAGGTACCCGCCTCAGAGGTCTCCCCTGGCGGAGTGCCAGTCGGCTTCCCGGGACTCCTCCGGCGCTGGTGTTCCGTTCGTCAGCGGCTCCTGTGCCTGCATTCGATCACCGGAGTCCGCGCCTGCCACCTTGTCGCGCGTGGACGCGACAACTTCGGCAGCCGTGTCTTTGACCTCAGCAAACGCGTCAGTCGCCTTTTCCTTCACCGAGCGCATCGCGGAGTCGCTCCTGTCGCCCAGCAGCCGATCCTCGCTTTCGGTGCGTGGAAATGCGGCGCCGAGCGCAGCTCCGATCGCGAGCCCCAACGCGCCGAGCATGAGAGGCTGCTCCTCCATCAGGCTTTCAAAACCGTGCTTGACTCGCCGGCTTTCGCTTCGCATGCGCTGGCCGGCGCCGCTTGCGGAGTCGCCGAGACTGCCAATCGATTGCTTCAGCGATTGTGTCGCGCGCGACGCGGTGTCGGTTACGGCACCCGCCGCGGATTTCGCGGCGCTCACGCCGCTCTTCAAGCGATCCGTGGCGCCGCTGCCCTGTGACGAATAGTCCTCATACTCGCCATACGTTCCAGCCGCACGAGGTTCGTTGGAAGACGCCATCATCCACGCCAGCCCCACTCCGGTCAGTATCACGGGCACAGGATTGTTACGCACCGAGCGGCCGAGGTTCGTCGCGAACTCTCCGCCGTGCTGGCGCGCCATCCCGAGCGCCTGGTCGAGCAACTCCCCTGGTGAAAGCCTGCTTTGCAGGGCATCGACCGTTTGCCCGAGGCTCGCCCGGGTGCGGTCGATGTCGCGTTCCAGCGAGGCCGGGTCTTGACCGTTTTCCGTATCCCTCGTTCCTTCCCGTTCGTTCATTTCGCTTTCCTCCTCGCGAGATCAGCATCCTTACGGACAGCCTCCATCGTGCGTTCCGGTTTCAGTGCATTGGTATCCATGCGTTTTTTGCCCGAGCGCAAGAGAATTGCGCCGACAATGGTCACGAGCGCCCCGACAATGAGCGCGGCTACCGGCAGAATCACCCAGTACGCCAGCAGCAACATGATGCCGCCCAACAGGAACAGCAGGCCTGCATAAAGGACCCCGCCACCGATTGCTGCCGACGACACACCGGAGCGAACGTCTTTGACTGCCGTCGTCATCTCGGCTTTTGCCAATGCGAGTTCCTGGCTGAACAGGGTGGACAGGTCGAAAGCCAGTTTCTTTAAGAGTCCGGGCACGGAATCATCCTCGTAGCTCGTGGCTCCGTTTTCGCCGCCGCCAATCGCGGGGCTTGTGTGCCCGGCCCGCGCGGGGGGAGTCGATCCCGGTTCTCGTCTGTTCATAATCCTCCACCTCCAGTTACGTCGGGTGTTACTTGCCTGTCGCTCAACGAACGTTCAGGACGAGCGTCGGAAATGTGCTGGCCATTCTCATGGCCGCCTTCATAGCCGCGCCACTGATCGTCTGCTCGCGATTCCGAATCGCCCCTGAACTCGTTGACGTTCTCTCTGTGACGTTCACGTGTCGCCTTGGCGAAGCGTGATAGGCCAAGGCCGACGGCAACGCTGCCAAGCACGAAAAGCGCAGGATTTCGCTGCGCGATGTTTCGCACTTCGCGCGCAAGTTCATCAACGTTCTTCTCCCGCAATTTCGCGGACATGTCGCTCATGTAGGACGCGAGCCGGTTTGCATAATCGGCAAGTCCCTCGTGCTCGAGTTCGCTGAGGCGAGAAGCTGCGGAACCAACGGCTTCGGCAAGATCATCCACACCTGATGCGGCGCGATCACTCTTATCCCGGAGCATGTCCTTGCCCTGCTCTGTTGCGTCGCGCGCAGCTTGCTTCGCTCGCTCCTTTCCGTCTTCCAGGCTTCTGTTCGCTGGTTGCTTTACCTCCGTCGTTGTTCGTTCATCGCTCATAAGTTGTTCCTCTGTTTAGGCTGTTGCTCAGGTTTTTGAATGCGTTCGCCGCGAAGCCGACAGCGGCGCTGATACCTTCGGGGAGTACGCCGCTGCCGGGAGGCCTCCCGGCAGGGACCGTCGCAAATCGACTACGGAAATACTGCAATGATCGTGCCACTGGATACTCCGGCAGCATCCGGGTGCGTTGCGTGTGTCGCTGACCCGGGCCGCGGCGACGCTCGCGCAGATCCATGCCTCGTGCACCCAGCACCCAAAAAAAACCCTGCAGCTCTGACGGAGCTGCAGGGTTCGGTTTCCTTATTTGCCCCTTCCGGGGCCCGCTCGCGGCCTGTTGCCGATGACGGGTTGTCCTCTAATGATCGTCCTTATTGATCGTCAGTGGGTTGATCGTCCGTCGGCTCATCCATGGGCTCATCCATGGCACCACTCTCAGCCTGGTCCGCGGTAAAGCCGGCTTCGTCGAACTCTTCCTGTGCTTCGATCGACTCCCGGGTCAGCGACGTCTTGACGGTGTCATCCGTGCCAGCTTCCAGGTCGGACAGCGCAACGGCAATGCGCTTTTCGCCCACACCCAGAAAACCACCAGCCTCGATGATGGCGACGCGTTCCTGGTGCGTAGAGCTGTATCCCACCTCATCGATGTCACCGATTTCCTCGCCGGTGGCGGTGACGACGGTTTTCCCGCTCAGGTCCTCGGCACTCATCTCCGATATATCCTTGCCGACTTCTTCGCCGTACGTGGAAGCGCTTTGCGATGCGCTATCCTGCGTCGTGTCGCTTTCTGTCTCCGTGCCATACGGATCCGTGGTGGTGTCCGTCTGTGACTGGCTCTGGTCAGTGCCGTACGGCTCGGTGCTCATGTCACTTTCCGTCTGGGTCTCAGGCTCGGTCCCGTACTCGGACTGGACCGCCGTGTCCTGACGCGGCGTGTCCATGGTGGGGCGTTCGCGCTCGGTCTCCGTAACGATGTCGCGGTTCGGCTCGTAGTCCTGCGTTTCCTGGGCCGACGCGGCGATTGCCATGCCGCCGGTCAGGGCTAATCCTGTCATGATCGCCAGTGTCTTCTTCATTTGTTACCTCCACTATGAATTTTCGGGTGCGACGCACCTGTGCAGGGGTAACTTGCAAGGGCCATGCCAATGGTGCCTGAGTTGGAGAATCGGACCAGCTCTGCCGCCGGCACGGTTCTGCGGGACGGGCTATAACGAAGCGGCTCGCCACGCGGCACGCAAGCGATCGACGCCCGGTACGACTCAGGAACCGGTTTCAGCCAGTCGGCAACTATTGCCGGCCGTCACGGTAGATTTTGCAGCGCAGGCAGATCAGGGCCCACGACAGATTTAAGAGCCGTTGAGAAGCGGCTCCGGGTCGACTCGGTTCAGAAAAGCCGCGCCCGTCAATGTGACGAGGCGATCGGAATCGGCTCCACCGGAAAGCGTTACCCGTCGCATCGCGGTTGCCGATGACACTTCGCCCTGGATCAGCTCGATCGCGGGTGCCAGCCCGGCAATCAGGTCCGTCGCCAGTACATCGTCCACAACGAGTTGACCCCGCGCGAGCGCCGCATCGAGCCTGACCCGCAATTGATCCAGGGTCTTCGCCGGACCGTAACCGTCGGTCATGCCCAGAGCATCCCTGACGGCGCTGCGTGCCAGAAGCACCGAGGCGGTGATCCGGTCCAGTTGCCGGTGTGCCGTGTCGATACCGATCCGGTCGTACTCGTGCAGCAGGCCCGGCACCGGCGTGTACGGATTCTTCCGGTCGAGAAGGAACATGGCGAGCAGCCTGGACGCATAAAGGACATCGGCCTCGTCGATGTTGCTTTCGCCGCTGTCGGTTACGGACGCCGAACGGAATACCGCAGTCGCCTCGAAATCGCCGAGCGCCTCGAGGATCGTCCGCACTTCTTTCTGGCTTAAGCCCGAGGGGAGCACCGTCGGATTCGCAAGCTCGCGAGCGATGAACCCGCAGTGAGAGGCCTCCGTCAGCGCAAACAACCGGTCGAAGTTCTCGGCGGTGCCTCGAACGTTCGCGAAATATGCATCGGGCAGGTTGACCGCAGTGCTCAGCAGCCGAGGCACGCTAGCGTTCGCGCTCGTGAGGAAAACCGGGCAGACCTGTTGCGGGAATACTTCTTCTCCGTAGCGCCGCAGGTAACGCTCCCGTTCCGCATCGGCCAGCGCGACGAGGGGCGTTTTCTGTATATAGCTTGCTACGAAATAGGATGGTTCATCGTCGGGCGTCACGGCTTTGACGAAAGCCAGGGATGCGACGGTGTCGTCGATCAATGCCGCAGGAAGCGGTCGGTTGTTGGTCATCGGGACTTCGGACAGGAACGAACGGAAGCGCTGGGAGACGTCGGCCTCCCGCAGATCGAATACATGGATCGGCACTCCGGCGGCAGCGGCCAGGTACGCGGTACGGTCGCCGGCCCCGCCGGATGGCAGGCAAACCAGGGCCAGCAGCAGGCCGAAAATCAACCGCATCGTATCCCCCCATCGCATTTACAGTATTCCAATCGTTGCAGAACGACTTTGCGTTATGAGTGCTGCCAGTCACACTTTTGCACACGATCCGCCACCGGCAGCGACCCGGATCATCCAGGCACTGCGCACCCGCCGCGAGCGACCCCGATGGGCGCTCGCGAAGGAGTTTCGCAGCCGGATCGACGCTGTTGCGCTTACCGGTTTCTTCCAAGAGTATTTCGTTCGAGCCGATTCTTCCCGGACCCCGACACTGCAAAACTAAAGTCTCACTGATGACAAGTCCGGATACTGCGTTCTCGCTTTGCTTTCGTTCACTTTCGCGAGATCCGCACTGCTACTCGCGTAACTATACTTTTGCCCACCGGTAAATATGACAGCGCCGAGGTAAAAGTTGCATCAAATACGAGCCACGTCAACCCCCGGATGAGATCCGCGCCGGGGATGACGCCGGTCGCGGGATGTCGCGTTGGCGAGAATTGACAGATTAACTCAGTGCCATCCGTCAGTGCTGAATTGCGTCGGGCGTCGAGTTGGCGAAGATGACGCGTGGGGGTGGCGAGATGGCGCTGGTCGTATCGACGAACATCGCTGCCGACAGCAGGCGCGAACTCAGTTCCAGCCCGGCGCGCTCTGCGGCAGTCAGGGATATCTCGAAGCGAACCCGTTCGTCGACGACCTGGAAATTTATCATCGCGCCGTCCTTCAAGGCGCCAGGCGCATCGGTGACTACCAGCATCGGGCGACCTTCGACTTGTCGAATCAGGTCGGGAAGCCTGAAACGGCATCGTCCCCGAGAACGGCGACAGTGAAGGCCTCCGCTGGAGGCGTCACCTCCGGCCATTGAACGAAGGTCACGAAATGATAGATGAACGCAGCCTTCACTTCCTCGTCCGTACCGAGTCGCACAGGATCACTATTCATCCGTCCTACCTGCTGCGGCTGCGCGAGAATCGTGAGGAGCAGTTCGAACGCTTCGCGAAGGATTTGAGGAACGCGGCAGAAATTGCCGGCGCCAGGTAGAGGCGCCGGCAGCCTCCATCGGCAGGACGCGCTGCTCGTGCCACGGAACATGGCGCCACCAAGTGGGCATCCTGCGGGTGACGTGATAGCCGAATGTCAGAAGGAGACGCCGCACAAGGTTCTTTTTCGGTATCCCCTCCGCCGAGACCTCTTCGCATGACCGGGAAACCAGGCCCTATGCCGACGCGATACATGGTTTCAATGTCGGTCGGATGCTCCTCGTTGTCCCTGATCGCGAACAAGACCTGTGCGCCCTCTTGTGGATTCTTGAGTTCGCGAGGGAAGCGCCGCAGCCAGTAGCGCCACCGCCTGCGCCAGGAACCTGCATGCACGTCGTTGCCGAATCGGCAGTATTCGTGGATGTCGCGCACGACCGGGCCGGTGACTTCCACCGCATAGTCCTGCTTGGATTGCACGCCGAAACTTCTGACGTGTTCTTCCGTGAAGTTGATGCCGCCGACGAACGCGCGTTCGCTGTCGATGACCACGATTTTCCTGTGAAGGCGGCACAGGACGTTGGTGCGGACGCGCAAAATCGTCGGCTGCGCGTCGAAGGAATGCACGCTGACTCCGGCATCGGTAAGTCGCTCGAGGAAGTCGGAGGAAAATCCCGGCGATCCATAACCGTCCACGGTGACCTGGACGCGCACGCCGCGACCGGCCGCATCGACGAGCGCCTCCATCAACTGGCGGCCGACGACATCCTCAAACCACAGGAAGGTTTCCAGCAGTACCTCGGCCTGCGCGTGCCGGATCGCCTCGAACACCCGCGGGAAGAAAGCTTCGCCGTTCTCGAGCAGTTGCAAGCGATTGCCTCGCGTCCAGCCGCTCACGGCTCGCCGCTCCGCGATTGTTCTCGGTCAGTCCTCAGCAATGCGGGTAATCTCCATGCCAGCCGTGGGCGCCAGATGAGGCACATGCAAGAAACGTGCGAAAAGAGAACCTGATCCTCCTGAAGCGGGCTGCAGCCCTGGCGTTCGTCGTCCTCGTCGTCGCGCTGATCGTCAGCAAGGCAAGGCAGATGGACTGGCCGGAGGTTCTGGAGGCTCTCAGGTCGTTCGACGTACCGACTGTCGCAACGGCATTTCTGCTCGCGATTCCGGCTTATCTGGCCTGTGCCGGTTTCGATCTCGTGGGGCGTCATGCAACAGGCCACGGGCTCACGATCCTGCGCACCGCCCTGATTTCGTATACGGGCTACTTCTTCTCGCTGAATCTCGGCGCGCTGATCGGGGGACTCGCCTTTCGCTATCGCCTGTACATGCCCTACGGGCTCGCCGGGATGACCATCAGCCAGGTCATCGGGCTGTCCGTGGTGACGAACTGGTCCGGCTATGTGCTGATTGCCGGTGCGGTGCTGGCGTACCAGCCCCCCGGGTTGCCGCCCGGCTGGCACTTGAGCAGCGCCGTGCTGCGCACCGCGGGCGCGGTGCTGTTGCTGGTCGCAGCGGCGTATATCGCGCTATGCGCGGTCAGGGGCGGCAGTACCGTATCGCTCAAGGGAAGCCCGTTCCGCCTTCCAACTATGCGGATCGCGGCCCTCCAGTTCGCCCTGTCGGCGATCAGCTGGGGGAGTATCGGCGGCATCATCACGTGGCTGCTGCAGGGGGAGGTCAGTTGGTTCGCCGTAATGCCGGTGCTCATGATGAGCGCGATCGCCGGAATCTGGAGTCACATTCCGAGCGGGCTGGGGGTAACTGAAGTGGTCTTCCTGTCATTGCTCGGGCACGCAGTTCCCGAGAGCCGATTGCTCGCCGCCGTACTCGCGTTTCGCATCGTCTATTACATCGTCCCGTTCGCGATGGCGGCGCTGGCTTTCTTCTACCTCGAAGCCACTGCCGGAGGCAGGAAGGCCGGGTAAAAACTGTTGGAGCCCGAACCGCCATGGATGGCGGAGTGCCGATCACGCAGGAGCGATTATCTGCCGCCAGCGCTTCTTATTCCCACATAACATGAAACGCCCGGTGCGGGTGCGGAATGTAGCAGATACAATCGCGGCGCCATGATCAAAATAACCTGTCACTGTACACTTCCCGCCTGCCTGTTCACTCTGTTCTTTGCAACCTCCGCATCCGCCCAATCGGAAAATGCGAATCCGTACGCACCGGATACCGCGGAATCGGGCTCCGTCGAGGCGATCGCGGAACACACGACGGAACCGCAATTCTCGAGTCCGTGGGTAGCCTACGTCCCGGAGTCGGACACCGTGCCCTCGCCGACGGAATACCTCGGACACATCGTCGGCGCCGCGGGAGAGCTGTCGCGGACCGGCCAGATCTATGGCTACTTCCGCGAACTCGACAAGGCGTCCGATCGCGTGCAGGTCTCCGTGATCGGCGAAACCGAGGAGGGACGGGAAATTCTGCTGGTCGCGATTGCGGACCAACAGGGCCTGCGCGATCTGCCGAAGTACAAAGCGGCGACTGCCGCGCTGGCCGATCCGCGCAAGACGACTCCGGAACAGGCGGAGACAATCATCGAGACGGCGCGGCCCATCTATTACTTCAACGCCGGACTGCACTCGACCGAAACCGGCAGCCCGGAGATGGTGATGGAGATGGCGTACCGTCTCGCCGTCTCCGAACAGCCGATGATCCGGCGCATCCGCGAGAACCTCGTCGTCCTGATCAACCCCGTCTCCGAGCCCGACGGCCGCGACAAGGCGGTCGACTGGTTCTATCGTTACCTGAAGGGCAAGACGGACATCGACACCCTGCCGCCGAGGTCTCCGCCGTACTGGGGACACTACGTGTTCCACGACAACAATCGCGACACGCACCAGAAAGCGCTGCAGATCACGCAAGCCGTGCATCGAATGTTCTACGAGTATCACCCGACCGTCGTACACGACCTGCACGAGTCGATTCCGCTTCTGCTCAGCTGGAACGGCACCGGGCCGTTCAACACCAATATCGATCCGATCCTGATCGATGAGTGGTTCGAGATGTCGTTCGCCGAAATCCGCACGATGACGACATTCGGCATGCCGGGGGTCTGGACTTATGCCTTCGGCGAAGCATGGGGACACCACTACCTGGATTCGGTGGCGGTGAACCACAATGCCATAGGCCGCGGTTATGAAACCTTCGGCAACGCGACCGCGGAAACGCTCGATCGCGTGCTGCGGGTCAGCGAACAAAAGGACGACGCAGACAACGCGGTCACCACGCAGCAGTGGTACCGGCCGCTGCCTCCGGAGCGCAACGTTCGCTGGTCGCTGCGGAACAACACCAATTACATGCAGACCGGCTGTCTCGCCGTTCTCGACCATAGCGCGAAGAACGCCAAGGAGATGCTGCGCAGCTTTTATCGCAAGGGTTGGAACTCCTGGCAGCGGGGCATCAACGAGAAACCCTATGCATTCGTGATTCCGGCCGACCAGGGCGACCCGCGGAGAGTCGCAGAGATGATCGGGGTGCTCTCGGGGCACCGGATCGAAGTCGGACGGGCCCGATCCGGGTTCACGGTCGACGAGGGCAGGTTCCCGGCAGGCACATTCATCGTCAAGCTGGACCAGCCTTACCGGAACTACGCCGTCGACCTGCTGATCCCGCAGGAATTTCCGTCGGATACCGAGTTCACGCCGTACGATGACGTGTCGTGGGCGCTCCCGGTTCACTATGGCCTCGAAGCGCTCGAGGTCGGCGACGAGGACGTTCGTGACGTAGCGACCGAGGCAGTGGCTTCCGGGTGGCTTCCGTCCGCCGAAGTGTCCGGTTCCGGACCGGTCTTTCTGCTGAAGGACACCGGCCAGGAAGGAATGCTCGCGGCGCGTGTCCGCCTCTCCTCTTTCGACGTCGAAATCGCGGAGCAGGAATTTTCCGCGGGCGGCGAGGATTACCCGGCAGGCTCGTGGATCCTGCCCGAGCAGGACGGGCTTCGCGAAGAACTGGAAACGGTGGCAGCGGAGTTGGCGCTGACGTACCGGGGCGTGCGCCGCGCGCCGGACGTGCCGCGGCATGAAGCGCCGCTGCCGCGTGTCGCCGTGTGGCATACCTGGGACGATACGGAATCCGTGGGCTGGATCCGCTACGCGCTGGACCAGCGCAAGATCCCTTATGACTACATCCGCGACGACGACATTCGCGAGGGAAACCTGGGCCGCTACGACATCATCCTGTTCGGCAACAACTACATGAGCCTTCAGGATCAGATTCACGGCATCGACAAGCGCTTCGGCCCGATGCCTTACACGCGCACGGATGAGTTTCCGAGTCACGGCGTGCCCGATTCCTCGGACGATATCACCGGCGGCATCGGCTGGGGCGGCATGGCCAATCTCGAGCGGTATCTCGATGCAGGTGGACTGCTGATTACGCTCGGCAACGGGTCGGCGCTCGCGCTGGAGGGCGGGCTGGTGCGCGGCGTGTCGGCGACCGGCAGCGCTGCGGTGACGCCCGGTTCAGAACTGCAGACGAAGTTCCTGCAGACCGGCCATCCGATTGCATACGGCTATCCGGAGCTTACTTCAGCTTTCCGCAGCAGCTATACCGCGTACGACATTCGCCGCGCCGACCGGGACCGCATCGTGCTGCAGTGGGGTACGAAGCCGATAAAGGACGACCGCGACGAAGATGCCGAATCCGCCGACGAAAGGGAAGACGAGGAAGAGGAGGCCGAAATGCTGGTCAGCGGCGGCCTCAAGGAAAGCGACGACCTAGAAGGCTACCCGGCGATCCTGGATCTGCGGGCGGGCGCCGGCAAAGTCATCGCGTTCAACTTCAACCCGATGCACCGGGACCTGAACCGGTCCGACTACCGGTTCCTGTGGAACGCGATTTTGAACTGGGAGCATATTCTCGAGAGGGAGTAGCCGCAGCCTGACGGTCGCCGGGGTTGTTCGGTCGCTTGCCACGGTGTACGGATCGTGGGCCTTGCTATTTCGTCCATGTGGCGGGGTCGACGCAGTAATACTTCCGTAGCTGTTCATGAAGTTCCGGAAGCTCCGCCTTGAGCTCGGCCGCCTTCTCGAAAAAGGTCTCCGTGGCGACCGCGAAGAATTCCTCGGGCGCCGTGAACGCGTACTCGTCCAGTACCGGAGCATGACCCGGCCGTGCGGGTTTCCCCAGTGATTCGTATGAGGCATAGGCTCGCGTGAGCACCTCCGCCCACTCCTTATAATGGGCGCTGTCGGCCAGCATCGGCACACCGTCCATGTCCCCGTTCTCCTCGTCGAGTTTGTGTGCAAACTCGTGCAGCACGACGTTATAGCCGTCATTGTCTTCCGCGAGGCTTTCCAGTACGTCCTGCCATGAAAGCACAACGGGCCCGCGGTGCCAGGATTCGCCCGAGCGGGCGTCTTGCCGCTCGACTTCCACGACGCCGTCGTATGTCACCTCGTTTACGAGGTAAGTGTCCGGATATACGAGAATGCTGGAGAAGCCCGGAAAGTAGTCGCTGTCGCGCTGCAGGATGAGGAGGCAGGCGTACCCGGCGATCGTTACCCTGACTTCGTCGCTGATCTCGAGTCCGCCGCAACCGCGGAATCTCTTTTCATTCAGGAACACGTTGACGTGCCCGCGCAGTTCCGCCTTGAGGTCGTCCGGCATGTTCCGGTAAAGACGAACGTTCCGCTCGAGAATGTTGCTCAAAACCTCCGGCAATTCCTTCGCCAAAAGCCTGGCTCGCCGCGAGCGCCGCAGTCTTGACGGCAGCAGCCACAGCAAAGCCATGACCAGGATCAACAGAGCAAACAGGACCGCTACGTATGAAATCACTTGCACTCCGAAACGAGGGTTGGCGACAGTATACGAACGAAGCGCTGTAGGAGCCCACGCTAAAAGGAATCGTGGCGAACCAGATCCGGCATTGACTTGTGAATGGCGACTGCGGGCGACCGTTCGCGGACGACGAAGCTTATTCGCAGGGTCGCCCGTGAGACGGGCTCCTACAGCGCTTCCATCCAACGCGTATACTGGATTTGCACGTGGGGACGGAGCATTGCCTGGAGACATCCGATGCGCACCATCAGAACTTCGCTTCCCCTCGCCGGCTGCCTGTTGCTGGCACTCAACGCTTGCGGAGACACCGCTACCCTGCCCCTCGAGGCCGGCATCGGACCGGACCCCGAGCTGCCGGACCCGAATCCGAGCCTCATCCCCACGGTCAATGTCGCGACGGCGCGAGGCTGGCCCGAGGGCGTAACACCGAAAGCGGCGCCCGGCCTGGCGGTAAATGCGTTTGCAACGACGCTCGACCATCCGCGCTGGCTTTACGTTCTTCCGAACGGCGACGTCCTGGTCGCTGAAACCAATGCGCCAGCGCGACCCGAGGATTCCGGCGGGATCCAGGGCTGGTTCATGAAACGCGTCATGAAACGCGCCGGCGCAGATGTGCCAAGCGCGAACCGGATTACGCTGTTGCGCGATGCCGATAGCGACGGCATCGCCGAGACCCGCTCGGTGTTTCTCGACGATCTGAATTCGCCATTCGGCATGACCCTCGTGGGGAACGACTTCTTCGTGGCAAACACCGATGCCCTGGTTCGTTTTTCGTATGGCGATGGCGACGCGGAAATCCAAGGCCCGGGCGTGACGGTGGTCGCGCTTCCGGCCGGTCCGATCAATCACCACTGGACCAAGAACGTCATCGCGAGCCGGAACGGCTCGCTGCTGTATGTGACCGTCGGATCGAACAGCAACATTGCCGAAAACGGCATGCAGAACGAGGTCAGTCGCGCTGCGATCCTCGAAGTGGATCCGACCTCCGGCGGCTTGCGGATTTTTGCGTCCGGCCTGCGTAACCCGAACGGGCTCGACTGGAACCCGGCAGACGGTGCCTTGTGGACGGCGGTCAACGAGCGCGACGGCATCGGCAGCGATCTCGTTCCCGATTACATGACGTCGGTCGAGGACGGCGGCTTCTACGGCTGGCCGTACAGTTATTTCGGGCAGAACGTCGATGAGCGAATGGAACCAGAGGACCCGGAACTCGTGGCGCGAGCCATCGTCCCGGACTACGCTCTGGGTGCTCACACGGCGTCGCTTGGCCTGACATTCTATGAAGGCGATTTACTGCCGGAGCGTTACAAGGGGGGTGCTTTCGTGGGCCAGCACGGTTCATGGAACCGCAAGCCACGCAGCGGTTACAAGGTGATCTTCGTGGCGTTCGATGGCGCCGAACCGGACGGCATGCCGGAGGATGTTCTCACCGGATTCGTGAACGACGACGACGAAGCCTTCGGTCGTCCGGTCGGCGTCGCGGTCGACAGTGCTGGCGCCTTACTGGTCGCGGACGACGTCGGCAACGTCATCTGGCGGGTGACGGCGAGCGACCAGCAAAGATAGAACGCCCGCATTGTCAGAAAAGGAACGACACTTCCGCAAAAAGTCCGACGTCCTTCCGGCCATCCGCATCGGCGTGCGTGAGCGCTTTTGCCAGCTCGAGATAACCGGACAGGCGTCCGTCGCGCAGCGAGACGCCAATGCCCGTAGAGGATGCGGATTCGCGATCCGATGCGTCGTTCCGCCACGCGCTACCGACATCGTAGAAGCCATAGAGATCCGCGCGTTCGAGCCAGACTACGCCGCTCGCAACTCGCCGCGCGAGTTGCACCTTGCCGCCGACGCCGCGATCGCCGCTGATCGCCGCTGCTTCGAAGCCGCGCCCGATGCGGCCGCCTCCGACCTTGAAACGCTTGATCGACGGAAGCAGGTGCGGCGAAGCCTGCGCCAAGGAATCGAGCCGCCATGACCACAGATCACCGAGCCTCGTGAGCCGCGTGTATCGCAAACGGGCAATGGAGAAGTCCGTCGTCGGCGGATCGTCGAGAGTACTGACGTTGTCGATCCGGCTTCCGAGTCCTTTGAGGCCCTGTTCGAATTCAAGCGCCAGCAGATGCTGTTTCTCGTGCTTACGCCAGCTCAGCGTGGCGCCCGCCTCCAGGCTTCGAAGCCGTTCTTCCCGGCTGCCAGCCGAATCGAGAGCGACGTCCATGTCTTCGGTCACGAGCCCGGTCCACAGGGACAAGTCGCGCACCGACTCGCGCAAGAACGGATGGCTCAACCTTACAACGGAGCGGGTCCTGTCCTGGTCCACGCGGATGTTCTGCACGTCGTAACTCAGTGACGTTACGGCTCCCTGCAATTGAACGATGGTGCCATCGGCGCCGATAGCGGCATTCGCGGAAAACCCACCGCCAGCGTAATCGTCAGTGTCCTTGGCCGAGGTGACGAACAGGCCGGCCGCGATCTCGCGAGCGAACAGGCCGTTGGCCACGACGCGCGCGAATAAGATGTCGCGGTCGATCTCCCGGGTGCCTCGATTGGACACTTTCACGCTGCCTTCGAACGGACTGTAGGCGGAGTCGACGGCGAGCGTGTAGCGCCCGCTTTGCTGGCCGTCCGGTTCCGCGGCAACACGGAGCTCGATGCCCGGCAGGCGGTGCGCGTCTCGAAGCACGTCGCTTATTTCCCGCGGACGCAAGGATTGTTCTGACGGCAGGTCCGCAACGAGCCGCTCGAGCTTCTTGCGGTACGGACCGGTCTCGCCCGTGATCGAGACGTTCGAAATGCTGGCTTCGACCAGCGTGATACGCACGATGCCCGAGGCCGTGCCACGATCTTCGATCTTGTAACCGGGGCGGGAGTACCCGTCATCGAGATACTTCCGTTGAAGAGCGTTCGCGATGTCAGCCGCCGTATTCTCCGTGATGGTACGGCCGAGGTACTCCTTGTACACATCGAACAGTTCGGGAGGACCGTAGACGCTGCTGTTCTGTATGACGGCGCTCCCGAGTTTTTCGGAGGCCAGCGCCGGGCCCGCTCCCGCCAGGCAAATCAGGATCGTTATGGCAAATCCGCTGCGAATGCGCGAACGATTTATCCACCGGGAACTTCGACTCGGCGTTATGGAAAAGCTGGCAAAATTTTCCAATGGATTCATGTGCGTGATTGTGCGTCAACGGCGCGGCGGGCGCCGTGATTGTGCTCACAGCTCGAACAGTTCCGGTGTGCGCTGTGACTCGTTTCCTCGCGATCTTCCGATGCAACTGGCTACAATTCGCGCCGCTTACGCAGATCAGGATGATCCGATGCGCAAACAAGGGATTTTTGCAATTCGCCTCTCTCGCTTCGTTCTTTACTGCGCGCTCCTCGTTCTTTCCTGCGTTGCCAATGCACAGGCGCAGGAGACGAAACACGGTGATCTCACCGTCGTCGAGTCGTCCGGCGCGGTGAAGATCAAGCTCGCGAACCGCTGGCAGATGCCGGAAACAGGAATGATAGTGAGCCTGCCCGCCACGGTCTCGACCGGTGCGGACGGCTCCATCAGGCTGAGACAGGACGCGACGACCATCTCGATCGCGGCGAACACGGCGATCGAGTTGCTCGAAGGAACGGAACCCGGACTGCCGTTGCAGCGCGTGGTGCAGGACAAAGGCAGCGCCTTCTACGATATCGCGCCGCGAGGGACCAGCAGGCTGCGCGTCGAAACGCCGTGGCTCGTCGCAGTCATCAAGGGAACGCAGTTCAACGTGACGGTCGCTTCCGAGACCTCGACCGTGGCGCTGTTCGAAGGACGCCTGCAGATAGAGGCGCCGGACATCGGCGACGTGGTGGACCTTCACGCGGGGCAGATAGCGAAGCGCCACAAAGACGACCCGCGCATCACTGTCGTCAGCATGGAATCCAGCGAACCGGTATCGCGCAGCAATGAACCGGCTCCCGCTGACAAGGACGCGCAAGGCAACGGCGGTTCCGTCGATGAGGACGACGGTATCGCGGCAGTCGACACCGGGATTCCACAGGATGACGGCAACGTTTCCGAAGCCGACCAGGGAATCGACCTTGGGGCCAGCGGCATCGATTCCGGCATCGACGCGCGCGTCGACGCCGGCGCTTACGCCAGCCTTGATGGTGGCCTCGATCCGGGTGAGGCAGGGATCGGCGCTGGGCTACATGCCAGCACGGATCTTGCCGGAGGCGATGTTGGCATTGGACTTGAGGCTGGACTCGACCTCGGTGACGGCGGCATCGATGCCGCGATCGACGCCGGTGTCGACCTTGCGGGCGGGGACCTGGATCTCGGCGTAGCAGCCGGGCTCGAGCTCGGCGATGTGGCGGTGGACGTGGGCGCCGATGCAGGCCTGGACCTGGACGATGGCGCAATCGATCTCGCGCTGGACGCCGGCGTCGGCGTCGGGGATTTCGTCGCGGACGTCGGGGTCGATGCGGGACTGGATCTCGATGGCGGCGATGCCGACCTCGGGCTGGATAGCGGTGTCGGCGTCGGGGATGTTGTCGCGGACGTCGACGTGGACGCAGGAGTCGATCTCGACGCTGGCGACATCGACCTCGGCGTCGACGGCGGTCTCGATCTTGGCGGCGACCCGGTTCTGGATGTCAGTGCAGACGCCGGCGTGGACCTTGCCGGCAGCGACCTCGACGCCGGGCTCGGTGTCGGCGCCGACATTGGTGACGTTAGCGTCGATACCGGTCTCGACGTCGGCATCGACCTGGACGAAGGCACCGTCGAAACGGGCGTCGATCTCGGCGTTGCGGACGCAGGCATCGACGTCGGCATCGACCTGAACCTTGGAGACCCCGGTGACCTTATTGACGTCGACCTCGGGCTCGACCTGCTCGATGACGACAGCGATTCCGACGGCGAAATCGTCGAGGATGACGACGAAACGCTGCCTCTGGACCCCGGCGACCTGCTTGATCTCTTGAGTCTCTAGACTGTGCGCGATATCCGCCGGCACTTTCCATGGCCTGTCATTGCCCTGGTTGCGCTTGCGGCAGGCTGGCTCGGCTCGGCCGGCGAGTTCGGCAAGCGGCTGGACTACGAACTGGCCGACGCCGGCGCGCGGCTCCTGCTGCGTCAGGTCGAGAGCGATATAGTCATCATCGGCATCGACGCAAGAAGCCTTTCGGAACTGCAGGAGTGGCCCTGGCCGCGAGGCTATCACGCCGCGCTGATCGACAGGCTTGCGCCGGCTTCGCCGAAGCACCTGTTCATCGATATCGACTTCAGCTCCCCGTCGAACCCGGACGACGACAGGCTCCTCGAGTCCGCGCTTGCGCGGTGGAACGGCGCGCCCGTCATCCTGCCCGCGTTCAACCAGCATGCCACCGCGACCGATGACGAACTGCTGCTGACCACCCCTCTGGAGCGCCTCACGCGGCACGTCTCGATCGCCTCGGTAAACCTCCAGCCGAGCGTCGACGGGCTGGTGCGAAGCACGCCGGCCGCCTTGAGCTTCGCAGGCGAAACGATGCCCTCCGTGGCGTCTCTCCTCCACGGGGGGCCTGGGGCAGTGGATGAGGAACTCAAGCTCGATTTCACGATCGATCCAGCATCGTTTCATTTCATCTCGTACAGCGACGTCCTCGCAAACCGCGTGCCGGCCGAGTATTTCGCGGACAAGATCATATTCGTCGGCGCCACGGCAGTGGAACTGGGCGATAACGTCGCTGTTCCCCTGCACCGCTCGTTGCCCGGCGTAGCTGTCCTGGCGCTCGCCTACGAGAGCCTCCGTGATGGTTCTCACGCTCCACTGCCGCCGTTGATTCACTGGAGCCTGTTAGCGGCGTGCGCCCTGGCTCTCGCGTTCCTGTTTTGTCATCAGAGCTGGCGCCGGAACATCCTGATCGGCATCGGATCGGTCACGTTCGCCGCCTCGATGTCGGCGTTCCTGTACTCGTCGTTCGACACCATCGTCGAACTCGTTCCATTCCTGCTGACGGCGATGACCGCGTACCTCCTGTCGACACTGAGAACGTTGGAAGGCCAGACGCTCCGCGCGCTGGCCTACGCGGTCGGGCTGCGAAAGCGCGACGCGCTCTTGAAAAGCATCGTGCTGTCGTCGACCGACTGCATCGTCTGTATGGACGCGTCCGGCTCGATACAGACGGCCAATCCGGCGGCAGCGAAACTCTTTTGCTGCGAACCCGGCCGGCTTGCCGGAAGCTCGATACTCGAGTTCATTCCATCACTTGAACCGGCGGACCGTCTCTCGCTCGAACTCGAAAGAATGTCCGGATCGCTGTTCGAAAGCACGGGCCGTCTCGAGGACGGCGAAACTTTCCCGGTGGAAGTGTCGATCAGCCGGGTGAGGCTGAAGGACGAGCAGCTCTATACCGCCATCATTCGCGACATCAGCGAACGCAAGGCCCAGCAGCGACAGCTGCAGTTCCAGGCAACGCACGATCCTTTGACGGCGCTCCCGAACCGTCCCGCGCTGGCTGCACGGCTCGACTCGATGCTCGCCAACGCCGGGCCGGCAAACCCCGTGGCACTGATGATGATCGATCTCGATCGCTTCAAGGAGGTCAACGATACACTGGGCCACAACGTCGGTGATTACGTGTTGTACGAAGTCGCACGGCGGCTGGAGAAAATCATCCTCGAACGCGGCTTCATCGCCCGAATCGGCGGCGATGAGTTCGCGCTCGTGGTAGAACGCTGCAGCGACCGTGCGGAAATCGACCGCCTCTCCCATGAACTGGTGGAATGCTTGAAGAAGCCCATCGAAACCTGCGGGGTTGCCATCGATGTCGGCTTGAGCATCGGCATCGCCGTTTACCCTCAGGACGCTGCCGATGCGGAAGCACTGTTCAAGAACGCGGATGTCGCGATGTACGTCGCCAAGCGGAGCCGCAGCGGCTTCGAATACTACAATGCAGCCTCCGACCGGCACAGCGTGCGCAAGCTGACGACGGTTACGCGGCTGCGCAAGGCCATAGCCGACGATGAACTGAAGCTTTGCTTCCAGCCGCAGGTCAACCTGAAGACCGGGCGGGTCGAGAGCGTCGAGGCGCTGTTGCGTTGGGAGGATGCGTCGCTTGGCCGGGTTTCGCCGGACGAATTCATCGCGCTTGCAGAGACGACGGACCTGATCCAGCCATTGACGGAGTGGACGCTGCGCAGGGCGTTCACGCAGTCCGCCCTGTGGCATGCCGAAGGAATTAGCTTGCGGGTCGCGATAAACCTGTCGGCGCGCGCCCTCCAGGACGCCGGCTTTCCCGCGCAGCTCGCAAGCATGATGCGTGAGACGGGGGTCAGGCCGGAACAATTCGAACTGGAAATTACCGAAAGCGCGATGATGATCGACCCGAAGCGGGCGCTCAGCGTGATCGGCAAGCTGAGCGGGTTGGGTCTCCTGATCTCGATCGACGATTATGGCACCGGCTTTTCGTCGCTCGCGTATCTCCGCGACCTGCCGGTCCATGCTCTCAAGCTGGATAAATCATTCGTCATGAACATGCAGCATCACGACGACCGCGTAATCGTCGAATCGACGGTGCAACTCGCGCATGCCCTCAACCTGAAGGTAGTCGCCGAAGGCGTGGAGACGGAAGCAGATGCGGCGTTCCTGAAAGCCTGCGGTTATGATTACGGACAAGGCTATCTTTACAGCGTCGCGCTCGAGCCGGAAGCACTGCTGAAATGGATCCGGCGATACGACACTGCAATGGTGAGCGAGTATCGCAGGAACTCGGCCCGGCAGCTGAGCCTTCACTGAAGGGCGGCAAAAAAAGCCGTGTACGCGGGTATCTGTACGCGGCTCGACTCCAGCTTGCTTGCCGTGAATCCATGCCCGCACAACGCCTCCGCACGTGATAACAGCGGCAGGTCGTAGCCGACCATGGTGCTGTCGAAGTTGAAGACGGCGAGCACACTGCTCATCCCGTACTCGCGAACGAACGCGATCGTGTTTAGCGGCGATTCGAGAAACCGGATGTCGCCGGACTTGAGAGCCGGCTGGCCGCGCCGCCATCGGACGAAGGTTCGATAGGCGGACAGCACTGAGTCCGGGTCTCTCTGCTGCGTTTCGACTGCTTTTTCGCGGTGCTCCGCCGGCAAAGGCAACCAGGGCTTGCCGCCCGTAAACCCGGACGTCGCGTCCGACACCGTCCAGGGCATCGGCGTGCGGCAGCCGTCGCGGCCCTCGAAGAGCGGCCAGAACGCCATGCCATACGGGTCCCGGATGTCTTCCGGGGCGATATCCGCCTGCGTAAGGCCGAGTTCGTCCCCCTGATAGGAACAGACGGATCCTTTGAGCGACAGCAGCAACGCGTTCAGGAGTTTCGACCTTGCCTGCGGACTGCCGTCGCCACCCCAGCGCGTCGTGACCCGCGCCACGTCGTGGTTGCCGATCGAGCGGCATGGCCAGCATTTCACCGCATTGTTCTCGAGGCTCTCGACTGCGTTACGAATGTGCTCGAGGGAAAAATCGTCGGCCAGCAATTCGAAGTTGTAAGCCATGTGCAGCCGGTTGCTGCCGCTCGTGTACTCGATCATCGTGTCGATCGGGTTCTCGCCGGTCACTTCACCGAGCAGGACGACGTCGCGATACCGGTCGCTCAATCGGCGCAGCTGCTGCAGGAATACGAGGTTCTCGGGTTGCGTGTTGTCATGAAGGTGATACTGCCAGGCATACGGATTGTCCGTGCGGTAACCGCGCCCTACCCGCTCGCCGCGCGGTTTGGCGGGATTGTCGCGCAGCTCACGGTCGTGGTAGCAGAAGTTGATGGCATCGAGACGCATGCCGTCCACTCCAAGCTTGAGCCAGAACTCGACTTCCTCGAGCATCTGCCGAATGACCGCCGGCTCGTGGTAGTTCAGGTCCGGTTGACTGGCCAGGAAATTGTGCAGGTAGTATTGCTCGCGGCGAGGGTCCCATTGCCAGGCTGAGCCACCGAATACCGACAGCCAGTTGTTCGGCGGGGTGCCATCTGCTTTGGGGTCCGACCACACGTACCAGTTCGCTTTGTCATTGTCGCCCCTGGAGCGGCTTTCGGTGAACCACGAGTGCTGGTCGGAAGTGTGGCTCAAGACCTGATCGATGATGACGCGGAGTCCCAGACCGTGCGCCCCTTCGACCAGCCGGTCGAAGTCGTCGAGAGTACCGAATATCGGATCGACGGCGCGGTAATCGCTGACGTCATAGCCGAAGTCTTTCATCGGCGACTGGTAAAACGGCGACACCCACAACGCGTCGACGCCTAAATCGGCGATGTACCCAAGCTTGTCGATGATCCCGCGGAGATCGCCGATACCGTCGTTATTACTGTCCATGAAGCTGCGCGGATACACCTGGTAGATTACCGCGCCGCGCCACCATGGCTCGTCATCGCTTCCGACGCCGGCAAGCTTCAGGGTATTGAGGTCTGGCGCATCCATGGTTGTCGGAGTGTTGAAGATAGGCGGCAAGAAGTTTGCGGTGCACGGTTGTCGCAAACTAGCGAGTTGGCGGCGCCGGGGCAACACAATGCATACGAATTCATAGGTCGCACACGGGGTTAGGGCCTGATGAATACGTATGCAATCCGTTGTGGCCCCCCAACACCCTGCCTATACTGATTTCGAGTTCTTCAGCCAGCCGCAAAAGCTGCGCACGTGATTCGCGCGCTGCCGCAGAGGGCCGTGCAGCCGGGCCGGCACGTAACGCCACAGGGGGAGATCCAAGATGGTCACGAACGCGAGAAATGCCGTTGGGCAAGGCGGACGGCAGTTCAATACTTTCACCGGCGTACGCCGCACCGCGCTGTCGCTCGCGATCGCCGCGGCACTGCACGGCACCGCCATGGCGCAGTCCGCGACGGACGGACAGGACGACGAGATCGAAGAGATCACCGTCACGGGCGTCCGCAGCAGTATCCTCAACTCCATCGACGCGAAGCGCAACAACGATGTCGTCGCCGAATTCGTCGACGCCAGTGATCTCGGCCAGCTGCCGGACGTTTCCATCGCCGACGCCCTCGGGCGCCTGCCCGGCGTCACCACGGTCCGCGACAGCGGGCAGGGTTCGCAGCTGAATATCCGCGGCATGAACGGCGATTTCGTGCAAACGACGCTCAACGGCCGCGAACAGGCGAGCACCAGTGGCTACACTGCCGGCAGCCGCTGGATCGCGTTCGACCAGTACCCGTCCGAGCTGATCAACCAGGCAGCCGTGTACAAGTCGCCCAAGGCGTCGCTCATCGAGGGCGGTGTTGCCGGTACCGTCGAGCTCAAGACGGCGAATCCGCTCCGTCAGGCCGAGGACCACACGGTTACCTCGAACCTGCGTTATTCATACAATGACGGTGCGAGCGACGTCGGCGGCGACGATACCGGCGGGCGTATCAGCGCGTCGTACATGGGCAAGTTCGCCGAGGACAGGCTGGGTGTGGCGGTCGGCTTCGCCTGGCTGGACCAGCCGAACACGGCAGAAGAGGCGATCAGCTCCGGCGCGGGCAACGGTTACCGGACCAATGGCATCGACGCCGACGGCGACGGTGCCGAGGACCGCATTTCCGACCAGTTCCTGCTTCGTGGCGCGTCCGGTAACGACGAACGCCTGGGCGTCATCGGCTCGCTGGTGTTCGAACCGACCGACGCGCTGTCGTTCCAGCTCGACTATTTCCGCTCCGAGTTCGAGTCCGAGGACTTGAAGCAGGGCTTCGTCATCGAAGGCCTGCACCGCAATGCGAGCACGTACGGGTTCTCGGACGGCACGGTCAACGGCGGTTTCGTCACGGGCGGGACGGTGGCGCTGACCGGCACCACCGGGCCCTGGATCGAGGTCCGTAATGAGGACCAATCCACCGACTCGACGACGGAAAGCTTCGGCCTGCGCGGTAACTGGCTGGTCACCGAGCGCCTGTCGCTGGGCGTCGACGTCGCGACCAGCAGCGGCGAAAAGACCCGTCTCGACCGCATCGCTACGTTGCACGCGTACGAATTCGGCTCCGGCATCCTGACTGACGGCACGGTCGTCGAGACCTGGCAGGAACTGGCCGGCCAGTCGTTTACCTTCCGCAACAACCCGGAAGACGCGCCGACGATGACGTTCAATACCGACTACACCGACCTGAGCCACATGCGCCTGTCGGACTGGGAGCAGTTCCCCCACGAGTACAAGGACGACCTCGACAGCTTCAACCTCGACCTTCGCTATGACACGGAAGGGTTCATTTCCTATGTCCAGGTCGGCGGCCGTTATTCGGACCGGACGTTCGGCGACGATCGTGCGACGTTCCGCTGGGGGCGGCGCGAAGGCCAGAGCCGGCAGGTCGTGGGCGGCGCGATCGAGGACCAGTTCTGCGAGAACAACCCGAGCGGGGTTGCGTGCATGCCGATGCCGCTTGACGGCTTCGTCAGTGCTGCGTCCTTCGGTGGCGGCCTCTCGAGTTTCCCGGGCTACGTAATCGTCGATCTCGACGGGATCGCGAACGACGTGTTCGGCGCCGGCAATTACGACGCGAACAAGGACTGGAATCACAACTGGACGCTCATCGAGTCCGGTTCGGTCGAGGAAAAGGTCGAGGCCTTCTACGTCGAAGCCGGCATCGACACCGAGATGTTCGGCTTACCCGTCACCGGCAACATCGGATTGCGCCATGTGCGCACCGACACGAAGTCGGTCGGTATCCAGCTGGTCGGCGACGTGGACGGCGACGGCACACCGGACGGGGTGCCGATCACCGACGATCTCGGCGTGACCACCAACGATTATGCGCCGGTCAAGTACGGACCGGAGTACATCGACAACCTGCCGTCGCTGAACCTCGCGTTCCACCTGACGGACAACGACCAGATCCGCTTCGCCGCGGCGAAGGTCATGGGCCGTCCGCCGGTGTTCCAGCTGCGCGGGGGCGCCGGGTCCTGGACCGATACGGCGAACGACGGCGTCAGCCCGCGCTACAACGTGTGGGCGAAGGGCAACCCGAACCTGGATCCGTTCCGGGCCGACCAGCTCGACCTGTCCTATGAGCACTATTTCGAAGACGGCGGTGCGTTCGTCGCCGCGGTGTTCTGGAAGGACATAGAGTCACTGGTCGAGAATATTGTCTATACCGAAAACGACTTCGGCGGTGACTTCACGTGGGAGGATATCGGCCTCGAGGCGCCTCCGGGCTTCGTGGAAGGCCAGTACGAGACGGCGCAGAACAACGACAACGGCGGCTACATCCGCGGTATCGAACTCGCGTACACCACGACCTTCGACGCGCTGCCCGGGATTTTCGGAGGCTTGGGCATCAACGCGAACTACGCCTACACGGAAAGTGAAACCACGATCAACGGCGGTGGCAATTTTCCGGACCAGGAGCTGCCCTTGCCCGGACTGTCGAAAAATGTCTGGAGCACGACTGTGTTCTGGGATATCGATCGTTTCAGCACGTACGTGAACGCGCGTTACCGCGACGAGTACGTATTCTCCGGCACGTCGCCGGGCGGCGCGTCATTGCAATGGGCCGACGAATACCTGGTCGTGGACTGGCAGGCGGCATACCTGTTCGACAACGGCATCGGGCTGGTCGCACAGGTCAACAACCTGACCGACGAGGTCAACAGCACGAACTTTGGTTCCGAGTGGGCCGTCGGCGAAGCGAAGACCTTCGGCCGCCAGTTTTATCTGGGCATCAACTACAGGACCAACTAGTCGGCCAACGGCCCGTCCCCCCGGGCCCGGCCGCACCTGGAAGCCGC
>Ga0268386_10000335_pt1 | contig 29032 bp, 21 predicted proteins | sample RVTome_15_FD_200260 | JGI IMG/M metagenome (GOLD analysis project Ga0268386, IMG submission 200260) | Soil microbial communities from uranium-contaminated site in the Upper Colorado River Basin, Wyoming, United States - RVT150D86... ... | reverse complement strand
TGCTACAGAGTGTCGATCCGAAAATCACGATCAAAAAGCGAGTCGAGCGTTCGCTTTCTTTGGCCACTGATGTTGTGAAGGCGGACGATCCACTCGAACCCATTATGGACGCGCCTCAGTTTCCGCAGCCCATGTATGAAGCGCTGCGCGACCTTTCGCAGGACTTTCTTCTCCCCGGTCTAGAGCACGTGCCGGCGAATACTGTTACGTTGCTCGGAATCAATTCCAAGTTCGTCGAATCCTTCCTTGTAGGACTGAATGCGGAAATGAGCCATGAGCTGCTCTGGCGCAATTACCCGACGGATCAGCGTGGTACATACTTTCGACAGTTCTGGGACACGTCGGTCAACGATGCCGAGCCCGACATTGAAGCCATCAGCAAATGGAACGACCACCAACTGGGCCAGAACTCCCCGGACACCAGTGGCAAGTTGGTGTTACTGATTCGCGGTGAGTTGCTGCGAAGGTATCCGAATTCGGTGATCTACGCCGTGGCCGCTGTGAAAAGAGGCTTGCAATTGACGCTTTCGGAAGACGAGCGCCATCCACTCTTTCGTGGCTCCCTGAAACCCGACGTCACGTTCCTTGGCTTTGACCTGACCGAAGCGCAAGCCAAAGGCGACGAGCCCCCGCACGATCCCAATGGATGGTTCTTTGTGGTTCAACAACAGCCGGCTGAACCATGTTTCGGGATGGATGTGGCGGACTTTGCTAAAGAAGCGCCGCCAATAACCACAACTTGGAATGAACTAAGCTGGCGACACATGGCCCAAACCGAACAGCAACTAGAGGCGTTATCGTACGTTTCGATCGACTCGATCAAAAGTGTGCTACCAAACATCGACACGCAAAATATCGACAACGCGACGTGGGGCAAGAACTCGTCGCATCTCGCATACATCACGCTGCAGCGCCCGATGCGCATTGCTATTCACGCAAGAGAGATGATTAAGAAGGTTTAGGTCGAACGTGGTCACTGGCAACCCGCACATTCCGAACATCGAGAACACTCCCGAAGTCGGAACGCAACTCTCTTCTGGACCAGCTCGCCCGCTCGTCTTGTTTCCTGTGCGGCTTGAGACTCGATTCTTTCAGCAAGCGGACGGGACGTTCGAGCTTCGTGTGCGCGTCTATCCGGATAAAGTTCACATTGATTCGCACGAGCCAGAGTTGACTGACGATGAGTTGACCTGGGGAAAGCACTTTTGGGAACAGACGTGGCGAGCAGCGAAGAATGAAGAACGTCTAAAAACTGCGTGGCGGCAGCTTGCTGACCGTTTAGACCCGCAACGTGCGGCGTGGGTCGCTCGTGTGCTCAAGCCGCTCAATCCTGACGATCGTCCTAAGGATGAAATCGGAAACAGTGACCCTCTGCCAGATGCGGTGCGCTTCCCGACGTCGGCGAGGAAGGACGAAGCCTGGTCGCGAGCGCCGCGCACTCGCGTGCTGCCCGACTTCTGGAGCGTCCTTGGTTACAAAGACGGAAGGCTCGTCGTGAACGCCAAGGGTGGTCCAATAAAGGATCCTCTTGCCACCGGTCCTAACCCTTCTCGTTCTGCCAATGTCGATGAAATGGGGATCGACCAAGATATGACGTGGATGGTGGATTACGAGGCGGCAGAAGAAGTCGGTATGGCGGTTCGCGCCAAACTCTCTCAGCAAGAAGCGGCGGCAGGTTTGGATTTCTTGCTGGTAGTCGGAATCAAGGATTCTCCGGATGCGAACGCGCTGCTTGCGGAACTGCTCAAGGCTCACCATTACACCGATGGACTCAGCTTCGTTCCGCAAGGCACACCTTCTAACAACACTCAGGATGCACCCTCGGGTTTTACTTCGAACGATCCCGGTCACGAAGCAAGCTATCTTGCGGAACGAACGGAGCCTCCAGCTCAATCTGCTGACGGTTCGAACTCCGATCTACTTATCCATGCATTTGGATTAGCCAAAGCGGACCACGTACTCGACAACGTTCCGCACGGCACCGCGCGGGAACAGTTTGACGCAAGTCAAATGAATACTGCGTTGTGGGAAGCAACATGGGGCTACTTTCTCCTCCAGATGCTGGGAGCTGACGGAACCGGCGACAGTCCGCTGAAGGACGAGGACATTGCCTGGGCGCGTAATCACTTTATTGACTACGTCCGCGCGGGTGGACCACTGCCCGCGTTGCGTATCGGCAAACAACCTTATGGTGTTCTTCCGGTGACTTCGCTCAGCGCGTGGAAGCCACAAGTGGGCCAGGAGAACGAGTTTAAGCGCGACATTCTGTTACAGGACTGTTTGAATCGGCTGCGCGACATTTGGCGACGCAATTTCCAGGATGTGCCACGTCTCGGTCGCAGTGAGGATGTTGCTGGTCGTGGTCTCGTTACTGACCTCGCCGAAGTGCTGAGCATGGATGCGTTGTCGTCCAGTTACTCTATTCGCCAACTGCTGGGCCGACATTACCTCGACAACCTGTTGGTTTTTCTCAGTGCCGATTTTTTCCTGGACATTTGGGAAGCGGAAATCCCTGAGATTCCTCCAGAAGTGGAGCCACCCGAGATCGAAGATCCGCCAGAAGAGCTGCCTCCGCATCTGCGCATTCAGTTCATCAGGCAACAACAAGCAAGGCGGCTCGCATTTATCAGGGAACAAGAGGCAATTAGGCGCAATGCCATGCGAGCGCGAGAGCAAATGCTCGCTCGAATTAGCGGCAAGCGAGCTTCCCTTCCCGAGTGGTGGGCCGTACAGGAACGGCTTACTGGCAGTGTGTTGAACGAACTTGGTCTATCGTGGCGGCCGAGAATGGCACGCGCGGTGTTTTCAACGCCTGTCGCAACACTCAGTGGCGCTCTGGTCCAAGCCGATAAGGGGTTGTCTCTTTCGCCGAACTACATCGAATCACTTCTTGCGGCACGAGATCTCAGCAAACCGGCTTGGTTTAGTGGTGAAACACTTGAGCAGCCATCACCACACACGCTGCTTCATCTGTTGTTGCGCCATTCAATGTTGCTGGAATATGCAAACGCCGCGTCGCGTTTACTAATCGATCGTAACCCATCGTTAGTCGAACTACGTCGCGAGCCCGAACTATTGAGTGTGCAACCTGGCGAGGCAACGCAAACCATCTGGGAGCAGTTCAAGTCCGGTATCAACGTGGCTGGCGAGGCAGAGCCGCTGCGGGTCGGAGAGTATTTACTCAATTTCACACCTTCGGGCGAACCGGATGTCACGAGAGAGCCCAAGTTGAAACGGTTGAGTGAGTTCCGCGCCAGCCTGTCGCATCTGAAATCGTTAGACGTAGCAACTCTCGAACAGTTGATGACTGGCACGCTCGATCTCTGTTCGCACAGACTCGATGCGTGGATTACTTCGTTTGCAACGAAGCGTCTGGCCGAGATGCGCCGGAATGATCCGAGCGGCGTCCTATTGGGAGCGTACGGCTGGGTAATGAACTTGAAACGGGCCGAGGCTCAAGCGGAGGTTGCCACCCCGGCAGGTGAACAGGGACCAGTGTTTCAATCGGACAGAAACCCCGGCTTCATTCACACTCCTTCTTTGACGCAAGCGTCAGCGGTTGCGATCTTGCGTAGCGGCCACCTGGCCCACTCGTCGGGAAATCAAACGCCCGACGATCTCCTGGCGATCGATCTATCGTCAGAACGTGTGAGGTTGGCGACGTGGCTGCTCGATGGTGTGCGGCAGGCGCAGCCGCTCGGCGCGCTACTTGGTTACCGGTTCGAGCGTCGATTGCAGGAAGCTCGTAAGCCGCAGTTCATTTCCGTCTTTCGCGAACTTGCCCCCCTGGTCGCGCGGAAATTGGAGGCCGGTCAGGCTACGACCGGACCTGTCGAAGCGATAGCGGCCAACAACGTGGTTGACGGACTGGGACTACTGCGGCGCTGGCAACAAGGGAAAGAGGCGCCACCGCCGCAATGGACCGACGACACGATTCCTTTTGGTCAACAGGTCAATCAGAAGACGCCGGCTCTTCCTGCATTCGATCCCAACGACGCTGATTTCAAAGTGATTCGAGATGAGTTCGTCTTCCTTGAGCAGGCTGTCGATTCCGTCAGCGATGCTCTGATGGCAGAGAGCGTCTATCAGGTCGTGCGCGGAAATCCATTGCGCGCCGCGAGCACTGTCGAATCGATTGCAGGGGGCGAAACGCCGCCGCCTGAGCTCGAAGTCGTGCGTACGCCGCGCACGGGCGTTGCCCTGACTCATCGCGTGGTTACTTTGTTTAGTGGGGACGCGCAGCTTCCGCCTCATTGGTCCGTGACCCGCAATTCGTTCCGCGCTGACGCCGAACCGCACTTGAATGCCTGGGCAGCGAGAATGTTGCCTAACCCGGCCAACGTGCGTTGCCTGATTGAGCGACTCGATCCGGCGACTGAGAGAGTTTTGGAAACGAAAGAGGTTCGCCTGGACCAACTGGGCCTGGCTCCACTCGACTACGTTTATGCAATCGAAGGCGGAAAAAGCGGACAGCAGGCGGAAATTGAACAACGCATCCTGTATGCGATCGCGCGCCAGCGAGATGGCTTTGCGCCCGGTTCGTTGCTTCGCGTCAACCCAATTCGCAAACCTGAGTGGAAGATCGATGAGTTGAGTTACGGTGAGTTCGGTGAATTGCTCCGCACGGCGCGCAAACTGCTCACGAGCGGGCGTGCGCTGGATGATGATGATCTCAACCCACCTGACCGAACTACTGATTTCAGTGCGGACGTGTCGAAACTAACCGAACGCGCGTCTCGAGCCGAGGAGTCAGTGCGCCAGACTTCGCGCGACTTCCAAACGCAACTCTCAACACCTGAGACGGCTAGCCTGGAAATGTTGCGGGAATTGATTTTGCGCTCGGCGGCTTTCGGCGTCGCTGGCGCTGTGCCACTTTCCGTTGCTGGCGACTTTCTACCTGACCGCCAAGTCTTGCTCACACAAGCAGGCTCAATTCGAAAAGAGCTGGAGCAACGTGTTGTTTACCTGGATGACCTGGCGATACGTTTTAATGCCGCCACCGCAAGAGTCGAAGATAGACACAAACACGCACTGGCTCGGCTTCAACTCGTTTTCGGCAAAGCGTTCATCGTACTGCCTCTCTTCAAGGCGACAAATGTTGAGGAGCTCGAGAGAGCACTGGCTGATAGCGAAAAAGTACAGGGCGGAGATCCGTTAGCTTCAGTAACCTGGTTCCACCGGATGGCGCGCGTGCGAGACGGCGTGGCTCGGCTCAGAGCCGCGCTTAGTTATTCTGAAGCACTCAACACCGGCGAAAAGCTCAACCTGAAGATCGCTCAGCTTCCATACGCCGAGGATGACCGCTGGGTTGGCCTGCCGCTCGAAGCCGGGAAGAGTTTGCCCGGTGGAAAACTTTCTCTCGCCGTGCAGTCCGCCGGGAAGGTTGACGTGCGCCAGCCGCTGGCCGGTGTGTTGATCGACGAATGGGTTGAAGTGGTGCCAAGCACGACTGAGACTACAGGGATCGCGTTGCAATACGATCAACCCAACGCTGCACCACCGCAATCGATTCTGGTCGCCGTGCCGCCGGACGTTGAATCACCGTGGACCACCTGGTCCTTGCAGCAAGTGCTGCTGGAAACATTGGATCTGGCCAGGATCCGCGCCGTTGATTCTGTGACACTGGATGAGGTTGGGCATTACCTCCCCGCGCTTTACTTTGCCTACAACACGCTTGGCGACACCGTTTCGACCGACTTTACAGCGATCAAGTAGCGAACCATGGCATCAATCACCAGTTGGATGCGCCTTCAGCCGCTCAGCCGCAACGCTGAGATGAAGGCCAGTTTGCAGGCCGGAATCTACGATCCGCTCTGGTTGCTTGCTCGCCAATGGCAACTCGGCGAGTTCCAGGGAGAAGACAACGGCTCACCAATAATGGCCCGTTGGCGCTCTGAAGGGGCAATGCTTTCCCGCTACTTTTCCGGTGCGATCAAATCAAACACGATAGCTGATGCCCCGCGTTACGACCCCAGCATGCCACTTGAAACATTAGTTGAGCGAGAGGCAGTTCGTCCGGCAACAGATCAAACATCGCAGTCGGAAAACCTAAGACTGGCGGCCGAAGCTGGTCAGCAGTTCTTGCGTATGCTGGACCGAATGCGGGAAGCGGAAACGATTTCGCGTGACTACCGCGCAGCTTTCATTCGCCAGTATCCGTTTCCGCGATTGACGGCAGAGCAACGGGCCAAGCTCGACAGCGACAGCCTCAGCTTCATTGATGTGATGGCCTCACGTGTCCCCGACGGACGGCAACTCCATACGGCGTTTAATGTAACCAGCGCGGGAGTCATCGTCATCGTGCCCGAACTGCAGATTGCTCCTGGAGATTTGGCAGACGTGAGGGAGGGCGCGCGACTTTGGTTGACATGGCTCGACACCCTTTTCAGTGAGCCTGAAAAAGAGAATCCGACATGGTTGCCGGAACGCATGGAGTATGCATTTTCAGTCGGCACGCGTTTCAGCGAGGGCGAGTGCCCACTAACCGCTCAGGAGTATTTTGAAGGTCACTTGGACTGGTACGCCTTCGATGTAAACCTTGAAGTGACGCTCGGAGGAGCGTCAGACAATGTCGGTACAGACATCGCGCGCACTGCCATCCCCGCTCCAGTCAGTTTTCGCGGCATGCCAACGGCGCGGTTTTGGGAGTTTGAAGACGCACAGGTTGACTTCGGCTCAGTGGATGCTGGGCCAACGGATCTGGCGCGTATGCTGCTCGTCGAGTTTTCCTTAACGTACGGCAACGACTGGTTTGTCATTCCAATCGACTTGGATGTTGGCTCCCTCTATCGATGTCGTTCGTTGGTCATCGAGGACACGTTCGGCGTACGGACGCTCATCAAACCCTCCAGCGAGTTGGGTAAACCGAATTCAACGTGGCGAATGTTCCAGCAATCTTATACCCGCGGGAGCGGGCTCGAGGAGCCAGCGTCAAATCTGTTTTTTCTGCCACCATCTCTTCTGATGGGTCTGGAGAGCCGTCCGATTGAAGAGGTGCTGTTCCTGCGCGACGAGATGGCGAACATGGTGTGGGGTGTCGAACGCATAATCGAAAGCTCGACTGAGCAACCATTGAATAGATTTGAGCAACAGCGCGAGTTGACACCGTCACCGCCCGAGCGATCTGATCAAAACAAATTGATCTACAAATTGGTTACTGAAGTTCCAGACAACTGGGTTCCCTTACTCCCAGTTAAGAGCAGCGAAGGTCTGCGTTTGAGACGCGGTAGGGTGCTAAAGGTCGATGGACCACCGGAATTTGTACAGGCACAAGGCCGCATTCTCAATCCGGATGGCACGAGTGACCAGGGTTTGAGAATTTTCGAGGAAGAAATCCCGCGCGAAGGTGTTCGTGTCACACGCAGTTATCAGTACACCCGCTGGTTCGATGGCTCAACGCATTTATGGATCGGGCGGCGTAAGCAGGTCGGCCGCGGTGAAGGATCGAGTGGCCTACGTTTTGACGTCGTTTAGACTCGATGTCGATCTGAACGAGTGCGCCGCGATCTGCCGACGCTTGCGCGGTCTGTCACCAGGCCGCGGGCTAGTGTAGGTCTGCGAGTCTGACCGCCAGTTCACTGAGGCTCTTGCTGGGCTGCTCCACCACATCCCGGAGTCCGATGGGTTCTGCTGGGGACCTGCACCGCGGTCGGACCACGGAAAACCAGAAAGTTGGCGTGGTCCGACTCCAACACGTCATCGGTCAGGGCTTGGGGCTGATGTCGATCTCTTCCATCTGGTCGTCGTGGAAGGCCAGCCGGTCCTTCAAATCCAGATGCTCCTCGTAAGGATCCTCGTAGCTCCAGGCGGCGTCGCTCAGCTTCCTGTCGCCGACAATGAGGCTGTAGTAGCGAGCCTTGCCTTTGAACGGACATTCCGTCGTCGTATTCGAACGCGCCAGCGTGGTCATGCTCACGTCAGTGCGAGGAAAGTAGTAACGCGCGGGCTGCCCATCTTCGTCGACTTTGATGACGTCATGAGATTCCGCCACGATCTGGCCGTTGGCCCGGACCTGGATTCGTTGCCCGAGATGCGTTTCCCGCACTTTGTGCTCGGGCCATCTCCGATGCCCTGGTGATTTGCTCATTCTTACCTCCGCGCTCGGTTCTGGCTGCAAACGGCGCCAGCTTTCCTCTTCCGGCCTTGCTGTGGGCAGCGGCACTTCACGACTTTGCGTAGGTTCCGTTGCACGACACCTTCTCGAGAATCTTCCCTTGCATCGCCGTCTCGAGGTCGTCGCGCGTCGCCCCTTCGGGCAGATCGAGCGCTTCCTTGAGCGCGAAAACGCTGAAGCGATAGCGATGGCGACCGGACGGCGGACAAGGTCCGCGATAGCCGATGTCGTCGAACCCGTTCTTTCCCTGCCTCGCATTGCGGAGCGGGCCGGGGTCGCCGCCTCGCCCTGCGCCTTCCGGAATCTCCGTCACCGTAGGCGCTAGATTCCAGGCGAGCCAGTGGTAGAACGTGCCGTTCGGCGCGTCGGGATCGTCGACGATAAGCGCCAGGCTCTTCGTTCCGACAGGAACACTGTCGATCTGGAGCGCAGGCGAGACATCGTCGCCTTGGCAGGTGTACTTGCGCGGAATTTCCTGGCCATCCTGAAATGCAGGCGATTTCACGTCCATCTCCGGGTCCTCCTCTGCTTGTCAGAAACCAGAGCAGATGGCGTTGCAGAAACCATGCCGGTCAGCGGCAGCCATCGGCAGCGTGGGGTCGACCACGGGCCAGTCATCGGATCACAAGCCTGGTTCAGCCGGTCGACAGCGTCGGGTCGGGCCACGGCACCTCTGATACTGCAGCAATTGGCAGCACAGGCCGCAAATACCCGCTTAGAGTGACGATCTGCGGGTTATTTTCCCGCGGCTAACGCGGCGCGGGACCAGTCATCGCATCAGAAGCGTGGTGAGCCGGCGGATTGGCGTTAGCCGCCGAAAATCCGCGCGAATTCGTGGCGCTAAGACGGGATGGGTGCCCGCGCCGGGGAAGGGTTCAACGAGAAATCAGCGGGTTGTCATGGTCCGACCCCAACAGCGCCCTTGCTCACGGTCGATTCTGGCGCCGGGACGTCGAGGCGGCTCGCCACGACGGAAACCGGCTGGCGGCGCCTGTGGCTCGGGCGCCGCGATTTCCCAGTGTCAAACCGCCCCGACCCCGTGCCTGACGCACGGCGGTGCATGGCATGCATCGTGCACGGCAATCCATACCGCCCATTCAACGAACAGAGGGAAATGATCCCGGACACCTCTGACATCAGAACACCAACACACAACGCCGCTTGAATCGCCCCGAAGGGACGCAACCATCGATGCGCTCGCCGCCGCAGCGTGGCTCGAACACGGCGTGTTCACGGCCGATCCGGTCCTGATCGGGTCGGTGCGCGTTCGGCGTGTGGCGCTGCCGGTGCTTCCGCTGCCTCCACGAAATGGGTTATTTGCACATCGACGGTTCTGCCAATCAGCTCACCGAGTGGGACGGCGCGGCACTGCGGGGCGCTGCGCTTGCGCCGTCCGTTGCCGGACCCGTTGGCTGCGCCGCGCGCATGAGCGATCCAACCGGGGCTCCCGAGCGGACGCGGTCGCAGCGGTCCTCAGGCGAATCTGGTCTCCGGGCCACGGCGCTTTGCCTTCTGCTCGCGCTCTTGCCGGCCGCGGGCTATGCGAAGCCGCTCGAGATCGAGATCGTCGGCATCGAGGACCCCTTGCTCGAGAACGTGCGCCTCTTCCTGTCGCTGAGCGAGATGGACGGGCGCGATGTCGTGGAGGCGACCGGAAAGGATAAAGGCGAATCGATGATTTCCGAGTTCGACCTGCAGCGACTGCACGGCGATGCCACCGGCGAGGTCCGCCAGGCGCTGGAGCCCTTCGGGCATTACCGGCCGACGATCGATGCAAAGCTTACGGAAGAGCCCGATCGCTGGCTCGCGCACTACCGGATCGACGCCGGTCCGGTAACGCGGCTCGGCGCGACGAGGATCGAAATCGTCGGCGAAGGCAAGGACCTGCCCCTGCTCGAGGAGACCCTGGCGGCCGTGGAACTCGAGCGCGGCGAGCCCCTGCTGCACGCCCGCTTCGAGCAGGCGAAGAGCCGTCTCTACGACACGGCCTATGCCGCCGGCTACCTGTCGGCGGAGTGGAAGACCAGCGAGGTCCGCGTGCATCCCGACCGGGAACGCGCGGACGTCGAGCTCGTCCTCGACAGCGGGCCGCGGTTCTATTTCGGCGAGATCAGCTTCGAGCAGAACGTGCTGGACCCCGCCCTGCTGCACCGCTACGTACAGTTCGAGGCCGGCGAGCCTTACGACACCCGGCGCCTGCTCGACCTGCAGCTCGCCCTGAGCGACAGCCAGTACTTCGAGCGCGTCGAGGTCGATCCGAAACGGGATCTGGCCGGGGACGATCATCACATCCCCGTGACCGTCACCACCGTTCCGGCCAAACCTCAGCACTACACGATCGGCGTCGGGTACGCAACGGACACCGGGCCGCGTCTGACGCTCGGCGCGATCCTGCGGCGGATCAATCGCGCGGGACACCGGGTGCGCGCCGACCTGCAGCTTTCCGCGATCGAGAGCGCCGTGTCCGCGCGCTACGAGATTCCGATCGAGAACGTGGCAACCGACGTGCTGGCATTCACGGCGACCGCGCGGCGCGAGACGATCGGCGACGCCGAGACGGACCAGTTCCTGGCCGGCGCGAGCGTGGACGACGGCTGGCGCGGCTTCCGCCGCCAGCTCTACCTGAACCTGCAGCGCGAGAACTTCGAGTTCGGCGACGGGCCGCAACGGCAGTCGGATCTCCTCGTGCCGGGCGTGACGCTCTCGCGGCGCTTGACGGACGACGTGCAGTATCCCCGCCGCGGCTACAACCTCACGACGGACCTGAGGGGGGCGGCCGAAGGCGTCCTGTCCGACGCCAGTTTCGTGCGGCTGGACGTCGATGCGCGGTGGGTCCGCGCGCTCGGCGACACCATGCGCGTGCTTCTGCACGGCGGCGCCGGTGCGCTCAATACGTCCTCCTTCGAACGCCTGCCGCCGTCGCAGCGCTTCTTCACCGGTGGCGACCGCAGCGTTCGCGGCTATGGCTACCAGGAGATCGGCAGCCGCAATGCCGAAGGCGCGGTCGTCGGCGGCGAGTATTACGCGCTGGGCAGCGCCGAGCTCGAGTGGCTCTTCTACAAGGACTACGGCGCCGCGCTGTTCTTCGATGCCGGGGATGCGTTTCGTGACTCGCTCGATCTGAAGAAGGGCGCGGGCATCGGCTTCCGCTGGCGCTCGCCGATCGGCATGGTCCGGCTCGACCTGGCGCATCCGTTCGACGACCCGGACGACAGTTTTCGCATCCACTTGAGCATCGGCCCGGACCTGCTGTGAAGCGCGCATCGAAGATCGCGTCGTGGACGATCGGCTCGCTCCTGATCGGGGTGCTGGCCGTGGCCATCTTTCTCGTGGCGACGGAAACCGGCGCCCGCCTCGTGGTGCGACTGCTGCCGGCGTCGATCGAGGTGGCTTCCGTCGACGGGCGCCTGGCCGGTCCGCTGGTCGTCCACGGCGTGCGGCTCAAGACGGCCACCCTGTCGGTCGGCATCGAGCGCGCCGAGCTGCGCTGGCGCCCGGGCCGGTTGCTTTCCGGTGCGTTGGCCATCGATCGCCTGCAGGTGGACCGCGTGAGCGTCACGACGCTGCCGTCTCCTGAGGAGCAGCCTCCGCCGGACTCCGGGCCGTTCGAGCTGCCGTCCGAGATCGGCACGCCTGTCGCGCTCGAGCTCGACGAGCTGGTCGTGAACGACGTCGAATACCGTTCGGCGGCCGCAGCGGAGCCGCTCGTCGTCGAGGCGATGCGCGCGTCGCTGGCCGCGACCGACACGACGTTCACCCTCGAGCGGCTCGAGGTTTCCGCGCCGCTGTTCGACGTCGACGCCGAGGCGGAGCTGATCGCGCGGGGCGACTATCCGCTGGCGGCAAGGGTCGACGCGACGCTGCGCCCGGAGGGGCTGGCGCCGGTGCGCTCGACGACCCGTATCGCCGGCAGCCTGCAGTCGATGCGCGTTCGCGAGACCATCGCCGAACCGTACAACCTGGAAGCGGAGGCCAGGATCTCCGATCCCTTCGAGACGCTGCGGCTCGAGGCCAGCGCGCGCCTGTCCGGCCTGGATCCGGCTACGGTCAAGCCCGGCCTGCCGGAGGCAAGCCTGAGCGTAGAGGTGGCCGCCAGGGGCACGCCGTCGGACCTGGCCCTGCAGGCGACGCTCGACGGCGTTCATCAGGCGCAACGCGTGAACGCCGAACTGGAGGCCGAACTGGAAGACGACCGGCTCAGCATCCGTTCTCTCTCGGCGAGGCTGCCGGGACACGAATCCCGCCTCGACGGCAGCGGCAGCGTCCGGCTGGCCGGCGACTTTCCGACGGATGCGTCCCTGACCTGGCAGGACCTGATATGGCCGCTCGGCGACGATCCGGATTACCGGAGCGCCAGCGGCAGCGTGTCCGTGACGGGATCTCTGGACGACTACCGCGTGTCGGTGCAGGCGGAGCTGACGCTGCCGGGCGAGGTCCCGCTGCAGGCCGCGGTGTCAGGCGACGGGAACCGCGAGCGCCTGGATGCCGAACTGCAGGTGGACATGCTCGAGGGACGGATCGACGGCTCGGCTGCCGTGGCGTGGCGGCCTGTGCTCGAGGCGAGCGTGGAGCTCGACGGCGACGACGTGGATCCGGCTGCGCTGAGTCGCGAGTGGCCCGGACGGATCGACTTCGCCCTGCGGGCGCACGCCGACGTCGCCGACGGCAAGACCCGGGCGCGCCTCGAGACGCTGACCGCGAGCGGCGAGCTGCGCGGCCAGCCGCTCGAGGTCGAGGGCGAGGGTGCGTTCGACGCCGGCGACTTCGTCGTGGACCGGTTGCAGGCCGAGCTCGGCGCGACGCGCCTCACCGCGCACGGCCGGTACGCGGAGGTGGCGGATTTCGAGTGGCAGCTCGTAAGCGACGACCTCGGGGAACTGCTGCCCTCGGCCAGCGGCAAGGTGACTTCGGAAGGCATCCTCAGCGGGTCGCCGCCGCAGGTCCTAATCGACGCGACGCTGCGCGGATCACAGCTCGGCTACCAGGACCACCGGGTCGCGGCGCTGGACCTGACGGCCGACGTCGACCTGACCGATCGCGAAACCTCGACGATCGACCTGCGCATCGAGGGCCTCGAGAGCGCGGCCCTGACCGGCAAGCGCATCGAGCTGACCGTCGACGGGCGGCCGAGCGCGCACCGCGCGTCCCTCACGGCCGAGACGAGCCGGGGACGCGCCGAACTCGAGCTCGAAGGCCGCCTGCGTGATCCCTGGGGCGAAAAGCCGGCGTGGCTGTACCGGCTGACAGATGCGACCGTCGCCTACCCCGAGCTTCGCCCGTGGGCGCTCGACACGCCGGCGGAAGGGACGGTGAGCGGCGCGGAGGTTTCCGCACGACACCACTGCTGGACGAGCGGCCCGGCGAAGCTCTGCCTGGCGGGGCGGCGCACGCCGGAGCGGGTGCGGGCAACTTTCAGCCTCGACGCGCTGGCGTTCGAGTACTTCGCCAGTCTTCTTCCGGCGGGGCTCGAGCTCGAGGGCGAGCTCGGCGGACGCGGCGAGGTCGTGCAGCCGACGGGTGGTGCCCTGCAGGCGGACGTGGACGTGCACACGAGCGAGGGGCGCCTGGCGCTGCGTGCCGGGCCGGCGGACGACGGCGAATCGCGCCAGTCCGGACAGACGCTGCTCGTCCTCGAGCCGAGCCGTCTGTCCCTGACCCTCGACGAGGACACCGCGAAGGCGAGCGCAGACCTCGAGTTCGGGGAGGGACGCGTCGATCTGCAGGCGGAGCTGGCCGCGTCGACGGCGCCGCTGATGCAAAGGCCGCTCGACGGGCGACTCGAGGTCGAGGTGCCGGATATTGCGTTCATCGCGCCCTTCGTGCCGCAGGTCGAAGAGCTGCAGGGCAGGGTGGGCGGCGCGCTGAGCTTCGCAGGCACGCCGGAACGCCCCCGCCTGTCCGGGCGCATCGGACTCGACGATGGCGTACTCGTATCGCCGGCGGCCGGAACGCGGGTCAGCGACCTGGCGGTCGCGCTGGAGGGTCGCGGCGACGCCGCCATCGGACTCGACGCGTCGGCGCGCTCCGGCGGCGGCCACCTGCAGATGGCGGGCGAACTGGGGCTGGGGAAGACGCCGGCGAATGCCACCATCGAGGTGACCGGAGAAGACTTTCAGCTGCTCGGCAACGAGGAGGCACGGGTGTACATCTCGCCCGACCTCCAGGTCGAGGCCGGCGCCGAGGCCGTGCGCATCACGGGCGAGGTCGGGATTCCGCGCGCCGACATCACGCCGCAGGAGCCGCCGGCATCCGCGGTCGCCCCCTCCGAGGACGTCGTCGTTTTGTCGCCGGGTTCGGAGGATGAGACGAATGCGGTGCAGGACCCCGCCGGCCGGCCGGTACACGCCGAAGTCCGCGTCGTGCTGGGCGACGAGGTCCGGTTCGAGGGGTTCGGCCTCGAGGCGCGCTTCGAGGGCGAAACGACGCTGATCCAGGAACCGGACCAGCCGACGCTGGCGACCGGAGAGATCACAATCGCGGAAGGCGAGTATCGGGCGTACGGGCAGGGACTGGTGATCGAGAGCGGCAAGATCCTGTTCGCCGGCGGTCCGGTGACCGAGCCGGCGCTCGACGTCCGCGCCGTGCGCCGGCCGCAGGAGGGGATTCTGGTCGGCTCCCAGGTTCGCGGCACGCTGGAGGAGCCGGAGTTCACGCTGTTCTCCGAGCCGCCGATGAGCCAGCAGGAACAGTTGTCGTATCTCGTGCTGGGCCGCTCGCTCCAGGAAGCGCCGGCGGGCGAGTCCTCCGCGCTGGCACAGGCGAGCCTCGCAATGGGCGTGAAGGGCGGCAGCTTCCTCGCCGAGAACCTCGGCGAGGATCTGGGACTCGACGAGTTCTCGATCCAGAGCGGCTCCGGCGAGGCGGGCGCCGCCAGCGACCCCGCCGACGCGGCACTCGTGGTCGGAAAGTACCTGTCGCCCAGGCTGTACCTGAGCTACGGCATCGGCCTGTTCGATCCCGTCTCCGTATTGACGATGCAGTACGAAATCAACCGGCGGCTGAATCTTAAAACGGAATCCAGCAGCGAAAGCACCGGCGCCGATCTCGTCTACAGCTTCGAGCGCGGAAACTGACTGGGGCGCGGTCCGACCCAGCGCAACGCGCTACTTCCCCAGCTCGTAGAGGTACTCGACGAAGGACATCACCGCCCCGTCGTAGCCGCGCACCGCAGGGTTGGAGGACTCGAGGAGGTAGTACTCGTCAGGGCCGTGGGCGCCGCTGCCGTGGCCGAGCCCGAAGTGTGCGGAGGCCAGGCTGAGCGGTGGGTTGGTGAACACATAGCCGGGGTAGGAACCGGCATTGCGGGGCCACAGCATGGGATCGAGTCCTACGCGCTCGAGCACCGACAGCTGCGCCTGGATCAGGCGCGCATCCGCGGGCGTGCTGGTGGGGTCGTAGCCGCCACTGACGTTAACCTCGACATCGCCGTAGCCGCGCTTCGCCAGGTGCGCCTCGAGGGCGGCCACGGCGTCGTCCTTCTTCATGCCCGGCACGAGGCGCAGGTCGATCTTCGCGACGGCGCGATGCGGCAGCACGGTTTTTCCGCCGGGGCCGGTGTAACCACCGACGAGCCCCTGGATGTTGACGGTCGGCTGCGAGACGAGGCGCTCGTTCGCCGCCTGCCACGAGAGGTCGTCGATCCAGTGCGACACGCCGTACTGCGCCTTTGCCTTCGCCTCGCTGCGCCGCGCGGTGGCTGCCGCAATCATCGCCTTCTCCTCGGCGCTGATCGGCGGTGCCTTTGGATAGTTGTCGATCGTGACGGTGTTGCCGTCGTCGGAGACCAGCGTGTCCAGCGCCTTGACGAGGCGCCATGCCGGGCTGTCGACCATGGCCTTGAGCGAGGAATGGATGTCCTTTGTCGGCCCCCGCCCCCAGCGCTCGCCGCTCGCGACCAGCTCGAGTTCGACGACGCCCTTCGCCCCCAGGCTCACGGTCACGATGCCATCCAGGTCCTGCGAGGCCGCGGGCATGAAGACGCCGATCGAGTCGCGCAGCGCCGCCTCGACCTCCGGCCGATGGACGAGCTGGCCGATGTGCGGGGAGCCGATTTCCTCCTCGCCCTCGGCGATCAGCACCAGGTTCACCGGCATCTTCTGCCTGGCGCCGCGGATCGCGTGCAGCGCGGCGAGCACCGCCGACTCCGGCCCTTTCTGATTGACCGCGCCGCGGCCCATCATCACCTTGCCGACGCCGGGCTTGTCCACCAGGCGGGCCTCGAGCGGCGGCGATGACCATTCCGCGGGATCGAACTGCTTGACGTCGTACATGAAGTACAGGCCGACAGTCTTTGCCGCGCCGGCATCCAGCGTGGCGAAAACGCCGGGCTTGCCGTCCGTCTCGAGAATCTCGACCTGCTGGAATCCGGCATCGCGGGCCAGCTGTGCCATGTACTCGACACCCTCGCGCGAGTGGAGGTCCTCGGCCGCGATCGACGGCAGCGCGATCCAGTCCTTCAGCCGCTGGATCGACGCGTCATGCTGTTCGACGACCTGCTGCCGGATGGCCTCGAGATCGGGCGTGGCGGCGAACGCCGGGTTCGTGGCGAGCAGGGCGATCGCCGTGGTGATCCGCGTGGAGCCGGTGACATGTCTTCGTTGGACGATTCGAGGCGCTTGCATCGTGCACTCCGCGGTTGGCCTGTCGACGGGTGGCGATTCTAGCGGATCGCTGACTCGCTGCGGCTCGGCAGCGACACCGTCGCTTGCTCGTTCGCCATCGCCAACAGGGCAGCGGAGAACTATCGCGCATTGCGGAGTATCGGAATCACGATTCGCAAGACGACCGACACGATCATTGCGTTCTCGTGCATGGACCCGCGGCCTCCGTCGCTGTACGCGAACCGTGATTGCGACGCTTTTGTCGAACACGGCGGCCTCAGGTCCGCTGCGCAAGGTCCGGGCGCTCAATTGCCTTCGCCGGGACGCCTCGGGTGCCGCCCCTGCGCCGGAATGGCTGAGGCGGCCGTCCAGAAATCCGTGTACGTCGGCGGTGGCGGACCGGGCATGCGTCCGAAGCGTCGGCATACGGGATTGTTCGTCAGGTGCCGAAGATCGGTCCGGATTCCTGCCGCTAATGCCTTAAAACTGCCCAGTTCAGAGGCGATCCGAAGGGGAATCGGTACGTTGTCGTGGTCCGACCCCATTGCGCGCTCCGCCCGGCGGGCACGACGACACCGCCGCCGCGGCGGCCGGCATCGTCTCCGCCAGGAAATCGATGAACGCGCGCACCGCCGGCAGCAAGCCTCGGCGGTGCGGGAACACGACGTGGAACACGCCCTGCGGCAGATGCCAGTCCCGCAACACGCGCACGAGCGTGCCCGCTGCCAGTGCGGCGCAGGCGACGGTTTCCGGCAGGAGCGCGATGCCCTGCCCGGCGACCGCGGCCGTGTGCAGCACCGGGAAGTTGTGGCAGATCAGTCGGGGCGTGTGCTCGATCTGCACGGTCTCGTTGCCCGGGCCGCTCAGCGTCCAGACGTGCCGGTCGGGATGGGACTGGAAGCTGAGGGTGGGATGACGGGCCAGTTCGGCGGGTGAGGCCGGCGTGCCGTTGCGCTCCAGGTAGGTGGGACTCGCGACCAGCACCTCCACGGTGTCGGCGAAGTGGCGCATGACGAGCTCATCCTCGCCGCTCGGCACCGTGCGCACGCGCAGCGCGACATCGAAGCCTTCGGCGAGGACGTCGACGCGGCGGTTGCCGACCTCGAGGTCGATGTGCACCTTGGGGTAACGCGCCATGAAGTCCGGCAGCACCGGTGCCAGCATGCCGCTGGCGACGAAGATCGGGCAGGCGACGCGGATCGTGCCGCGCGGTTCGGCGGTGGCCCGGGCGGCGGCCTCGAACGCGGCGTCGGCCTCGGCGAGCATCGCGCGCGCGTGCCGATACAGCTCGCGCCCGACGTCGGTGACGACGAACTTGCGCGTGGATCGCTGCAGCAGGCGCACGCCGAGCCGCGCCTCGAGCGCGTCGACGTGGCGCGACAGCCGCGATTTCGGCACCCCGAGCGCGCGGCCGGCAGCCGCAAAGCCGCCGTGCTCGACCACGCGGGCGAAGTACAGCAGGTCGTCGAGGGAAGGCGTCGTGTCCATGGTGGTTCTGGAGCCAGTTAATTAATACCATTTCTGGAACCACGAGTTCCAATCTGGGTGGATTATCGGCAACTGGTTCGAAATATAGCATTACTGGTGTCCACCACGTCCTGCCGCGGAGGCCGCCATGAAACTTCTGCACATCGATTCCAGCGCCCTGGGCGAGCAAAGCGTCAGCCGCGCGCTCACGGCCGCTGTCGTCGCCCGCTTCGCCGCGGAGGTTCCGGACCTGGAGGCGATCCGCTACGACCTCGACGCCGAGCCGCTGCCGCACCTGACGGCCGCGGCGCTGGCGAAGGCCGACCCGGCTGTGGCCGCGCGCGCCGACCGGGCGCTCGCCGACTTCCTCGCCGCCGACGTGCTGGTGATCGGCGCCCCGATGTACAACTTCAGCGTGCCCTCGACGCTGAAGGCGTGGATCGACCGCATCGCCGTCGCCGGCAAGACGTTCCGCTATACCGCCGCCGGTCCGGAAGGGCTGGCCAAGGGCAAGCGCGCCATCCTCGCGATTACACAGGGCGGCATCCACGCCGCCGGCGGCGCCAGCGACCACCAGGAGAGCTACCTCGTCTTCCTGCTGAACTTCCTCGGCGTCACGGACATCGAGATCGTGCGCGCGCAGGGGGTGAACTACTCGCCCAAGCATCGCGAGCAGGCGCTTGCTGCCGCGCTGGCGATGCTGCCGGATCCGCGCGCCTTGCGGCAGGTGGCTTAGTCGCGCGCCCCGCATGGGGCTGCGAGCCCCGCGCGATACGAACGGCAGGGCAGGGGCTTCAGGGCGTCGCCGGCCGTGCCGGCACGGCGACGCGACACTATTGCGTGCGCGCCATTTCCGTGCAGCGCCGCATCGCGCGCGGTGTGGTGTGACCCGCGGGCCCGCTAGAATTCAGCGACTCGGAAGCGCGCTGCTGCCGAAGGGCCGGGAAATTTTCCCGGCACTGGCCGGAAGGCCTTCGGTCTCCAGCCACCCCGCGCTCGTGTATACCTGCGAGGAGCGGTCTCACGGCGAGGAGCCTGTCGCAGTGCTGCTGAACGACCTTCCTGACGATCTCCGCTTCGTCGGCCGGTGCGCCCCGCGCAGTCCATTGACGCCTGCGGGAGTCGTTCCGGCGCGCCGCGAGAACGATTCATGAGCGTTTCCAGCCCTGCCTGGGCCAGCGCGCTCGGTGTCGTCGCGGTCGTGCTCGGCATTTTTCTGACGGCCATGAACGGCAACGAGCTGATGAAGCACGCCATCATCACGCAGCCCGCCGGCGGCGAGGAGCAGTTGGCGGAACCGGATTGCCCGCCGGACGAGCTCGCGGAGGAAGGCGTATCACTCGCCGAGTGCGAGCAGCTCGTCGCCCATGTCCGCACGATCACGGTCTCGCGGCCCGACTGGTTCCGCGGCTTCTACATGAGCCTGGCCGCGCTCGGCGCCGTGGTCGCGTTCGCATCGATCGTCGTCGGCGCGGCGCTGATCGATGGCCGCGGCTGGGCGCCGGGCGCTGCCATGCTGAACTTCGGCGCGCTGGCGGCGCTGGATGTGGCCGGGTTCGTCGCGGTGGTGAATGCCGGTCCGTTGCTGCGCGACTTCTATCTCTGGCAGCTGCTGCTGTGGTTCCTGATCCACCTGATGATGACGGTCGCCGCCGTCGTGGGTCGTCAGGGCGGGCCGCTGCCCCGCCCGGCCGCCGCGCACGGCCGTACCGAACTGCCGGCCGATCGGGCATGAGCACGACTTCCGTAAAGGACGGCAATGGCTACAGCCGCAGCGCAGTGCTGCTGCACTGGATCCTGGCGGTCTCGATCTTCTTCCTGTTCGTGTCGAGCTGGTGGATGCTGGCCCTGCCGATGCCCTCGGAGATATTCAAGTACCGGGCCTTTCCCTTCCAGCTGCACAAAAACGTCGGCATCACGCTGGTTTTCGTGCTGGCCCTGCTGCTGTACGTCCGCTACAGGCACCGGCCGGCGCAGCCGCCGGCCGACGTGATGCGCCCCTGGATGCAGCGCCTCGCCGTGGTCGACCACGTGATCCTGTACGTTCTCATCGCCGCCTGCTGCCTCAGCGGCTACCTCTCGTCCTCTTACAGCGGCTGGGGCACGAAGCTGTGGTGGGCCGTCGAGCTGCCGAACTGGGGCTACGAGAACGAAGAGCTGAACATCCTGTATTCAGACATCCATCTGTGGACGTGCTGGGCGCTGCTGGCAGTCCTCGCCGTGCATATCAGCGGCGCCCTGTATCACGCGTTCCGCAACGACGGGATCGCGCGCCGGATGCTGCACTTGTAGCGTGCAAGCACGCGTCGCTTGCACCTCGTCCCGGGTGATTCGTCGTCTCGGTTGCCGCCCACGTGATTCCGGGTCCTTCGCCGGCGCCCGGCTTCCCCAGCCATGAGCCGGTGCACCGGCGGAGGTCCGTGAGCGTCAGGCGTTCACGATCACCTCGAAACCGCCATAGATGAGGCGCTTGCCGTCGAAGGGCATCGGGTTGACGTCCGGCTGCAGGCGTGCGTCCTCCATCGCCTTCTTCATGCCTTCGTCGCGGGCGGCTCGCGACGGCCAGGTGATCCACGCGAACACCACCGTTTCGTCGTCCTTGCGCTGCACCGCCAGGGGGAAAGACGTCACCTTGCCGTCCGGTACGTCGTCGCCCCAGCATTCGACGACGCTGAGTGCGCCGTGCTCCTTGAAGACGGCGGCGGCGGCCGCAGCGTGCTTGCGGTACTTGTCCCGGTTGGCCGTCGGTACGGCGGCCACGAATCCATCGACGTAGCTCATGTCGGTTCTCCAGGTTGGGCAGGGACGCGCCGAAAATGGCGCCCATGATCACAGGACGTATGGCAGGGGCGGGTTTCGACAGGCCGTCGGTTGCCGTCGGCCTGAGCCCAGCGCTGCAGGGTCGCCGTCGTCGCGAGAGGCGCACCTGCTGGCGCCGATTTTGCATCTAACGCAAGCCTCGGTTGAAGGAAAATCAGTGCCTTCTTGTGGTCCAACCCCAGAAAATGCAGCTCTCTGACCTCGTGGATGTGTCAAATCAGGTTGCTGCCACGCGCAGTCGCCTCCAGAAGCGCGCGCTCTTGAGCCGCTGCCTGCGGCAGGCGGCACCCGCCGAGGTCGCCGTCGTTGTCGACTATCTGACCGGCAGGCTGCCGCAGGGACGCATCGGTCTCGGTCTGGCCGTGCTGCGGCGGCTCGCCGGCGGTGATACCGCGTCGACGCCGACGCTGGCGGTAGCGGACGTCGATGCCGCCTTCGAGCGGATCGCCGCCACGTCCGGCAAGGGCTCGCAGGATACGCGGCGCGCGCTGCTCGCCGGGCTGTTCGCGATCGCGACCGCAGCGGAGCAGGATTTCCTGATCCGCCTGATTCTGGGCGAGCTGCGGCAAGGTGCGCTCGAAGGTGTGCTCGTCGAGGCGATCGCGGAAGCGGCCGCGGTCGATGTCGCCGAGGTGCGCCGCGCAGTCATGCTGGCCGGCGAGCCGGCCGGCGTCGCCGCAGCGGCGCTCGGCGAGGGCCGTGCCGGACTCGCGCGCTTTCGCCTGACGCCACTCTCCCCGATCCAGCCGATGCTCGCCCAGCCGGCCGTCGACATCGGCGAGGCCATGAAGTTGCTGGGCGAGGCCGCGCTCGAATACAAGCTCGACGGTGCGCGTGTGCAGATCCACAAGGTGGGATCCGAGGTCCGGATCTTCTCGCGTCGCCTGAACAACGTGACAGCGAGTCTCCCCGAGATCGCAGGCGCGATGCGTGCCTGCCCCGCCCGGCAGTTCATTCTGGATGGCGAGGTGATCGCACTGCGCGCCGACGGTCGGCCGCACCCGTTCCAGGTCACGATGTCGCGTTTCGGCCGCAAGAGCGACATCGCGGCGATGAGCGAACGGCTGCCGCTTCACGTATATCTGTTCGACTGCCTGCATCACGACGGCGACGATCTGATCGACCGTCCCGGGCACGAGCGCTTCGAGCGTCTCGCGACCGCGGTGACACCCGAGCTACTGGTGCCGCGCACGGTCGCGGCCGACGCCGACGCGGCGGCCGCATTCCTCGACGTCGCGCTCGAGCAGGGCCACGAAGGCGTCATGGCCAAATCGCTGCGCGAGCCGTATCAGGCGGGCAATCGCGGCGCCGGATGGCTCAAGGTCAAGCCCGTGAACACGCTCGACCTGGTCGTGCTCGCCGCGGAATGGGGCAGCGGACGGCGCCGGGGCTGGCTCAGCAATCTCCACCTCGGTGCGCGCGATCCCGTGACGGGCAGCTTCGTGATGCTCGGCAAGACGTTCAAGGGCCTGACGGACGAGATGCTGACGTGGCAGACGCGCCGCCTGCTCGAGCTCGAGACCGGACGCGAGGGGCACGTCGTGCACGTCGAGCCGGAGCTCGTCGTCGAGATCGCCGTGAACCAGATTCAGACGAGTCCGCAATATCCCGCCGGGATGGCCTTGCGATTCGCGCGCGTGAAGCGCTACCGCGAGGACAAGCCGGTGGGGGAGGCCGACACGGTCCAGACGGTGCGGGAGATTCTCGAGCGGCAGAGTCGCTGATCAGTCGTCTTAGTCTTCCGCGGGGACGGGCGTCAGTTGAGCTCTTCACGCCGTGCGTACAGGCCGTCGAACCGCGCCTCCAGGCCAGGGTGAGACAATGCATCCGGTCATGTGCCGGAGGAGGATCGGAAAGTGGCGAGTGAAAGAACCGAGACACGCTACGGATTCGGCACCACGCTGCAGGGCGTCGGGTTTGATGATGCAGTGCAACGCGTCACGGACGCGCTCAAGGAAGAAGGCTTCGGCGTGCTGACCGAGATCGATGTCCAGGCGACGCTCCGAAAGAAACTCGACGCGGACTTCCGGCGCTACGTCATCCTCGGCGCCTGCAACCCGCAGCTCGCGCAGCGGGCGCTGGAGGCCGATTCGCAGATCGGCCTGCTCCTGCCGTGCAACGTCGTCGTCCAGGACGCGGGCGCCGGTGACGTTGCAGTTTCCATCGCCGATCCGCAGGCGATGTTCATGCTCGCGGACCGGTCGGACGTCGCACCGGTGGCTACGGAAGCGAGCCAGCGGCTGCACCGGGTGATCGACGCGCTGGCGAAATAGCAGGCGTACTCGCGCCCGTCTGAGCGCGGACGGGCAATCCAGGTGCCCGCCTGGCCGGCCGGGCAGTGCCGCAAATCCACCGACCTCGAGCGACCTGGCGAGTCGCGAAGGGGTGCGCTGAAGGCTCGGACGTATGCCGCCGTTGCCACGTTGCCAGGGCCGTCGCTGACACACGTGCGGGAACGGCCCGCCCGACCGGGCCGAGCGTTGGCTGGAAACCTCGGTGGACTGAGCCCGCGCTTCCCGCCCGGATGACACCTTCCGGTGCTGCCGCACTCCTGCCGGCGTCACGCGCATCGCCGGAAGATCGGCCGTGCGCCGCCTATGGCGGCCTGTTTTTCGACCGCACCGTGGGCCGGGAACGACCGCCCTCCGCATAGGGCGTGAAAATTCTCACCTATGCTTCGGGCACTGAGGCGCCGGGCAATCCGCGCCTCCTGACTGGAAGGAGCGACGAGCATGGCTGTGAAAAAGTCCGAAGGTGGCGTCTATCGCGTGACCGAGATCATCGGCACCAGTGCCAATTCCTGGGAGGCTGCCGCGAAAACCGCCGTTGAAACGGCGGCCAAGTCCCTGCGAAACCTGCGTATTGCCGAAGTCAGCAAACTGGACATGAAGGTCGAGGACGGCAAGGTCGTCGCGTATCGAGCGAGAGTGTTGCTGTCGTTCAAGTACGAAGAATGAACGGCTGAGTCGGGTGCCCGGTTACGCGCTCACCGGTCCTGCCGGTGTCGGCTCGTCCGGGATTGCCAAATGAGCAGGGCGCGGCCCCCGAGGGGGCCGCGCCGGTGTGATCGCGGAACAGCAGACCTACGGCAAGGTGATGGTCCCGGATACTGAGATGATCGCGGCGCGTCTCGGCGATCGCGATCTTGCGCTGAAGCATTCGGCAGGGCTCGTGGACCTGCCCGGCGAGTCGGATGGCAGCGTTCCACTTTTTCGCGCGCGGATTGCGGCGATCCTGGAGACCGTGAGGAGGCCATCAACTTTCTGCGGAATGCGTTCGCCGAACGGATGATCTACGGTTTCGCATGGTTGCACCGCGACGGCGACCTCTCGCTGCTGCGTGGCTTCGGGCCGTACGACGAACTGATGCGACCGAAAGGATAAGAGTTCGAAAGAGCTTCTTCGCCACACGCGCACGGGCGGGGCACGCCGCCGCCGCGAGTGGATTCGGGACACGGATGCGAGGAGTGTGATTCAGACGAGCTGTTTATGCTACCTGTACGCTGATGCAATGGGCCATCAGCGCCAGAGAACCGTGTTCGTCGCCCAGATTCCGTTGTAGCGCCTCGCAATCGCTGCGGACTCGATCCGCCTTGGCAGCCCCGAACATCCGGAGTACCTGTATGAACCGTCGAGCCCTGCTGCATAGCCTGCTTGTCCTGCCCGTACTGCCGTGGCTGAAGGCCTGTTCGCGCGCGTCGAATCCCGCGCCGGCGGCAGGCGGCACGGCCGTCGCGCCGTTGCAGAAGCCCGCCGAAGCCTGGCGCGACCAGGTCAGTCCTGCCGCCTACCGTGTTCTGTTCGAGGAGGGCACGGAGCGGCCCTACAGCAGCCCGCTGGATAGGGAGAAGCGCGAGGGCACCTACATTTGCGCCGCCTGTCATCTCCCGCTGTTCGACAGCGCACACAAGTTCGACAGTGGCACCGGCTGGCCCAGTTTCACGCAGCCGATCGACGGCCACGTCGGAACGAAGCAGGATTTCGCGCTGATCTTTCCACGCACCGAGTATCACTGCGCCCGCTGCGGCGGACACCAGGGCCATGTCTTCAACGACGGCCCGCCGCCGCGCGGCGAGCGCTGGTGCAACAACGGCGTCGCCCTCGACTTCGTGCCGAAGGATCGCCCGCTGCCCGCTTTGAGGAGCTGAGACGTGAATTTTCTGCAGCGCCCGCCTCACGTGATCACCACGATCGGCGGCCTGCTGGTACTGGCCACGATGGCCGACAACGTCCGGTCCGGCCCCGCGGAGCCCGCCGCAGTGCCATCCGCCCGGACCGCCGTCGCGATCTTCGCCGGCGGCTGCTTCTGGTGCATGGAGCCTCCGTTCGACGAGCTGCCCGGGGTGAAGTCGACGACCTCGGGCTACGTCGGCGGACGGGTCGCCAACCCGACCTACGAGCAGGTTTCGGCCGGCCGGACGGGGCATGCCGAGGCGGTGCAGGTGAAGTACGACCCGGCCCTGATCAGTTACTCGACATTGCTGGAAGTTTTCTGGCGAAACATCGATCCGATCGCGGTCGACCGCCAGTTCTGCGACGTCGGCGACCAGTACCGCAGCGGGATCTTCACCTTCGGCGCCGAGCAGCAACGCCTGGCCGAAGCGAGCAAGCACGAGCTGCAGGCTTCCGGCCGATTCAACGAACCGATCGCCACGCAGATCGCCGCAGCGTCGAGGTTCTATCCGGCCGAGGACTACCACCAGGATTACTACCTCAGGAATCCGATCCGCTATAAGTTCTATCGCTTCAACTGCGGCCGCGACCAACGACTCGAACAGCTCTGGGGTCCTCGGGCGCCGCCATGAAACCCGCGCACTTCCCCGTCCTGCTCAGCCTGATCGCCGCCGTGCTGCTGCTGATAGCAGGGCCGGGTACGCGCCTGGACCTGTGGGAATTCCGTGCCGGTTTCCAGCTGATGCGCTGGGCCGCATTGGCCGGACTGGGTGCGGCGGCACTAGCCGTGGTAATGCTGTTGCTGCCGCACACGCGTCGTGAAAGAGTCGCCGCGTTGCTGGTGGCACTCGCACTGGGGCTGGGCGTGGCCTTCGTCCCGTGGAACGGCATGCGGCAGGCTCGTGCCTTACCGCCGATCCACGACATCACCACCGACACTCGACGCCCGCCGGAATTCGTCGCGATCCTGCCGTTACGCGCCGATGCCCCGAACCCGGCCGTATACGGTGGCCCGGACATAGCGCAGGCCCAGATCGGCGCCTACCCCGACCTGCGCACGCATCGCATGGACGTCGCGCCCGCAGAGGCGTTCAATCGTGCGCTGCAGGTTGCCCGCGACATGGGCTGGGAGATCGTTGCGACGGATGCCGCGGCCGGCCGCATTGAAGCCACCGACACGACGTTCTGGTTCGGCTTCAAGGACGATGTGGTGATCCGGGTGGAGGCGGACGGTGCCGGCAGCCTGGTCGACGTGCGCTCGGTATCGCGCGTCGGCGAAAGCGACGTGGGCACCAACGCCAGGCGCATCCGCGCGTACTTGCGGGCACTCGGGCATTTTCAATGAGGCCAGGTAAACGCGGCAGGCTTGGCTTTTTGCGGGCCGCATCGGAACGAAGCAGGATTTCACGCTGATCTTTCCGCGCACCGAATATTACTGCGCCCGCTGCGGCGGCCACCAGGCCCATGTCTTCAATGGCAGCCCGCCGCCGCGCGGCGAGCGCTGGTGCAACGACGTGGCCCTCGACTTCGTGCCGAAGGATCGCCCACTGCCCGCCTTGAGAAGCTGACACCCCGGCGCTTGACTGCCGCACACCGCGCAGCGCAGAGTCCTGCCCGACCTGGTCGGGAATGCCGCCACGCATGACGCCAGCCGCCTTCCGCCCCGCTAATGTCATCGGGCAGCTCTCCACCAGTCGGCCGCTAGGGCGGCGGGCCAGGCACCATGGCCGGTGAATACAAGTACTTTGCGTTCATCAGCTACAGCCATGCTGACGACAGGTGGAGTCGGTGGCTCCACCGGAAACTGGAAACCTACCGGGTGCCGAAGCGGCTGGTCGGACGAGCCTCCGAGCACGGCCCCGTCCCGCGCTGCCTGACGCCGGTATTCCGCGATCGCGACGAACTGACGGGTGCGCCGGACCTGGGCAGCACCGTCACGGCGGCGCTCGAGGCATCGCGTCACCTGATCGTCATCTGTTCGCCCTCGGCCGCACGCTCCCGGTGGGTCGACGAGGAAGTGCGCGCTTTCAAGCGCATCGGCCGCAGCGACCGCATCCTCACCCTGGTGGTCGACGGCGAGCCTAACGCCAGCGCCAGACCGGGCGAAGAAGCACGAGAGTGTTTCGCGCCGTCGCTGCGTTTCGAGCTCGACCCCGACGGTGGGCTGTCGGGGCGCCCGGCGGAGCCCATCGCCGCCGACCTGCGGCCGGGAAAGGACGGCAGGACCAATGCCAAGCTGAAGCTCATCGCGGGCCTGCTGGGGATTGGCTTCGACGAGCTCAAGCAACGCGAGCAGCGCAGGCAACAGAGGCGCCTGCTGCTGGTTACTGCAGCCTCCCTTGCCGGTCTGCTGGTGACCGGCACGCTGGCTGTCAGCGCGTCGCTGGCTCGTCAGGACGCCGTTCGCAACCGCGACCGGGCCGAGGACCTCATCGGTTTCATGCTGGGTGACTTTCGCCAGCACCTCGAGCCGCTCGGCAAGCTCGAACTGCTGAAGAATGTCGACGAAAAGGCGATGGCCTATTTCTCGTCGCTGAACGAGCGCGATATCACGAACGAATCCCTGCTGCGGCGCGCCGAAGCATTGCGGCAGATCGGCGACGTGCGCCTTTCGCTCGGCGAATTCGATCCGGCGCTTGCGGCCTTCCAGGAGTCGCTGAACCTCAGCCGGGAACTGAGCGGCCGATCGCCCGACAACGAGGACTGGCTCTTTGCGCTCGGCAACGCCTGGTTCTGGGTCGGTTACACCCATTGGCAGAAAGGCGATCTCGGCGCGGCGGTCGGGCCGATGACCGAGTACTTCAAAGCCGCGGAGCGGCTGGTGCAGCTCGACGCCGGCAACCGGAAATGGCAGCTGGAGCGGGGATACGCGCTCGGCAACCTCGGCAGCCTGGCGTGGACCCGGGGGGAGAGCGACGAGGCAATCCGGCACTACGAATCCGCCAGCAATCTCATCGAAGGGCTGCTCGAGACTGCGCCGGCCGATGGGGAACTGCTGCAAGCCCAGATCGAATTTCACTCCTGGCTGGCATCCATACGCGAGAGCCGTGGTGAACTACAAAGTGCGCGCGATCTGCACGCCAGGACATTGCAGCTGACAACGGAGTTGTTGGCATCGAAACCGGACGATCGCCACATTCAGAGGGAGGAGGTGCTGCGACAGGTCTTCTACGGCCGCGTCCTGTTGCTGATGGGGGATCTGGAGGCGGCGAAGCGGGTCAGCAGCGAGGCGCTGAGCCGTGCGCGTGCATTGGCGATCGTCGATCCGGCAAATGCGCGGTGGCAATGGCAACTGGCCAGCGTCATGGAACAGGAATCCCGCGTTCTGCGCGCGAGCCAGCGCTGTGCAGAGGCGGTGTCGATGGCCGAGGCAGGGCTTGCGGTCACGGCGGACCTGGCCGAGGTAGCCTCCGAAATGGACCTGGGTCAGCTGACTCGCTGGGGGCTCCTGTCCGAAAAGGCTGCGTGTCTGCTCGATGTCGGGCGGCTGGAGGAGGCGCGGAGCGTGTTGGCCCCGCTCTTCGAGCACGCGCGGGTTCCCGACGAGAAGAGCGTCAATGCCGTCGATTACCAGCTCGTCCTGGCGATGAGCCGCCACCTGGCCGGAGGCATCATGGCCGCCGAGGGAAGCACGGATCAGGCCGTGCAGATGTGGACCGCCGGACTCGAAATGCTCGATCCGGGCCAAAACGATACCCGGCACCGCGCGGTGCGCGCGATGTTGCTACAGGCCCTCGGGCGATCACAGGAGGCGAAGGACCTGGCCGCGGAGCTGGCGAAGCTCGGCTTTGCCGAGCCGAACTTCACCCGGCAGATGGCCGCCCTGGATCCGCCGACCTAGCCCGCATTTCTCGCCGATC
>Ga0268386_10000334_pt1 | contig 29049 bp, 32 predicted proteins | sample RVTome_15_FD_200260 | JGI IMG/M metagenome (GOLD analysis project Ga0268386, IMG submission 200260) | Soil microbial communities from uranium-contaminated site in the Upper Colorado River Basin, Wyoming, United States - RVT150D86... ... | reverse complement strand
CGAGCTGATACGCGTCCTGGAGGGCCGGTTCGTCGTCGAGAAGGCGGGACAGGCCACGGGAGAGCTCGGCGAGACGGTCGACGTCCACGTCGTCACCGTCGACGACCACCCGGAGCACCCGACCACGGCCGCGACCAGACAGCTCGAGGTCATCGAGCTCGAGCCGCTCGGCGGCGAGATAGGGCTCTATCACGCTCCAAATGTCTGTTACCTGCGCCAAATTTGACTGTCTCCACACCAAACAGGTGGGTGCCAAAGGCGCCCACCTGACCGAAAAGCGTCCTGTTGTGAGGACTGGATTATAGGTCGAACCAGCAGCCTGGACTAAATGCCGAATCTGGAGGCGGTGATCTTCTCGGCGAGTGAGGCGACGACCTCGTCGAAGACCACCTCGCTCTTGGCCATCCCCTGACGCTCGGTGACCTCGGCGAGCCCCTGGGCGACACCCTTGGGCCCCACGGTCACCCGCCAGGGGATCCCGATGAGCTCGGCGTCGGCGAACTTGACCCCGGGTCGCTCTTCTCTGTCGTCCAACAACGCCTCGACACCAGCCGAGTCGAAGTCGTCGTACAACCGATTGGCCACTGCCATGGTGGCGTCATCATCGGGTCGGACGACGCTGATCACCACCTCGAACGGCGCCACGGGAACTGGCCAGATGATGCCGTTGTCGTCGTGGCTGGCCTCGACCACGGCGGCTATGCCGCGCTCGACGCCGATGCCGTACGAGCCCATGATGATGGGGTGGCTGGTCCCGTCCTCGGCCTGGACGTAGGCGCCAAAGGCCTCCGAGTACTCGGTGCCCAGCTTGAAGATGTGACCGACCTCGATGCCCTTCCACAACTCGAGGGTGTGCCCACACTGGATGCAGGCCTCACCAGCCGTCACCTCGCGGAGGTCGGCCCATTGAGTGACGCTGATGTCGCGGGCGACATCGACACCCCGATAATGCCAGTCGTCCTCGTTGGCGCCGGTGGTCATGTTTACCCTGCCGGCGAGAGCCGGGTCGGCGATCACCCGCATCGTCTGGACCCCCACCGCGCCCAGACTGCCGGGGTCGGCACCGAGCAGATCCCTGATCTCCTCGGGCTGGGCCGGTCGTGCCTCGCCGGCGGCGGTGGCATCGAGGAGCTTCTGCGTCTGGAGCCCGTGGTCGCCGCGCAGCAGGACCAGGACGTGCCCCCCGTCCACGAAATAGACCAGCGACTTGATCTGACGGTCGGGCGACGCGACGTCGGGGTAGGTCTCCGCCAGGGCCGAGATCGTGCGCAGTCCCGGAGTCGGGAACTTCTCGATCTCACCTCCCTCGCCGTCGTCGATCTCGACGAGCTGGGAAGTTGCTCTCTCAATGTTCGCCCGGTAATCGCAGTTGCGACAAGTGACGATCCAGTCCTCACCGGCGCTGCTTCGCTGTACGAACTCGATCGACTCCGACCCACCCATGGCGCCGGATGAGGCCTGCACATCCACCACCGTCAGCCCCATGCGAGCGAAAATGCGATGGTATGCGTCGTAGTGCTTGTCGAATCCGGTGTCGAGCCCGGGACGGTCGATGTCGAGGGTGTAGGAGTCTTTCATCGTGAACTCGCGGACTCGGAGCAGGCCCGATTTTGGTCGCGGCTCGTCGCGGAACTTGGTGTGCATCTGATACCAGATCTGGGGCAAATCGCGATAGGAGAAGAGCTCGGTGGCGAGGATGGCGAAGATCTCCTCCTCGGTCATCCCCAGGACCAGATCGGCTCCCTTTCGGTCTTTGAGCTTGAACAGGTTGTCGCCCACGAGCTCGAAGCGGGCGGACTGTTTCCATATCTCGGCGGGGTGCAGGGTGGGGAGCATCATCTCCTGACCACCGATGGCGTTCATCTCCTCCCGAATGATTCTGCTGATCTTGAGTCTGACTCGCTGTCCCAACGGAAGCATCGTGTAGGAGCCTGCGGCGAGTTGACGGATGAACCCACCCCTCACCAGCAGTTGATGGCTCACCGCCTCCGCGTCGGCAGGGACGTCTCGCAGGGTGGGGATGAAGGCTTGAGACCAACGCATGGCAGGGGACGGTAGTCAACGATCGGCGGTTGCTCGGGTCGTTTCTCAGATCCCGGTTACCTTGACAGGGTGAGGCTTGGAGTCCGGATCGCCGCGGTGCTCTCGTCGCTCTTGGTCGCCTGTGGCCAGGTCGACCCGGTGGTCGGGGCGCTCAGCATGCCCGACTGCACCTACCAGGGGCCGGTAGCCATGGAGGAGGGCAACGTCAGGGTGATCCTCACCCGCAACGGTCTGGGCAACAGCGGCGCCGCATTGGTCGAGATCGGCGGGGACGGCACCTACGCCGATCTGGAGATGCATCTCCGCGACATCTCGGATCGCTGGGACCAGCGCCCTGCCTGGTTGAGCACGAGGCTGTTTCTCACCTTGGATGACCGGGAGGCAATCGACGGTGTGGAAGACACCACCCGGCTCAGTGAGGGGAGCTACGCCCTCCTCTGCGTCGACTATCCCTACGACGGTGACTCGGCCATCGTGAGCACGGCAACACCGATGATGGTCGAGAGGAGCGGATACTCTTCCCGGGGTGTGGAAGATCGCCCTCGCCCCGATCCTGGCCATGCTGGCCCTCGTCGCCTGCGGTAGCGACCCCGCGGTTCCCACCCTGCTGGTCACGGACGTGTGCGGTTTCGACGGCCCGACGACGCTTCGTGGGGGCACGGCGCGCCTCACGCTACAGAGGACAGGGTTGGGCGATTATGGAGCGGTGGTGGCGCGCCTCGAGGATGGACACGACGTCGCTGATCTCGAAGAGCACTTCTCGACAGTCAGCGAGATCTGGGATGAACGCCCGGAGTGGTTGGTCATCAACTACAGCGTTCAGGTCGACGACACGGATGTGGACAGCCCAACTGGTGACACGGAGCTGATCAGGCTCAACCCCGGCTCCTACGCAGTGGTGTGCATCAACTACTCCGACGATCGAGCGGGCGTTGCATCCGCTGTCGAGGTGATCGCGGACTCTCCTTAATCGCCCTCGGCCACCTCTGCGACCTTCGCCCGCATCTCCCCGGCCCGATTGGCATCGCCACGAATCTCGATTAGCTGACGTCGCTCCGCGGCGGCGATCTCCTCGGCGTCCGCCTCGGCGTGGGCCAGTCGAGCCTCCAACCCCTCGTCGACGAGCTTTCGGGCCTCGTCGAGCAGGGCCTCGACCATCTCCTCCTCGGGGACCACCCGGACGACCTGCCCTTTGATGAAGAGGTGGCCTCTGCCCCGCCCGGCCGCGATGCCGATATCGGCCTCCCGCGCTTCGCCGGGGCCGTTGACGACACAACCCATGACCGCCACCTGAATGGGGAGGTTGGCCGCTTCCAATGCCTCCTGGGCCCGGGTCGCCACCTCGATCACGTCGACCTCAGCACGGCCACAAGACGGGCAGGCGATCAAGTCCAGACCCTTCCGCTCACGTAGACCGAGGAACTCCAGCAGTTGACGACCGGCCTTCGCCTCCTCTACGGGGTCGGCGGTCAGTGAGAACCGAATGGTGTCGCCGATCCCCTCGTTGAGGAGGGTGGCGATCCCGGCGACCGACTTGATGAGCCCGGCCGGGGGTGGACCGGCCTCTGTCACTCCGAGATGCAGCGGATAGCTCACGGTGTCTGCGAGAAGTCGATAGGACTCCACCATCAGTCGCACGTTGGAGTGCTTCACCGAGATCTTGATGTCGTCGAACCCCACTTCTTCCAGATATCTGATCTCGATCTGGGCCGACTCGACGAGGGCCTCGGGGACAGCTGTCCCGTACTTGTCCATGAGATCCTTGTCCAGCGATCCTGCGTTCACCCCGATCCGGATGGGCAGACCACGAGCTTTGGCCTCGCGGGCCACCGTCTTGATCTGGTCTTCCTTGCGGATGTTCCCCGGGTTGAGCCTGAGGCCTTGGACACCGGCCTCCATGGCCGCCAGCGCCAGGCGGTATTGATAGTGGATGTCGGCGATGATCGGGACCGGGCTGCGCGGGATGATCTCGGCGAGACCCTGGGCTGCCTCGACCTCGTTGCAGGTGATGCGAACGATGTCGGCGCCGGCGCCGGCGAGCGCATAGACCTGAGCAAGGGTGCCGTCGACGTCGGCGGTCTTGGTCGTGGTCATCGACTGCACCGGGATAGGTGCGCCACCGCCGACCGGGACGTCACCGACGCGGAGTTGACGGGTCTCCCGTCGTGGGAAGCTCACAACGCCAACGGTAGAGCGATCCCCCGCTACCCGAGGCTGATGGGTTCGAGGATGTCGAGGATGATGGCCACGAAGCCGAGGAAGAACAGGGTTCCGATCACCGCGGCAGCCACCGGCATCAGCCTGCGGATGTTGGCCTGACGCCCACTGATCTTCTCGTAGACAGCCACTGCGAAGTGCCCGCCGTCGAGGGGGAACAGAGGCAGGAGGTTGATCGTGGCCAGGATCACGTTGATGTAGGCGAGGATGAAGAGGAACCCGGCGGCGTCCTCGGCCTGGCTCCCGATCGATACGATTCCGATGGGGCTGACCGGCCGGATCTCCGCAGGGACATCGGTGTCACCGCCCAGGACTCCGAAATACTCTGCCAGGCTGGAGGGGCGGAACATCTGATAGAGCGAGTAGAAGGTGTCTTCGATGCCACGCCAGACCGCCTGGCCCGCCATGCCGATTCCCTCGATCGGGCCGACCGGGACGTTCTCGAACTGAGGGGAGACGCCTAGGTAGCCGGCGCCGGAAATCTCCTCATTCGCCTCCAGGTCGGCGTCGAGATAGACGAGCCGCCCGTCGCGCTCGATGGTGAGAGTGGTCGGCCCCGGGCCTTGATTTCGGAGAACCCCGGTCGCTTCCTCCCAGGTGCTCACCGGATCGTCGCCGATGGCGACGATCTCGTCGCCCTCCATCAGGCCGGCGGTGGCCGCCGGTGACTCCGCAACCACCCGATTGACGACGGGTATCGGTTCGTTGATCCCGTTGGCGACGAAGATCCCCCAGAACATGAGGAAGGCGATGAGGAAGTTCGTGCCCACCCCGGCAAGGACGACCACGGACTTCTCCCAGAACTTCTTCTCTCGATATGTCCGCCCCATGTCCTCGGGGGCCACCTCCTCGAGCGGGTTCATACCAATGATCCGGACGTAACCCCCCAGAGGCAGCGCCTTGACCCCGTACTCGGTCTCGCCCTTCCGCGTCGACCAGAGTCGGGGCCCGAACCCGAAGAAGAACTCGGTGGCTTTCATCCCCGTCGCCTTGGCCGCGAAGAAGTGACCGGCTTCGTGTGCGGTGACGAAGAAGACGATGGCTACGGCGGCGGCGATTCCCCCAAGCATTGCCAGGAGATTACCGGAGCCATGCCCCTATCAGCAGACGCTGGCGATGAGCGATGCCGCCACGGCGCGCCCTTCGCGATCAGCCTCGATCACGTCATCCACCGTGACCAGCTCCCGCCACTCGACGGTGTCGATGGCCCGGGCCACGATGTCGGAGATCCCGAGAAAGCCGAGTCTCCCCTGGAGGAAGGCCTCCACGGCTATCTCGTCGGCCGCGTTCATCACCGCGGGAGCCGAGCCTCCGGCCCGACCAGCCTCGAAGGCGATGTCGATTGCGGGAAATGCCACACGGTCGGGCTGTTCGAAGGTCAGCTCGAGCCCGGCGAGCGTGAACGGGTCGGCCAAGGACGCCATTCGCCCCGGTGTGGTCAGGGCATACTGGATCGGGATCCGCATGTCGGGCCGGCCCAGGTGCGCTTTCCAGGAGCCATCGACGAACTCGACCGCGGAATGCAAGATCGATTGAGGATGGACCACGATCGAGATGCGGTCGTAGGCGACGCCGAAGAGATTGTGGGCCTCGACGACCTCGAGCCCTTTGTTGAACATGGTGGCCGAGTCGATCGTGATGCGACGCCCCATGCTCCAGGTTGGGTGTCGGAGCGCCTCATCGGGTGTCACCGAGGCCAGCGTCTCCCGGCTCCGCCCCCGGAAGGGGCCGCCGGATGCGGTCAGGAGCAGGCGGGCCACCGAATCCGCCTGCTCCCCGACGAGGCATTGGTGGAGTGCCGAGTGCTCGCTGTCGACCGGGATGAGCTCACCACCATGACGGGTGAGGGCGGTCGAGACGACCGGCCCCCCCGCCACGAGACTCTCCTTGTTGGCCAGCGCGACGCGATTGCCCGCCTCGAGACCGGCCAACGTCGCCCGCAGACCCGCGGCACCCACAATCGCGTTCATCACGATGCGACCGGCGGTGGCGGCGGCAGCCAGCATTGGCTCGGGCCCGAACTGCACCCTCGCGCCGACGGATGCGACGAACCGCTCCCGCTCTTCAGCGGCGCCACCCGCCACGATGACGGCGGCATCGGGATAACGGTGGGCGATCTCGACCAGGTGCTCCGACGGGCTGCGAGCCGCCACGACAGCCACATCGAGGCCGAGGTTGTCAGCCACTTCCAGAGTCTGGGTGCCGATCGAGCCGGTCGCCCCGAGGACGACCAAGGGGAGGGTCACAGCAGGCCGAAACCCCGGAAGAGGATGTACGCCGCCGGGACCGCGAACAGGAAACCGTCTATGCGGTCGAGCATCCCCCCATGACCCGGGAGTACCGAGCCCATGTCTTTCACACCCAGGGTTCGTTTGACCATGGATTCCGCCAGATCACCGATCGGCGCCAGCACTCCGATGAGTATCGCGGTCGCGAGGGCCCTGGCGATCCCGATCGATTCCCAGGGCGGGAACACAGACAGGACCGAGGCAACCACGGCCGCAAGGAGGAGCCCTCCGATCAGGCCCTCTACCGTCTTCTGCGGAGATACATGGGGTGCCAGCCTGCGCCGGCCGAAGCCGCGACCGACGAAGTAGGCGCCTACGTCGTTGCTGGCGATGACCAGTACCAGGAACATGATGTGAGCCACGGGTCGGGGCCCGTTGGCGATGAGGATGGCAAATGCCAGCATCCCGGCCCATGCCAGCCCGAGCACCGTCACCGAGGTGTTGGCCAGCGCATTGCGCCGCGTAGCCAGCGAGAAGAACAACACCGTCCCTGTCGCCGACGCTGCAGCCCATCCGGCGATGGCCATCGGGCCCACGTTCTGGGCACCGATTCCCATGAGGATCACGCCCAGCAACCCGAACAGGGCGAGGGGCCGGTATCCCCGCGTGCGCAGGGTGGCGTAGAACTCACCGAGGGAGACGATCATCAGGAGGATCACGAAAATGGTGAACCACCAACCCCCGAGGACGAGGCTCCCGAGGAAGAGCCCGAAGATGACCAACGCAGAGCCGGCACGCATGGCCAGATCGGAGGATGCGGCCTGTTCGGCGGCCTCGAACGACTCTTCCGACTCGGAGTGGGTGCCCGAAACGTCACCAAACCCGACGAGACCGGAATCGACCCCGGGAAGACTCGCCGCAACCGCTTGCTGCTCCCATTTGGCCTCTGAGGCGCGGGCCACCTCTTCGGCGAGCCCCTGGAACTCCTGCGTCGTGCCCTTCAGGTACTCCTCAGAGGTGAGGGCATCGTCGGGATCGTCGCCCTCGAGGGCAGCCCAGTCGGGGGAGCCGTCATCCACATGCACCGAAGGGGGGCTGTCAGGAGCGGGCTCGCCGCTGCCGCTGTCGCCGGACACGGTCTCGTCGGATGAGAAAGGCAGCTCGGCGAGACCCTTGTCGGGAGTGTCGTCGCGGTCGTCGCCCTCGGTGTGCTCCCTGTCAGACACTCAGACCTCGAGGAGCTCTTCCTCTTTGTTCCCCAGGATCTCATCGATCCGATCGATGAAGCGATCGGTGAGCTTCTGCAACTCCTCCTCACCGCGGTGGATGTCGTCATCAGAGATCTCACCGTGGAGCGCCTCCATGTCAGCCTTACTGTGTCGTCTCACGTTGCGGATCGATACTCGTCCCTCTTCCGCCATGTGTCGCACCAGTTTGATGAGGTCTTTGCGACGCTCCTCGGTCAATGGGGGGAAAGCGATCCGGATCACGGACCCGTCGTTGGAAGGGTTGAGTCCGAGATCGGCCTGTTGGATGGCCCGCTCGACATCGGTGACAGTGCTCTTGTCGAACGGATGGACCACGAGGAGACGTGGCTCGGGAACCGAGATCGAGGCGAGCTGCTGGAGCGGAGTTGGTGACCCGTAGTACTCCACCTGTATCCGATGCAGCAGCTGGGGGTTGGCCCGGCCGGACCTGACCGTCGCGAACTCGGAGCCGACATGATCCACCGCCTGCTCCATCTTGTGCTCGGCTTCGGTCAACAGATCGCTGATCATGGACCCTCCTCAGTGAACAACGGTGCCGATTTGGTCGCCAGACACTGCCTTGACGATGTTCCCGGGGACGGTCATGTCGAAGACATGGATGGGCACCTTGTGCTCTTTGCACATCGTAACGGCGGTGGTGTCCATCACCTGGAGTTCCTGGGCGATGAACTCCATGTAGGTCAGCTCGTGGATCTTGGCCGCGTCGTCGTTGGTGCGGGGATCGGAGTCGTAGATGCCGTCGACGCGAGACGCCTTGAGCAGCGCGTCGGCGTTGATCTCGATCGCTCGCAGCGCTGCGGTCGTGTCGGTGGTGAAGAAGGGGTTGCCGGTCCCGGCAGCGAAGATGACCACCCTCCCTTTCTCCAGGTGCCGAATCGCCCGGAGCCGGATGTAAGGCTCGGCCAGCTCCTGCATCGTGATGGCGCTCTGCACCCGTGTCGGCACTCCGACGTTCTCCAGAGCGTCGCGCAGGGCGAGGGCGTTGATCACCGTGGCCAGCATTCCCATATAGTCGGCGTTGGCCGCGTCCATGCCTTTGGCGGCCTGGGACACGCCCCTGAAGATGTTGCCCCCACCGACCACCACGGCGACCTCGACGCCGCTCCTCTGGGCCTCGCTGATCTCCTCGGCCACTCGTTGCACGGTCAGTGGATCTATGCCATAGCCGACCTCGGGGTCGGCGAAGGCCTCGCCTGACAATTTGAGTAGGACACGGCGGTTCGGCGAGCCCGACCTCCCGTTTCCCTCGTCCCGCGCCTCGTTTTCGCTTTCGGACAAATTCGCTCCTAAGCCCCGACGGCGACTCTGGCCACGCGTCGGACCGAGATGTTCTCACCCATCTTGGCGGCGAGTGCGCCGACCATATCGCCGACGGTCCCGTCGTAACGCTCCGGGTTGACGAATTTCTGGTCATAGAGGACGTTCTCGGCATACCAGGCCTCGATCCTGCCGGCAACGATCTTGTCCACGACATTCTCCGGCTTGCCCTCGGCGGAGGCCTGACGAGCGATGAGTTCCTCCTCCTTGGTCAGGGCGGCGGCGTCGACCTCATCGCGGGTGATCCACTCCGGGCTCGACCAGCTCACGTGGAGCGCGATGTCGTCAGCGACCCGGCGGAACTCGTCGCTCTTGGCGACGAAGTCGGTTTCGCAGGCGAGTTCGACGAGCACACCGATCACCGGGCGGTCGTTCTGAAGGTGGATGTAGCTGCCGATCGTCCCTTCGCTGGCTTCTCGGTCTCCCCGCTTCGCCATGCTCGCCTGACCCCGCTCGCGCAAGAGCTCAAATGCCTTGTCGAAGTCGCCATCTGAATCGGTGAGCGCCTTCTTGGCGTCCATCATCCCGACACCGGCGTCCTGACGCAGCTTCTGGATGTCCTTGGCGGTGATCTCACTCATGGTCTGTGCTTCCACGTCAGGACTCGAGTCCGGCTTCGGCTTTGGCCGGCTTCTTCTTGGAGGCGATCTCCTTGCCCTCGATGATGGCGTCGGCGAGGGCGCTGGCAATCAGATCGGCAGCGCGGATCGCGTCGTCGTTCCCGGGGATCACATGGTCGATGGGGTCGGGATCGGAGTTGGTGTCGACCAGCGCGATGATGGGTATCCCGAGTCGGTCGGCCTCCTTGACCGCGGTGGCCTCGGTGTTGACGTCCACGATGAAGACGGCGTCGGGAAGACGGCTCATGTCCACTACCCCGCCCAGGTTGAGCTCGAGCTTCTCCAGCTCGCGACGGAGTTTCAACCTCTCCTTCTTGGGTCGGTTGTTCATCTCACCGGTCTCCTCGAACCGGCGGAGCTCCCTCATATAGAAGACCCTCTTCTGGATCGTCGAGAAGTTGGTGAGCATCCCACCCAGCCAGCGATAGTTGACGTATGGCTGCCCCGATCGCTTCGCCGCGGTCTCCACGGCACCCTGGGCCTGTTTCTTGGTCCCGACGAACAGGACCGAGCCTCCGTCGATGGCGATCTGCTTGACCAGCTCGATCGCGTCGGCTACCTGGGTCACCGTCTGACGCAGGTCGACGATGTGGATTCCGTTCCGTTCCCCGTAGATGTACGGGCGCATCTTGGGATCCCAGCGTCGGGTCTGATGACCGAAGTGGACACCGGCTTCCAAGAGCTGCTTCATTGTGACTTCAGCCACAATTGCTCCTTTCTGGTTGTTACCTCCGCCCGCTGGGCAGGGCCCCCGCCTCCCGAAGGTGCGGCCCTCGTTCGAGCGGTGCTCGACCAGTGAGGGTTTGACGGGCGTGCGTGATTGGCTCGATTGTATGTGCCCCCCGTAGCCTTGGGTAATCGAGACGGGACGTGTCACCACCGAGGAGCTGGAGACCGTGGCCATGGGCCTGGGCGCCGTGGCGTTCGGGGTGACCACGGCTGGTCGGCTTTCCGACTCACTCGACACGCTGCACCGGCACCGGCGATCGGGCATGTCCGGGCCCCTGCATTTCACCTACGACGACCCCGAAACGGCAACCGACGTAACCCGGAGCTTTCCCTGGGCCCGCAGCATCGTGGTATTCGCCCACGACTACCTCGCCAGTTCCTCCCAGCCGGCGACTCGGGGCGCGATCGTCGCTCGCTTCGCCACCCGTGATCAGTACGCGTCGGTGCTGCGGATCGCCACCGGCGTCCGCGATGAGTTGTCCGCCGCCGGGACCCAGGCAGAGATCCTGATCGACGACAACCGCCTCGTCGACCGTTCCGCGGCCGCGCGCGCCGGTATCGGTTGGCGGGGCCGGAGCACCATGCTGCTCACCCCCGGTCACGGTCCGTGGCTGCTGCTCGGCTCGGTGATCACCGACGCGGTCCTCGAGACCACCCCCCCGATGCGGCGCACCTGTGGCACTTGCATCGCCTGTATCCCCGCCTGTCCTACCGGGGCCATCACCGCGGAGGGCCTCGACGCCGGGCTGTGCATCTCGACCTGGCTGCAGACGGCGGGTGCGATCCCCCACTGGGTGCGGCCTCTGATCGAGAGACGGGTATACGGCTGCGACGATTGCCTCACCTCTTGTCCTCCCGGCTTCCCCAGGATGGCCAAAACCGACGCCGCGCAGACCCCACTGTCGTTTGCCGATCTGCTCGCATTGTCCGATGCCGAGTTGATGGAGCGGTTCGACTGGTTCTACGTTCCCAGGCGGGACCCTCGATTCCTGCGTCGCAACCTGCTGGTGGCTGCGGGAAACTCCGAAGAGGCCGACGCGGTGGGCCCGATCCTCGATCATTTCACCCATCGGTCGTCCCTGGTGCGGGGTCATGCCTACTGGGCGCTGGCGCGGTCACTCGGTGCGGAAGCCTGGACCACACTGCGTCGTCGCCACGCCTTCGAGTCGGTTTCCGATGCCATCGCCGAGCTGGAGACGGCCCTGCTGATGCTCAGGGTGCCGGTTGTGGTCTGATCGTTGCCCGGTGACGAACGCCATTCGCGTGCTGCGCGCTGCGGGTGTATGCGCGGCGAAGGTTGGTCGACGACGCCCTGGACTGACCGCTCAGCCCCACGCCGGGTCGCCGAGACGGTTGCGCAGCGACATCATCGTCTTGGCGTGGATCTGACACACCCGGGACTCGGTGACCCCGAGCACGTCTCCGATCTCGGCGAGGGTCATGCCCTCGTAGTAGTAGAGCGTCACCACCAATCGCTCTCGGTTGGGGAGCCGGTTGATTGCGTCGAAGAGCGATCGCCGGGTCTCCTCGGCCTGGAACTCGCTCTCCGGTGACACCCCGCGTGGGTCGGCGATCATCTCCCCCATCGAAGTCGAGGAGTCGTTGGACACGAACTCGTCGAGTGCGGCGATCCCCGAGCGCCCTATCTGGGCCAGGGCATCACGGAAGTCCTCGATGTCCATCTCCAGGTCGGCGGCCACCTCCTCCTCGGTCGGTGGTCGCTGCAGCTTGTGCTCGAGCTCGGCGATCGATGTCTCGATACGCCGGGCGCGTGAGCGCACCGAACGGGGGACCCAGTCCAGAGCGCGCAGTTCGTCGAGTATCGCTCCCTTGATGCGGTTGATGGCATAGGTCTCGAACTTGAACCCACGGTCGAGATCGAACTTGTCGATGGCGTCGATCAGTCCAAAGAGGCCGTAGCTGGCGAGATCGTTCTGGTCGACGGATCGGGGCAGACCGGTGCCGACACGACCTGCGACGTACTTGACGAGGGGCGAGTAGTGGAGGATGAGCCGCTCGCGCGCCTGCTCGTCCTCGGTGGCCTTGAAACGCTCCCAAAGCCCGTCGACCTGAGAATCCTCAGGCCCTTGGGTGGCTTTGGTCATACATTCCTCTCAAGTGCTTACGGGTGACGGCAGTGTAGATCTGTGTGGTTGCGAGATCGGTGTGACCCAACAGGTCTTGCACGACGCGCAGGTCGGCACCGCCCTCGAGGAGGTGGGTGGCGAAGCTGTGACGGACCGCGTGCGGGAAGGTGGCGACATGACGTTTGACCGATCGGCGCAGGCTTCTCGTCCCCATGGAGCCACCCCGGGCACCGACCCACAAGGCATCTCCTGTCTCGGGGCCGGCGAGCCGGGGCCGTCCCTCGGCGAGATAGGCCTCGAGCGCTCGCTGCGCCGGCCTCCCCAGTGGCACCCGGCGCGTCTTCCCGCCTTTCCCCCGGACGGTGACAGTGTCACTCGTCGTGTCGCGGACGGTGAGCGACGCCAGCTCGGAGATGCGGAGCCCGGTGGCATAGAGAGTCTCCACCATGGCCCGATCACGCAGGCCCACCGGGCGGGTGGTGTCGATGGAGTCGATGGCCGCCGCCATCGAACGCGAGGGAAGGGCGTGGGGAAGTGGTTTGTCGAGTTTCGGCGTCGAAACCCCCTCGAACGGGTTGAGTTGGGCGCGGCCACGCAGCACCGCGTCACCGTAGAACGCCCTGACCGATGACGCCTTGCGGGAGACGGTGGCTCGTGAGTATCCGAGTGTGTCGAGGAAGGCGAGGTAGCGACGAGCCGTACGCCGCTCCACCTGGGCGGGAGCGGTGAGACCCGCCCTGTTGGCGTAGTCGAAGAACTGGGTGAGATCCCTCCGATAGGCCGCGATGGTGTTGTCGGACAGCCCGCGCTGATCTCTCAGGCGGGCCAGATACTCGTAAAGGTCAGGGCGGGCCCAACGGGGCACCGCGGGTACATCCACGACATCGATGGTATTGGGTGGCGACCAGGTAGCCGGGTTCTTCAGACGGGCACTACGAAGTCGCCGAGTCGACGGACCTTGCCCTCCATCTCGAGACGGCCCAACTTGATCAGGGTCTCGGTGATCGTGAGCGACCACAAATCGGGGAGATCGTCGATGGAGACGCCCTCCGCAGGAATGCCGTGTCTGGTGTCGAACACCGATGCCGGTGGACCTACTACCAGGCTCAGCTCCTCGAGCAGATCGGCACTGCCGAGGACCGGGTGCGCACCGTCTCGGATCAAACGATTGCAGCCTTCCGACATCTCGCGATCGACATCACCGGGAACCACGAAGACGGGGCGCCCCAACTCGGCTCCGAGCCGGGCAGTAATGAGAGCACCGCCGGTGACGGCGGCCTCGACGACGACGATGGCGGCGGAGATGGCGGCGATTATTCGATTGCGAGCAGGGAACCTCCAGCGGTCGGGCGGAGTCCCCGCGGCGTACTCCGACAGGATGGCGCCACCGGAGCCGAGGATCGTCTCATAGATCGGCTTGTTCTCGGGTGGGTAACAAACGTCGATCCCCGAGCCGAGGACGGCCACGGCATGACCGCCGATCCGGAGACAGCCACGGTGGGCGGCGGTGTCGATGCCCCTGGCAAGCCCGCTCACCGTCGTCCAACCCGCCCGGGCGATGGCGCTACCAAAGGATTCGGCGAGATCGAGCCCGTAACGAGTGCAGCGCCTGGTGCCCACAACGGCGATGCCGGGGGCCCCGCGCAACCCGCCAAGGAGCCAGAGCCGGGGCGGGTCCTCGAGGTCGAGCAGACCGGAAGGATATGGGCCCGATTCGGGACCGATCTCCTGTTGGCCGGTCACCACTCTCCCCGGAGGGCCATGGCTTCGGCTACATGTTCCTCCTCGACCGATTCGCCCTCCGACAGTGCGGCGATGGTGCGGGCAACCCGACCCACGCGCTCCCCTCCGCGCCCGGTGAGCAGACCGTTGGCCACCGCGACATCGAGCATCTCGCGCGCGGAGGATTGGAGGCCAAGATTTCCGTCACGGAGTCGGCTGGCCGCCAATGCGACACGCCGTCGCACCACCAAGGTCGGTTCGGAGGTCGTCGCGTTGGCATCGCGCTCCAGTCGGCCGACCTTCACCACGAGATCGAAGCGATCGAGGAGCGGACCGGACACACGCTGGCGATAACGCGCCACCAAGGCGGGCCGGCAGTCGCATGGCTTACGACGATCGCCTCGAAAACCGCAGGGGCACGGGTTGGTGGCGGCAACGAGGTGGAACGAAGCCGGGAAACGAGCAGTCAACCCGCGGCGGGCCACGGTGACATGTCCGTCCTCCAGAGGCTGGCGAAGCGTGTCGAGGTTGGCCCGTGGAAACTCCGCCATCTCGTCGAGGAAGAGAATCCCGTGGTGTGCCATGGATACCTCACCGGGGACCGCCACTCCGGATCCGCCCCCCACGAGGGCCGCTCGAGACGCGGTGTGGTGGGGTGACCGAAAAGGTCGTTGCCGGCTCAGGCCGCGCTCGTACCCGGCGGCGGCGTGGATCAGCGCCACCTCGACCGCTTCGGCCCCGGTGAGAGGGGGGAGGATGCCGGATAGTCGCCGCGCCAACATCGTCTTGCCGCCGCCCGGCGGCCCATGGAGGAGAAGGTGATGCCCGCCGGCGGCGGCGACCTCCACGGCGCGACGTGCCAAGGGCTGGCCCATGACCTCGGAGAGATCGCCATCTTCGGGGGGCTCCACGCTCTCCTCCGGCGCCACGCCCGCGACATGCTCAAGACCGGACCGCAACAGGTTCACGGCTTCGGCTAGTGACGAGACGCCATGCACCCGGGAGCCTGGCACCGCCGCCACACCACCGGCAGCCGCCCGGCCGACGAGGCATGGTGTGCCGGTGCGGGCCGAGAGCACCGCCGCCCCCAACGTGCTCGGGCCGCTGCGAACTGTACCGTCGAGGGCCAGCTCCCCGACTACGACGGCCCCCGCCGGGGGCGGGATCTCGCGGCTGGCCGCGAGGACGCCGAGGGCGATCGGCAGGTCGAAATCGGTGCCCGACTTGGGTAGGTGGGCAGGGGCGAGATTGACAGTGACGGAGCGATTGGGGAATCGGATCCCCGAGGAGACCACCGCGGCGCGGACCCGATCCTTGGCTTCCCGAACCGCAGTGTCGGGGAGACCGCTGAGCTTGAATTGCTCGTTCTGTCGGCCGACATGAACTTGTACCTCTACGGGGCGGACATCTCCACCGACGAGGGCGACCGAAATGGTTGCGGCGTACATGTGCCGAACGTACGTCCGGCGCCCGACAGGTGCTAGGGGTTCGGGTCGGCCGAAGTGCTCAGCTGATTCGGTGGACCCTCTCCATGACCGCCGCAGCCGCCGGGGTGAAGTCTCTCATCGCTCCCAGCAGCGACTCGGCCACGACCTCCGATCGATAGCCGTGCCTCTGCAGCGTCGACTCTTGCCACCTCAGGGTCTCGGCGAGCACGTCGTCATCATGGGTCAGCATCGCTCCCTGAACGGCACCCATCAGGATGGTCAACTCGTCCATCCACCTCCGGTCCGCCCCGGAGTCGATCTGCCCGGCGAGGCGGCGATGGGCATCGGACACCACGGCGACCTCCGCGGAGATGAGCTCGGCGAGATCCTCGGGAATCGGCACGGCCGCGCTCTGGCCTCCCGTTTGGAGCAGCTCCTCGACCCGGTCCATGACGCCGGCGATGGTCGCCGACCACGCGTCGGCACCGATCGCCCGTGCTCTCCCGTCGTCGGAGCCGAACCCGCGCCCTCCAACCACCACCGGCACGCCAGCCTTCGCAGCCGCAGTCACGGACGAATGGGCCCCCACGAGCTGGGACGACATCGTGCAGGAGAGGACCAGCACATCGGGGCGGGCGGCTTCGAGGAACTCCTGGAGATCGGATGCGAGGACGTTGGCACCGAGGAAGGTCGTCCGATAGCCGCTGTACAAGAGATGAGCAGAGATCGCACGGCCGGGCAGCGAGTGCTCATCTCCTTCCACGGCGGCGATGACGATGTGGGACCCTTCGCGGGGCTGGTCGAACATGCCGACGAGCAGGGAGACGACGGTTTCGATTGCCGCGGTCGCCGCGTGCTCCTCGGAGATCAGGTAGTCACCTTGCTGCCAGCGGTCACCGACAGCTCTCTCCGCCGGGAGCAGGTGATCGAAGAGAAGTGAGTCGAATGGCACGCCCTCGTCCATGAGCCCCGCTGCGATTCTGTAGAGCGCACCGGCGTCTCCGGAGATGGCCGCGGAGGTCATCCCCAACTGGATCGCGCTGTTATCGGGTGACCGGGGTGACGTCATCGGCTTGGCAAGAGAGTAGTGGCGGCGCCTCGTGGCGACTCAGGTCGTGAAGGCCACCGAGCCGGTGCGGCGGGCGTCGGCATGAGCCTGCAGTCTTCCGTCCACGAACGCTGCGCCATTCACCCCGCCAAAGTACATGTGGCGCCGGTCGAAATGCCTCACCGGCAGGTCGAGATCGTCGAGATGTTGGCCCGGCTCGGCCGCGACCCTCACCCCGTCCTCGCCGAACTCGGGGTGGAGACGCGGATGCTCGATCGCCTGTTGCAGGCTGTCTCCGGCGGCAAGTCGGATGAGTGTGGTCACCACCGCCGTAGTGATCCGATCGGCGCCGGGTGAGCCAACGGCCACCGCCTCTCTCTCACGTCGGGCCACCGTAGGGGCCATGTTCGAGATCATCCGCTCTCCTGGAGCCCATTCCGCCTTGGCCAACTCCTGCTCACCGAGGGCGTTGTTCATCAACATCCCGGTGCCGGCGGGGATCAGGCCGGCTCCGTATCCGGCCGAGAACGACGCGGCGACGACGCCTCCTTCGTCGTCGGCGGCGGCGATGCTGATCGTCGACGGCGACCTGAGCGCCGAGCCCTGTCGACGCTCGAAAGCGGCGACCAGGCCTTCGACGCGGGCGACGGCGGAGCCGTCGGACGTGGCAGCCAGCGTGTCGACAACCGTGACCCCTCCCACCGCCGGTTCCGGGTTGAGGGACAAGCTCCACTCCCCACGCTGCGCGCGTAGTGGTGGGCGAGCGATCGCCTCGTAGGAAGTCATGTCCTCCATGGTGAGCTGACCACCCCGTTGGGTGAGGTCATCGACGATCGCCCGGGCCAGGTCTCCCCGGTAGAAGACCGCCGCCCCGTGCTCACCGATGTGACGCAGGGTTTCGGCGAGCCCGGGGAAGACGATGCTCGAGCCAAGCGGCTTGGAGCGTTCGTCTTCGAACAGGGCGTCGCGCGCCACCGCGTCATTGCGGTAGATCGGCGCCGCCCCCTCGTTGAGGTACAGATGGGAGGGATAGCTCAAAGGGAATCCGTCCTCGATCGCCACGGCCACGGCCTCCATCAGCTCGGCCCAAGGAACGTTTCCGAACATCTGGGACGCGAGCTCGAGACCGGCGAAGACTCCGGGCACTGCAACCGAGCCAGCATCGACGAGGGTGGTGACACCGCCGCCATAGGTCATGCTGACCTCGCGGAGATAGGGAAGGCCGGAGAACCCCTTTCCCGGATACGACATGTAACCGTCGATGACGACCGGGGGATGGGTGGGTAGATCGATGGTGAGAAAGCCCCCACCTCCCGGGCCACAAACGCCCGGCTCGCTGCACATTGCGGTGAGGGCGGCGACGATGGCCACGTCGGTGACCGATCCCCCTTCGTTGCCGACACCGACGGCGGCGTCGGTGACGACGCTCGACGGTCCCGCTACGGCGATTCGTGGCACGGCGACAGGTTAAGCGGGGACATAACATCGGGGCTCATGGACATGCAGGGCCTCGAAGCCGCCATCGTGGAAGCCCGCTTGGGAATGGAGGAGGGTGGCATCCCCATCGGATCGGCGCTCGAGGTCGACGGCATCATCGTGGGTCGGGGTCACAACCGCCGTGTTCAGCAAGGCTCGGCGATCCTCCACGGAGAGATGGATGCCCTGGAGAATGCGGGCCGTCTGCCGGCAACCGCCTACCGCCGCTCGGTCATCTACACCACGCTCTCGCCCTGCTCCATGTGCTCGGGGGCGATTCTCCTCTACGGCATTCCCAAGGTCGTGGTCGGTGAGAACCGAACGTTCCTCGGAGCCGAGGACCTGCTACGCACCAATGGCGTGGAGGTGGTGGTGAGCGACGACGTCCGTTGCGTCGAGCTCATGCAGTGCTTCATCACCGCCAATCCCGGTGTGTGGAGGGAGGACATCGGCGAGGACTGACGCTCAAGGGGAGAGGGCGTCGGCGATCCGGTGGCCCACTGTCTCCATTGCCGCGGCATCCATTGACGCGTCCGGCGTGACGTGGAAGGTGTCGACCACCTCACCTTGCCTGCTGTCCAGCTGGGCCAGGCGGATCTCCAGCCCGACATCGGTGAGGACGGAGAGGATCTCGGCCAGACGTCCGATGCGGTCCGAGCACTTGACTGTGAGCACGAGGTCACCCGAGGCAGGGTCGATCGCCGCCCGCGCGGAAGGCTTCTCCAGATTGGTGGCGGGAACCGGATAGGCGGCGGCACGGGTGGCCACCTTCGACTCGGTGTCCAACTCACCTTGCAGCCCAGCCTCTATGTCTCCACGCACCGGGTCCCATCGCTCGGCATCGACGACATCTCCGGTCCTGTCGTCCTTGACCCGGAAGGTGTCGATGACGATTCCATCCCTCCTCGTCAGCAGGCGGGCCTCGAGCACATCTACTCCATGGGCCGCGAAGACCTCGGCAACCAGTCGCCGGAGGTCGGGCCGGGAGCGGCCGATCACCACTGCCGTCTCATGCGGTTGATCGGCTCGCACGCCGAGCTGCGACTCACCCTCGAGGTGCGACAAGAGGTCGAGATGCCAGACCACGTCGCCGGCCGTCGCACTTCGCAGGTAGTCGTCGGGCATGGCCTCGAGATGGGAGATGGCAGCGCTCGACGCCGCCGAGCCCACGACGGCGAGCACCTCCTCGCGCGTGGTCCCCACGATGCCGACCCGGCGATCCGCGCCGAAGCGGGCGGCGCATCGGGTGAACAGAGTCCGGAGCAAGACGGCCTTCCACTCGTTCCACATGGTGGCTCCCGTCGCCTTCGAATCGGCGACGGTGAGCAGATAGAGCAGCTGCAACAGCTCGAGGCTGCCCACGGTGCGGGCCACATCGTCGATGACACTCGGATCGTCGAGATCCCGTCTCGTGGCTGCCCGGGGCAGCAGCAGATGGTGCCGCACCGCGTCAACGACCAACCGGGCGAGATCGTCGGGAGCTTCCAATCGAATGCAAAATCGCCGGGCGATCTCGGCCCCGACGACGGCGTGATCGCCCCCTAGTCCTTTGCCGATATCGTGGAGGAAGGCGGAAAGTGACAGAACGTCCGGACGGGCGAGCTCACCAGCGATGCGCCCGAAGTGACCCTCGGCGGCGGCGAGGGAACGGATCTCGGCGACGGTTCGCCACAGGTGGGTCGATACCGGGTGCTCGTGGAACGGCTCCAGCTGGGGCAGGGCGCGGACCATTTCCCATTCCGGGAGCACGTCATCGAGATGGCCACCGTCCCACAACCGCTCGAATGCCAGCCTGCCCTCCTCACCGGTCTCGAGCAATCGAATGAAGCGCTCCAAGGAGGGAGCCGCATCGCCGGGTGGCTTGGGGCGGCGCGAGAGTCGGGTCCGTAGGCGGCGCGCCAGAGGAGTGGGCATCACCTGTCTCACCTCCGGCCAGCGCCGTGTGGCCAGGGCGTCGACGGTGATCATGGCTTCGACCAGCTCCGCGGCGGTCTCGAACACGTCCATCTCGAGCCAGCGAGCGACCGCCTCCCTCAGCTCCGGTGAGAAGACGTCGTGGGCTCGGCCCACCGTGACATGCAGCGCATTGCGAACGCGGAGGAGGCTCTCTCGAGCACCATGCTCTTCGGGCAGCGAGTCGGTCGAGAAACGGCCGATGATGTCCTCACGACGCCGCTCCCATTCGAAGCCCTGCAGAGTGCGGAGGCCCCCACGCCCCGACTTGACGTCACTGGCCATGAGCAGGAACGGTGCCTGTTCCCGACGCTCCCTCTCCGCCGCGACCAGATGGCGACGAAGGGGCCGCGCCCGGGTCACCAGAGACACCTGTTCGAGCAGACCCTCGAAGAGGGGGCGGGAGCCGGAGACGAGTCGCCCCGTCAGCAGGGTGGTCTGGGTCTCGAAGCGCTCCCGGGCAGCTCCGGCCGCCTCCTTCACCGTTCGGACGGAATGACCGACCCTGAGTTTGGCGTCCCAGAGGGGACGAAAGAGCCCCGCCGCCAACTCCGACGCGTCGTGGACGTCGTGGAGCAGCATGAGGTCGACGTCGGAGAATGGGCTCAGCTCACCGCGCCCGTAACCCCCCAACGCCACGATTGCGAACCGATCCCGGGCGGAATCGATGAGAGGGGCGACAGCCCGATCGAGAGCCTCGGTGAGCGCCCGACACAATTCATGACCTCCATCGCCGATGCGCGTGGTTCGCAATGAGTCACGGAGGTCGATGAAGGCTTCGAGGGGCCTTCCCCGGTCAGATGGCGTCGGCACCTCGCTCACCCGTGCGGATACGCACGGCGTCGTATACGGCGAGCACGATGATCTTCCCGTCACCGATCTCACCGGTGTGGGCCGACTTCTCGATGGCATCGACGGCGACGCTGGCCATCTCGTCGTCGACGAGGATCTCCAAGCGCACCTTGGGAACGAAGTCGACCTCGTACTCGGCGCCGCGATAGACCTCGGTTTGGCCGCCTTGCCGGCCAAACCCGGAGATGTCACTGACCGACATCCCGGTGACACCGATCGACTTCAGAGCGTCGCCCACCTGCTCCAGCTTGAAGGGCTTGATGAATGCGATGATCAGCTTCATTCCGGGGCTCCTTCACCTGCCGAGCTGACGGTTTCCTTATGCCCACCCGGGGAGGATCCGGAGCCACCTCCGACTCCAACCGAGGTGTGCGATGGGTCGTGACCGTATCCGGGTGATCCATGCTCTTCGACGTCCAGGCCTGCCAGCTCCTCTTCGGGGCTGACCCGCAAACCGATCGTCGCCTTGATCGCCAGGAACAACAGACCGGCCGCCGCGGTCACGAACACGAAATGAACGACGACGAAGATCAGCTGCGTCCACAACTGATCGGGACCGCCACCGTAGAAGAGCCCGGCGTTCTCCCGCCCCAAGAAAGCGTCGTCGTAGACGGCGAACAGGGCTATCGACAGAGTCCCCCAGGTCCCGACCACGCCGTGCACCGAGATGGCGCCCACGGGGTCGTCGACCTTGATCCTGTCGAACATCGTCACCGAGAAGACGACGATCAAGCCTCCCACCGCGCCGATGACCACCGCGGCCCAGGTCTCAACGGCTCCCACCGGTGCGGTTATCGCGACCAGCCCGGCGAGGAGGCCGTTGGCTGCGATCGACACATCCGGCTTGCCGTCCTTGGTCCAGTTGACCAGCATCGCGGTGACCGCTCCCGCCGCCGCGGCGAGCAGGGTCTTCAGTGCGATGGGCATCACGAACTCGTCGGCCGCCAGCTCCGAGCCGGGGTTGAACCCGAACCATCCTATGAAGAGGATCATCGCGCCGAGGACGACAAACGGGATCGAGTGTCCCGGGATCGCCCGTGGCTTGCCGTCCTTGCCGAATTTCCCGATCCGGGGGCCGAGGATGATCGCGCCCATCAAGGCGGCCCAACCACCGGTCGCGTGGACGATGGTCGATCCGGCGAAGTCGGAGAACGGATACTCGAGTTGGGCCAGCCATCCCCCGCCCCATGTCCAGCGCAGGACGACCGGGTAGATAAGCGCGGTGATGAAGAAGCTGTAGACGAAGTAGCTCCTGAACTTGGTCCGCTCCGCCATCGCACCGGAGACGATGGTGGCCGCGGTCGCCGCAAACGCTGCCTGGAAGAAGAAGAACGTCGAAGGCAGGAGACCGTCGGCGGTGGTGTCTTCCACCCCGGCGATGCCGAAGTCCCAGCCGAACCAACCACCAAGCAACTCGTTGGACGAGAACGCGATGCCAAACCCGACGATGGCGAAGGCGAGGACACCCGCGGACATGTCCATCAGGTTCTTCATCATGATGTTCGCCACGTTCTTCGATCGCGTCAGGCCAGCCTCCACCAACGCAAATCCGGCCTGCATGAAGAACACCAGCACGCCTGCGATGAAGATCCAGAGATTGTCGAGCACGAATTGTGATGCTGGGGCGAGCTCCTCCTGCGCCATCGCCGGACTGGCCATGACCAGCACCAGCAAGGCGGCCAGCGCCGCTCCGATCAGAAGTTTTCTCTTGGCTCTCTTCACTATGTGCCTCCTCCTTGCTCCGCCCGTGGGCGGCGGCCGAGCTAGCTCGAATTGATTGAGCGGCAACATACGTAGCCTGGATTTCGACTCCGTAAGCCTCTGGTTACGACGAGGGGACGGATTACTGACATCAACCTGACAGGGGTTTCCGGTCGGTGGTCTTGGTGAGAGGGTCGCCGTGATTGGCGGTCGCACGGAGGAGATAGCCACGGGAGCGCACGGTCCTGATCTCGAGCCCTACCGGCCGGAGCTGTCGACGCAGCCTGGCCATGGACACATCGAGGTTGTTGGCGGACACCTGCGCACCGGACCAGGCCAGGGTTGTCAGCGACTCCCGGCTCACCACCGCCCCAAAACGCTGGATCATGGGCGCGATCAGCTCGACCTGAATCGCCGAGAGCTGAGTCGTCATCTCGCGAAACTGCAGCGTCCCGGTGCCATCGACCTTCGGCAGCGAGGAGCCTACGTGCGCGGCGCGCGTTTCGAGGGTGCGAACACGGGCGTTGCGGTCGGCCCGGGAGACCGGAAGACGCACCCAATCCTCGAGCACGTCGGTGCACTCGGGAGGGCCGGCGTCCGGCTCGACCAGGAGCAGGCGCGGATGGCGGCGGGCGGCGAGCTCCTGTCGCAGGGACTCATCGGACGGCCACTGAATCAAAGCGACATCCATAGGTGAAAACTTAAGCCGGAAAGGTTTCGAATCTGTTTCGGCGTGATAAACGGAACCGGATGGGCCATCAGACCCGGTTCATCAGCGGCCCTTCCACTTGGGGTCCCGCTTTTCCAGGAATGCGGCAACACCCTCGACGACGTCCTCTGTGCCGAATGTGATGGACTGTGATTGACCCTCCCATCCGATGGATTCGCCGAAACTCGACTCGAACGACGCGTTCAGCCCCTGCTTGGCGAACATCTGGCCGATCGGGGCACCGGCGAGGAACGATCGGGCGATGGCAATCACCCGATCGGCCAGGTCGTCGACCGGGACCACCTCCATGGCGATGCCCAGGCGCTCGGCTTCCACCGCTTCAACCATCCGACCAGAGAGCGCCAGCTCCTTGGCGCGCTGCAGACCCACCGCTCGCGGCAGGAGCCAGGTTCCTCCGAAGTCGACCGTCAGGCCGCGTCTGACGAAGATCTCCGAGAATCGGGCGCGATCGGTGGCGATCACCACGTCACATCCAAGTGCGAGGTTCATGCCGGCGCCTACGGCGACCCCGTCGACCGCGGCGATGGTGGGCTTGGTGCAGCGGTGCAGCGCCGTGGCGGCTCGCTCGACGACCTTCATGCGGCGATGACCATCCGGGATCGACAGGCTCCCCGAGAATCGGTGGGCATCCAGCTCGGCGCCTGCACAGAAGGCGCCGCCGGCGCCGGTGACGACCAGTACCCGATCCTCGCTCCTCTCGAAGTCGGTGAAGGCCTCGGCGAGCACCGGCCACCCGTCGGGGGGAATGGCATTCTTCCGCTCCGGTCGATCGATCGTCAGCCAGCGGATGCTCTCGACGGTCTCGCTCCTCAGCCAGGTCACCGGGTTGACAGTAGACAGCCCGTGGGTCGGGTTACCGTCTCGGCGTGGGTTTCAATCCCTTTCGAGAGCATGAGAAGAGCGCCCTGGACATTGCGATGGTGGTCTTCGCCGTGCTCGCCACGCTGGCAGTCATTGCATGGGCGATCTTCTCAGGGTGACGGTCGCCCCGGTCCAGCCGTACCAGGCGGTCAAGGAGTACATCTGCCCGGGCTGTGAGAACATGATCCCGCCGGGCACCTTCCATCTGGTGATCGTCCCTGATGACGAAGTGGAGATGCGGCGCCACTGGCACCATGGATGCTGGCACAAGGAACTGCGACGAGTTTACGGCGCTCAGGCGTCGCGACGCTGAAGCCCCCACCAGGTGAGGCCCAGCCCGAGAGCGGTCCAGCCGGCGATGATGGCGAGCTGATGCCACAGAGGCAGACCGACTCCAGGAACGAAACCGGCGAAGCCACCGCCGAAGTCGACGTCGAACAGCCCGGTGGTTGCCGCAGTCAGTGACACGTTCTCCCAGGGGTCCCAGAGGGCGAGGAAGCTCTCGGCGAAGTAGACGGCCAGGCCGGCCCCGATGGCGGGGCCCACCGACCGCAGCAGTGCGACAGCCCCGGTCCCTAGTGAGCTCCACGAGAGGGAGATGACAGCACCCTTCCAGAGGAGCCCCACCAGCTCGCTGTTTTCCATGAACCCATCGCCGGGCGAGAACGCTAGGGCCACCACGGCCCACAACGCGAAGGCCACCAAGAACGCGACGAGGGACGCCAAGGTGTAGGTGAGCAGTCGGCTGAGGACGTGCCTGACCTTACGGGAGTCTCTGGTCAGCCCGGTCGCCCACACCGTCGTGGCCAGCTCGCCACCGAGCAGGACCACAGCGAGGATCAGTGGGAACCAGGTCTGGGTCATCGCCTGCTGAGCGCCCACGGTGTAGACCTCCGGCTTCTCCAGGACAGGCAGGTCATCGGCGATGTCAGGGGCGATCTCGCCGAACACGATCAGAAAGAATGCTCCGAGACCGACCAAAACCAACAGCACGAGCGTCATGCCAGGGAACAGTTTGCGTCTGCTGATCTTGCGGTACTCGGCCCTGAGCAGACTCATCGCACTGCCATCCCCGTGAGACCCAGGAACACAGATTCCAGTGTGCTCCGCTCCGGGCGAACCTCGTCCGGGTAGATCCCGGCATCGGCGAGGGCTTTGACGATGGCCGCTCCGTCCGGGGAGCCGACCAGGAGCCCCACCTCGTCGGTCTGCACTTCCATTCCCAAAGCCTCGAGAGCAGACACCGCCCGGGCGGTGTCAGTCACCTTGACCCTGGTTACTCTCCCGCCCAGAAGTGCCTCGAGCGGTCCCTGGGTGACGAGTTGGCCGTCGTCGATCACAACCACATTGTCGGCCAACGCCTCGATGTCGGCGAGGTCGTGGCTGGAGACGACCACGGTCCGGCCTTCGGCGACGAGATCTTTCAGCCGTGCCCGAAAAGCGTGCTGGCCCGCAGGGTCGAGACCGTCGAGAGGCTCGTCGAGGATGAGCAACTCGGGATCCCCCAGCAAGGCGGCCGCCAGGGCGAGCCTCTGTCGCATTCCCTTCGAGTACTCCCCGGCCTTGCGATGGGCGTCCACGGTCAACCCGACGAACTCGAGCATTTCGTCGATCCGCTCGTGACCGAAGCCGAGGGTGTCGGCGGCGACGGCGAGGTTGGTCCGCCCGTCGAGCGACTTGACGAGCCCCGGCTCCTCGACGATGACACCGACCTTCTTCACGACCTGGGGCAGGCCGGCCGGAATCGGTAGCCCCAGCATCTCGATGGTTCCCTCGTCGGGGCGGGTCAGACCGAGAATCGCGCGAAACGTGGTGGTCTTCCCGGCCCCATTGGGTCCGAGGAACCCGGTGAGCCGGCCGGCGGGGATCTCGAAGTCGAGCCCGCGGAGCGCATGGGTGCGGCCATAGGACTTGTGGAGGCCACTGACCCGGATTGCCGGTGATCCGGATGACATCGGGAGGACACTAGGAACCGGGGGTGACTGCCTCCAATTCAACCGGGAACCCAATGGATCTCGACCGCATCGGACCGGAGCGCCACTCCGACGAAGTCGACCCGTGAGGCCCCGACGAGCTTTGCGATCCCGCGCACATGGGTTCGTTTGGCGTGGTCGACGGCGTCGATGGGATCACCGGCTCCTGTGATCGCCCTCACCTCGACGGCAACTCGGATGTCACCGTCCCGGAAGACGAGGTCGATCTCGCCATCGGGCCCTTCTACGTTGGCGGCCTCGAGCCGCAGACCCTGTTCGGTGAGCCACCAGGCTGCGACCCTCTCGCCCGCCGCACCTACCGAGGCGCGGCCGCCGGTCAGAGCTTGAGCTCCGTCTTCTCGAGCTTCTCGACGTTGACGTCGCGGAAGGTGAGCACCTGCACCTTCTCCAAGAACCGAGCAGGGCGGAACATGTCCCAGACCCAGGCGTCACTCATGGTGACCTCGAAGTAGGTCGAGCCCTCGGTGCTCTTCACTTCGACGTCGACCTTGTTGGCGAGATAGAACCGACGCTCGGTCTCCACGACGAACTCGAACATGGGAAGGACGTCGTGATACTCCTTGTAGAGCTTGAGCTCGACCTCGGTCTCGTAGCGCTCCAGGTCTTCGTCCATCTTCTCCTCGACTCCTCACGGCCAGGGGCTCCAGCCTGGCGATCATATGCCCGGCGCAGATTTAACACCTATCGAATCGGGAGGACGGTTTCTAGAGACCTCCGAAATTCGAGAGGGGCCAGATGATGACGAACGCCCGGCCGACGAGGGCGTCGTACTCGATGTTGCCGAATCGCCGGCTGTCGAAACTGAACTCACGGTTGTCTCCCATGACGAAGACTTCGTCCGGGCCGATCGTGAAAGGGCCCTCTACGGGCATCGTGACGTTCTCGTCGAGATATGGCTCGGCGAGGGCCACTCCGTCGATGTGAACCTGGTTGTCGCTGATCGTGACGGTCTCTCCGGGGAGACCGATTACCCGCTTGATGAGGTCGTCGCGACCCCGGGTGCGGATGCCGATGGCCTCGAGCACGGAGCGAATCACCGCTTCCGGGATCGACTCCTCGATCTCGGGCTCGGCGGGATCGCGAAAGACGACGATGTCGCCCCGCTCTGGCTCACCGAGCTGAAAGGCCAGCTTGTTGACCATGACCCGGTCGTTGACGTGGATCGTGTCGAGCATCGACTCGGACGGGATCCAGAAGGGCTGCACGAGAAAGGTCTTGATGAGCACCGCGATGACGAGAGCGGTGAGGAGCAGACCGGGCAGCTCGGCCCAGAACGAGCGTTTCTTGTGCTGCTTGGGCCGCGACTCGGAGGGCTTGTCACCGAGACCTGGGTCGGGGGGCTGCTGGTCGGACCGCCCCTCGCCCTCCGGGGTTGGATGGTAACCCTCGAGGTGACGGCCGCCGGGTTCGGAACTCAGTCGCGAAGCTCCTTGATGCGGGCAGACTTGCCGACCCGATCACGGAGGTAGTAGAGCTTGGAGCGGCGCACGTCACCCTTGCGGACCACTTCGATCTTGGAGATGATCGGTGCGTTCACCGGGAAGACACGCTCAACCCCGACACCGAAGCTGAGCTTGCGAACCGTGAAAGAGGCTCGGGGGCCGCTGCCGTTGCGGGCGAGCACGACACCTTCGAAGACTTGGATTCGTTCACGACCACCTTCCACCACTCGCACGTGGACCTTGACCGTGTCTCCCGCCCGGAACTGGGGGATGTCGGCGCGCACATGCGCGCTCTCTACAGCTTGAAGATCGTTCATGGAGGACTCCTAGAAACTGCCCGGGAGAGCTCGGCGAATGTCCCGGAACCCGGATTGTATCAGCTATCCGCTTCGGTGCGATTCGAGAACATGTCGGGCCGCCGCTCCCGAGTGCGCCGCATTCTCTGGTCAGCCCTCCACTCCTCGATCTTGGCGTGGTTCCCGCTCAGGAGCACGTCCGGCACCGCCATGCCCTCGTACTGGGCGGGGCGGGTGTACACCGGCTCCTCCAACATCCCGTCCCGGAACGACTCCCGCTCGGTCGAGTCCGAGTTACCCACGACGCCGGGCAGAAGGCGGGCCACACCCTCGATTGCCGCGGCCGCCGCCACCTCACCGCCGGCGAGGACGTAATCGCCCAGACTCACCTCCTCGTCGATGAAGGCGTCGATCACTCGCTGGTCGACGCCCTCGAATCGCCCACACACGAGCGTGATCTCGTCTCGTGTTGCCCACCGATCGAGGGTCGCCTGGCTCATCGGCGCCCCCGACGGGGTGAACAGGACCCGATGGGTCCCGGCGAGAGGGGTCAGGGCGGCCCCCAGTGGCTCGACCATCATCACCATCCCGGGTCCGCCACCGAAAGGCGCGTCGTCGAGCTGACGATGCCTGCCAATCCCATGCTCACGCAGATCGATGAGTATCACCTCGAGCACCCCGTCCTCGACGGCCCGGCCAACGATCGAAGTCTGCAGAGGGCCGGAGAAGTAGCCGGGGAACATGGTGACGACGTGGATCTTCACAAGAGGGAGGTTATTGCGAAGAGGGCTCTTCGGCGACCAGGGGCTGTTGTCTCGGTGGCGGCCTAGCTCAGTCGCTCCACGATCATCGCCATACCTTGCCCACCGCCGACGCACATGGTCTCCAGGCCGTAGGTCTTGTCGAGGGTGCGCAAGTCGTTGAGGAGAGTTCCCATCATGCGGGCGCCAGTCATCCCGAATGGGTGGCCAAGGGCGATCGCGCCGCCGTGAGGGTTGAGTCTGTCCATGTCGATACCCAACTCGTCGACACAAGCCA
>Ga0268386_10000332_pt1 | contig 29145 bp, 25 predicted proteins | sample RVTome_15_FD_200260 | JGI IMG/M metagenome (GOLD analysis project Ga0268386, IMG submission 200260) | Soil microbial communities from uranium-contaminated site in the Upper Colorado River Basin, Wyoming, United States - RVT150D86... ... | reverse complement strand
CCCGTAGCGGGGCCCCAGGAGCAGTCCCATCAGGTCGTCGGCGGTGAGGGCCGATCCGGGCACGCGCACACGGAGGTGGGGGGCGAGCTTCTGGTAGGCGATCAGGAGCGCCGCCGCGCCTGCAATCCAGGGGACGTAGGGATTCGACGTCACCAGTGTGATGAAGTCCATTGGGCGGCGCCGGCGGGCACCTCGCCTCTCCCGCTTGCGGACGGCGAGCGAATTATACGCTCGGAGCACGAAGCGGAAAGGTGCGTGTGCTAAGCTGCTGAATCGTGGAGGTCTGTCGCCGATCGTCATCACGATGGGCGAACCGCATCGTAGAGCGGCTTCGGCTCGAACCTGGCTGCCGTGGGCGATCCACCCGCCCCCTCCGCGGGCCGGGTCAGCGTAACCCAAGCGGCACATTGACTTAGCGGGGCAGGGCGGGGTATCCTTGGTCCCTGCTCCCTCTGGGGCGGCATTTCGTAGCCGCCGGCGAGCGCCCATGAGCGGCGACGCGAAAGACGATCGACCCAGGCCCCCGGACGGTCTCTTCACGTCCGAAGACCTGTTCGGCGACATCGTCGACGCCCCGATCTCCGAGCGGCCGGCTCCGGCCAGGCCTCTTCGGCCGGGACCGATCCGGGTGCAGGTGAGCGAGCCGTCTCCCGATGAAGGAGGTCACGAGCCGGCCTCGAAGGTCGTGCCTCTCGCGCGCGAGGTGGCGGCCCTCCTGGACGCGCTGCCGGGCGGCGAGCCCGGCTCGGACGCGCCCTTGCCGGCCGCGGGCCGGCCGTTGCCTGCGGGGGAGGAACCGCTGACGCCGGCGGAGCCTGGCCCCGTTCCGCCGCGGCCACCAAGGCTCGAGGGCCTGCCCTGGAACGACCTCGAGCAGGAGGGGCTCGTGGAGGCGCTTGGCGAGCAGGCGGCGGCGGTCGCCGACGACGAACCCCGGCCCGGCGCTCCCGAAGAGGCGGCTCCGCCGGACGGGGCCCGACCGGATGAAGAGCCCGCGTCGAACGTCACGGTCGGTAGCCCCGCGGCCCCCCCCGCAGGGCTGCGAGCCGGCGAGCCCGACCCCCAGCACGTCGATCAGCTCCTAGGGGTCATGGGCTCGCTCCGCACGGCTCCGCGGCTGGAGGCACGCTACTCGCCACCGTCGAGCGCGAAGGCAGATTCCGCGCCCCGCGGCGGCGGAGGGCCGGCTCCCACCGGAGACCAGGAGTCTCCGCTCGACCTCGCCACCCTGGCCCAGGACGCGCTCGTCCCCGTGGAGCTTCCACTCGGGGAGGCGTCGGAGGAAGACGCCGCCGCCGGGCCCGGCGGCCCACCGGAGTCCGGTTCCGGAGCGCCTGGCGCTCCCGACACCGGAGGCCCGTCCGCTTCCACCGAGGAGGGTGACACCATCTACGGCCCCTACCGGCTCCTGGAGCGGGTCGCGATAGGAGGCATGGCCGAGGTCTTCCGGGCCAAGCGCAGCGGCGTCGAGGGTTTCGAGAAGGTCCTGGCGGTCAAGCGGATCCTGCCGCACCTTTCGGACAACCAGGAGTTCGTGGACATGTTCATCGACGAGGCCAAGATGGTGGCCGGCCTCTCGCACCCGAACATCGTCCAGATCTTCGACCTGGGCCGGATCGACCGGAGCTACTACATCGCCATGGAGTACGTCCATGGCCGCGACCTGAGGTCGATCCTGCGTCGCGGCAAGGAACGCGGGCTGCGGGTGCCCCTGGACCTCTCCGTGCTGATCGTGAGCAGGATCTGCTCGGCCCTCGACTATGCGCACCGTCGCAAGGACGACCGCGGGCGGACCTTCCAGATCGTCCACCGCGACATCAGCCCACAGAACATCCTGATCTCGTTCGACGGCGAGGTGAAGCTCACCGACTTCGGCATCGCCAAGGCCGCGCCCAAGGTGACGCCGAGCGACCACGGCGCGCTGCGCGGCAAGCTGCTCTACATGAGCCCGGAGCAGGCCGGGGGCCGGCCGATGGACCGCCGGTCGGACATCTTTTCGCTCGGCATCGTCTTCTACGAGATGCTGACCGACCAGAAGCCGTTCCTGGGGACCTCCGAGATGAGCATCCTGGAGACGGTCCGCGAGTGCCGGGTGGCGCCGCCGACGCAGCTCAACCCCCGGGTCCCCGAGAAGCTGGAGCGGGTGGTCATGAAGACGCTGGCCCGCGAGCCCGAGCAGCGCTACCAGGACGGGGCGGAGATGCTCCGCGACCTGGAGCGCGTTCTCCACGAGCGGCAGGCGCCCACCGCGGTGGAGCTGGCCCGGTTCATGGAGATACTGTTCGACCACAACGAGCGGGGCGATACTCCGGAGGAGGGCGCCCTGGCCGACGCGCGCCAGGGGTCCGAGGAAGGCGGCCTGGAGATGGAGTTCGACGCAGTCCCCGACGACGAGCCCCCCCCGCCCCCTGAGAAGGAAGCACTGTCGCTCCACAGGATCCTGAAGAGATTCGGGATCCGATGACCGCGGCGGCGGGCCGGGAGGAACGGCGAATGGCGCTCACGAAGGACCAGGCGGAGTTCTATCAGCGCGCGCTCGAGATGGCCCGGAGGCAGGTCGACGAGCTGAACGAGCAGATGGAGGAGGAGCTGGCGAAGGTGAAGGAGCGGCTCGCGGAGCTGGAGAACGCGAGGGACGCGGCCAAGCAGATCTACGACGGCGCCTGCCGGATCCTCGGCGTGGAGAACGACCTCGAGAAGGAGGCGGAAGAGCCGGCCGAGCCCGAGGAGGAGCGTGAGGAAGAGGCGGTGGAGTGAAGCCGGCAGGGTGTGGACGCTAGTCCATGGCCTGGTTCCGCCGAGAGCCCTCTCCTATCCCGCCCAACGAGCAGGAGAGCCGCGTCCCCGAGGGGCTGTGGGTCAAGTGCGGCGCCTGCAAGGAGATCATCTACCGCAAGGAGGTGGTGCGGAACCTGAGCGTCTGCACCAAGTGCAACTTCCACTTCCGCGTGTCCGCCCGTGAGCGGCTCGGCCTGCTGTGCGACGCGGCGTGGGAGGAGCTGGACCAGGGGCTGGTCAGCGCCGATCCCCTCCGGTTCGAGGATACCAAGCCCTACGCCAGCCGCCTGAAGGCCGGGAAGAGCAAGACCAACTCCAACGACGCGGCGATCTCCGCGGTCGGGTCCGTCGGTGGCATCCAGGCCGTCATCGCGGCGATGGAGTACGACTTCATCGGCGGCTCCATGGGCGTCGTGGTCGGCGAGATGGTCACCCGCGCGGTGGAGCGGGCGGCCCGCGAGCGCCTCCCGCTCGTGGTCGTGTCGTGCTCGGGCGGGGCGCGGATGATGGAGGGCACGCTGTCCCTCATGCAGATGGCCAAGATCTCGGCCGCCCTCGCCCGGCTCGACGCCGCCCGCCTCCCGTTCTTCAGCGTGCTCACCGACCCTACGACCGGCGGGGTCACCGCGTCCTTCGCGATGCTCGGTGACCTCAACATCGCCGAGCCCGGCGCGCTCATCGGGTTCGCCGGGCCCCGCGTCATCGAGCAGACGATCCGCCAGAAGCTCCCGCCGGGCTTCCAGCGCGCCGAGTTCCTGCTCCAGCACGGGATGCTGGACATGGTCGTGGACCGGCGCGAGCTGAAGAAGACCCTGGTCCGCGGCTTGAGGTTCCTGCTCGCCTGACCCGCCGTTTTCCGCCCCATCCTCCGGCCGCCGATCGGCGGCGTGGTACAGTCGAGCATACAGTTGTTGAGGGCCTGTCCCTGGGGGCAGGAGACACCAGGAGGTGGAGGATGCGTCGTTTCGTTCTTTCGAAAGCGGGACTCGTGTTGGTGTGCCTGGTGGCGGTGGTGGGCTGCAACGACGCCACCGAGGACGTGACCCTCCTGCAGGCGGACCTGGCCGGTGCCAACGAGGTGCCGCCGCGGGGGACGGCCGCGCAGGGGGCGGCAGGGTTCCAGGTCGACGGGACCACGGTCCACTACAGCATCGAAGTCCACGCCATCAGCGCCGTCACCGGTGCCCACATCCACTCGGGGGCAGCTGGCGTGAATGGTCCCATCCGGATCAGCCTGTACCCGGGCCCGGGCGTGAACTTCGCCACGACCCCGAGCGGCTCCGTCGACGGTGTTCTGATCCAGGGCTCTTTCGCCGCGTCGCAGGTGGTGGGGATCACCTATGACCAGCTCTTGTCCGAGATGCGGGCGGGGACGGCATACGCGAACGTCCACACCTCGCAGTTCCCGGGCGGCGAGGTCCGCGGCCAGGTCCGCGAGGTCCAGTAGGCGATCGACCTCAACGCTGACGTGGGCGAGGCGTTCGGCGTGTACCCGCTCGGGTGCGACGCCGAGGTCCTCGCCCTCGTCACGTCAGCCAACGTCGCCTGCGGCTTCCACGCCGGCGATCCGAGCGTGATCGACCGCACCGTGGCGGAGGCGGTCCGGCTCGGAGTGGCGGTGGGTGCCCACCCCGGCTACCCGGACCTCCGCGGCTTCGGGCGCCGGCCGCAGCAGGTGGATCCCGGCGAGGTGGAGCGCGACGTGCTCTACCAGATCGGTGCGCTCCAGGCGTTCGCCCGCTCGCACGGCGTTTCGCTCGTCCACGTGAAGCCCCACGGCGCCCTCTACAACCAGGCCGCCCTCGAGCCGCTCCTGGCCCGCGCGGTGGCCCGGGGCGTGGCCCGGGCCGGCCGCGAGTTGATCCTGGTCGGGCTCGCCTCTTCGACCGTGCTGAAGGAGGCTGCTGCCGCGGAGGGGCTGCGGTTCGCGGGAGAGGCGTTCGCAGACCGCGCGTACGAAGCCGACGGGACGCTGGTCGCCCGCACGGTGGCGGGTGCGGTCATCACCGAGCCCGCCGTGGCCGCCGCCCAGGCGGTCCGGATCGCCCGAGAACGCCGTGTCCGGGGGCGGGACGGCTCCGACGTGGTCGTCGAGGCGGAAACGGTGTGCCTCCACGGCGACAACCCCAGCGCGGTCGCCAACGCCCGCGCCGTGCGGCAGGCCCTGGAGTCCGCCGGGGTCGCCCTCCGCCCGCTCCGGGCTTGACCCCGTTCCCCAGGGTGCTCCCGGTGGGGGGCGCCGCCCTGACGGTGGAGCTGGGTGACGGCATCGATCCGCTCCTCAACGAGCGCGTCCGCGCCCTCGACGCCTCGCTGGCGGAGCGGCCGACCGCGGGCGTCCTCGAGGCGGTGCCGACCTACCGCTCGCTGCTCGTCGTCTACGATCCCCGCGCGGCGGCGTTCGCCGACGTCCGCGAGGCGCTGCTCGAGCGGTTGCAGGCACCCGTGCGGTCCGTGGGGGCGTCGCGCGTGGTCGAGGTGCCGACCGTCTACGGCGGCGTCCACGGGCCCGACCTCGTGGAGGTCGCTGCGCACCTGGGCCTGCGCCCCGCCGAGGTCGCGGCGCGTCACGCCGCCGGCGAGTACACCGCGTTCATGCTCGGGTTCACGCCGGGCTTCGCCTACCTGGGCCTGCTGGCGCCCGAGCTGGCAACCCCGCGCCGCGCCACGCCCAGGCACCAAGTCGCTGCCGGTTCGGTTGCTATCGCCGGACTCCAGACGGCGGTCTATCCCGCCCAGTCCCCGGGCGGCTGGAACCTGATCGGCCGCACGTCGTTGCGGCCGTGGGACCCTTGCGCCGCCTCGCCCGCCCTGATCCTCCCTGGCGACCGGGTCCGCTTCGTGGCCGTCCACGAGCTGACCCCTCCTTCCTCCCCGCCGGACACGCCCCCGGTCTCCGAGGCCTTCCCGTCGGTGGAGGTCCTCTACGGAGGGCTCCTCACGAGCGTGCAGGACGCGGGCCGCTTCGGCCGGCGCCGGCTTGGTGTCGGGTGGTCGGGGGCCGCCGACGGCTCGGCTCTGGCCGAGGCAAACGGGGCGGTGGGTAACCCTCCCGGAACGGCCGCGCTCGAGTGCACGGTGGGGGGTCCGGCCCTCCGGTTCCTCGCCGCCACACGCTTCGCGGTCGGCGGCGCCGACCTCGGCGCCGTGCTGCAGCGCGCCGACCTCGGGGCTTGGGCCGTGCCTCTCGGCCGCCCGGTGCGAGCCCGGCCCGGGAACGTCCTCTCGTTCACGGGCCGTCGGGAGGGCTGCCGCGCCTATGTGGCTTTCGCCGGGGGCGTCGACGTGCCGGAGGTCCTGGGTTCGCGCGCCACCGACATCGGCGCCGCCTTCGGCGGATTCGCGGGGCGGGCTTTACGCCAGGGCGACCTGCTGGGCCTGGGGCGCCCTTCCCCCGGCGGGCCGCGGCCGGGCAGCGAAGGGCGCCCGAGCGCGGGTGTCCCGACGATCCGGGTGGTCCTCGGCCCTCAGGAGGGGGCCATCGAGGCGTCGTCCGTGGCGGCCTTCCTCGACGCCACCTGGACGGTCGGTCCCGACTCCGACCGCGTCGGCTGCCGTCTCGACGGCCCGCGCCTGAGCCACCGGGGGTCTGCAGAGATCGTCTCGGACGGCATGGTTCCCGGCTGCGTCCAGGTCCCTCCCGACGGACGGCCCATCGTGATGATGGCCGACTGCCCCTCGACGGGGGGGTACCCGAAGGTGGCCGCCGTCGCGCCCGCCGACCTGCCCCGTCTCGCACAGGCCCTCCCCGGCGAGGGCCGGATCCGCTTCCAGGCGGTGAGCGTGGAGGAGGCGGAGCGGGCCAATGCCGAAGCGCGGTAGCGGTAGGGCTGGAGCCTAGACGTCGGCGCCGGTGTCCCTGCCGTCGGTTCCCGCGTTCCGGTACGTGGCTTCCGTCGGGCAGCGGCCGCCGGTCGGCATCAGGGAAACCCTCGAACCCGGAGAGGGGATCGCCGGACGAGGACCGGGTCCGCGATAACATGGCCTGGTCGTGCCGTCGAGCCCCGGCGAGGAGGAACCGATGGCGAGCTGCAAGACGCCGCGCGGCGTTCCCCGGGTCCGCCGCGGCGCCGGGACGATCGGTTCGGCGCTCCTCGTCCTGCTCGCCGCCACCCTGGCTCACGCCCAGGACGGCCCCCCCATGGAGCCGGGAAGCTTCCGCGAAGCCGACCTGGTCGAGCTCGTGACGCTGGACCCCACGCTGCGTCTAGACGTCCGCTACGCCACCGCGCACAACTTCACCGGGCGCCCGGTCTATACCGAGGCCCGCGCCTTCCTCCAGCGGCCGTCGGCGGAGGCGCTCGTCCGCGCCCACCGGAAACTGAAGGCGCGGGGATACGGGGCCCTGATCTTCGACGGTTACCGGCCTTGGTCCGTCACGAAGCTCTTCTGGGAGGTGACGCCGGCGGCCCAGCGCAACTTCGTGGCCGATCCGCGAAAGGGCTCGAAGCACAACCGGGGGTGTGCGGTCGACCTGACCCTGTACTCGCTCGCCACCGGCGCCGAGGTCGAGATGCCCAGCCCGTACGACGACTTCACCGAGAAGGCCCACCCGAGCTACCGCGGAGGGACGGAGGAGCAGCGGCGCGCGCGGGACCTGCTGCGCTCGGTCATGGAATCCGAGGGCTTCACGGTGGAGCCCAACGAATGGTGGCATTTCAACCATCTCGACTGGCGCCGCTACCGGATCCTGGACATCCCGTTCGCCGCGATCGGCCGGCAGCCGGCGGCTCGATCGGATACGATCGACCAACGCCGATGGCAGCGCGCTGAAGCCGCCGGTCAACCGGCCGCGACGGGTCGGGTCACCAGGAGGACGTGCGTGGCGACGCGAAGGTCGCGACGCGCGTGAAGGGGTTCGGGAGATCGGCGAGGGCCGTCGCTTTCTGACGGGCAGTCGGTCCTCGCCGATCCCCCCGAGATGAAGGAGGCCAAATGGGCAAGGTGGCGCTGGGGTGCCTCGGCGTCCTCGTGGTCTTCGCAGCGGTCGCCGCCCTCGGGGGGATCGGCGTCTACAACCGTCTGACGGGTCTGGAGCAGGCGGTGGACGCCCAGTGGTCGCAGGTGGAGAACGTCTACCAGCGTCGGGCCGACCTCGTCCCCAACCTGGTGGCGACCGTCCAGGGCGCGGCCGACTTCGAGAAGTCGACGCTTCAGGCGGTCACCGAGGCCCGGGCCAGCGTCGGCAGCGTCCAGGCCGGCAGCGACGTCGTGAACGATCCGCAGGCCTTCGCCCGGTTCCAAGCCGCCCAGAATGCGCTGTCGGGTGCCCTCTCCCGGCTGCTCGTGGTCGTCGAGCGCTACCCCGACCTGAAGGCCAACCAGAACTTCCGCGACCTCCAGGCGCAGCTCGAGGGGACGGAGAACCGCATCGCGGTCGAGCGCATGCGCTTCAACGAGGCCGCGCAGGCGTACAACACCGCCCGGCTCCGGTTCCCGACGAACATGGTCGCCAACACGTTCGGGTTCGGGCCGAAGGCGTACTTCAGGGCCCAGGCCGGGGCCGAGCGGGCGCCCGGAGTGCAGTTCAACTTCGGGGCGTCCCCCTCGCCGGTGCCCGCCCCGACACCCCAGCCCTGAGGCTCACGGGCGAGCTCGGAGGCGGCACGGCGGGAGGCCTTCGCGTCGCTCGAGGCCGCGCAGAGCGCGGGAAGCTCGCGCCGCTGTGCGTGGCCCTGCTGCTGGCCGTCCCCGTCGCGGCTGCAGCGCAGGAGATCCCACCGGCTCCGGTGGCGTACGTCAACGACTACGCCGACCTCGTCCCTGTCGAGGCGCAGCAGCGCCTCGAGGAGAGGCTGCGGCAGTTCGACCGCGACAGCTCGAGCCAGGTCGTGGTGGCCGTCTTCCCGAAGCTGCCGTCCGCGTCGCTCGAGGACTTCACCGTCCGCACCGCCCAGGCATGGCGGGTTGGCCGCAGCGACCTCGACAACGGCGCCATCCTCTTCGTCTTCGTCGAGGACCGGCAGACCCGGATCGAGGTGGGGTACGGCCTGGAGGGCGCGCTCACCGACGCCGTCTCCCGCCGGATCCTCGAGGACGAGCTGGCGCCGCGGTTCCGGGCGGGGGACTTCGCTGGCGGGCTCGAGGCCGCGGTCGACGCGATCATCCGGGTCACCCGCGGCGAGTACACCGCCGCGCGCGACGAGCCGCGCCGACGGCGGCGCGAGTCGCCGCCGATCCTGTTCCTCCTCCTCCTCGCCGTCATCGTCCTGCTCTCGCTCGCCGGCCGCGGCGGGCTCCGGTCGCGGACCTACGGACACGGCGGGTGGTATCGGGGCGGCGGGTCTCCGCGAGGGCGCGGGTACGGCGGCGGTGGCTGGTCCTCGGGAGGCGGCTTCGGGGGCGGAGGGTTCTCCGGGGGCGGCGGCTCGTTCGGCGGCGGCGGCGCCTCCGGGAGGTGGTAGCGTTGGTCCGAGGAGGCGGCCGATGAAGGTGGGACCATTCGTGCGCCAGCTCGACCAGGATCGCATCGTCGAGGCCATCCGCGCGGCCGAAGCCCGGTCGCGGGGGGAGCTCCGCGTCCACGTGTCGAGCCGTGCCGTGGAGGATCCCCAGAAGGCGGCGGCGGCCCAGTTCGAGAAGCTCGGCATGGCGGGCACCGCCGAGCGCAACGGGATCCTGATCTACGTCGCCCCGAAGAGCCAGACGTTCGCGGTGATCGGTGACGCCGGCATCCACGAGAAATGCGGGGCGCCGTTCTGGGGAGAGCTGGTGGCGGCGATCGGCGGGGAGTTCCGCGAGGGCCACTTCACGGACGGGCTGGTGAACGCGATCGCCCGGGCCGGCGACGCGCTCGCCACCCACTTCCCCCGCCTCACCGACCGTACCGACCGGAACGAGCTACCGGACCAGGTGAGCGAAGACTAGACGGCACCACGTGGCCCGGCGCCGCGTGCGCTCCAATGGCCGTGCGATGGGGCTGCCATCCTGCGCGCGAGGCATCTAGACTCCAGCATGAGGTCGACCGAAGCCATTCGTGGTCGCCCCGATTGCTTCGTTCGGGCCCTATCTCACTCCCTCTCGGCCAGTCGGTCCATGAACCGTTCCTGCAAGCGAGCGAACTCGCCGAACCCACCCTGCACCCAGCTCTTGACCAAGTCCGGTGCCGCCTGACCCGAGTAATACCCCAGAGCCCGGTTGACACCGCTCAAGGCGGCGTCGAAGTGGTCCGCCTCGACGCTGGTGTGGATCCGGATCCAGTAGTACGCGTCGTGCTTGTGCCCGAGGATCTCGACTCGCATCCCCTCCAGGGCCGCCACCAGGTCGGCGCGCCGCTCGCGCAGGACGCGGTCGATCACCGTGAACTCCTGATCGGCGATGACCTCGCTGCCCGCGTGGAAGCCCATGGCGTGGAACAGCCGCGGCTCGTCGAGTCGCGCCCCCACTCCGTACCCCTCCCAGACCTGCGCTCGGGCTTCCTCGGTCGCCCGGTTGATCCGGATCACGCGGTTGAGGTCGGCGGGCGAGTAGCCGAAGAAGCGGCCCATCCCCTTCAGGGCAGCCTGGGCCAGCGTCCGGTGCGTGTCCCGCCAGGGCGTCAGGCGGTCGTCGAACTCGTCGACCGCGGCGTAGAAGAAGTCCGCCGCGACCTCCGCGGCGCGGTCGGCCACGATCCGCAAGGGCTCCTCTGGGTCCTCGAACAGCCCCTGCCGGGCGGCGATCTCCCCGGCCAGGTTCGCGACGCCGGCGCCGAAAGCGGAGTTGAACTGCACGTAGCGCGCGAAGACGGAGAGGAGGGCGTCGGGAGACGGCGCGTCCTCGAAGGCCGCGCGCAGGCTCGCGTTGCCGCGATGGGTCGCGAGGACCTGAGCCAGGTCTTCCCTGACGATCGGAGACGACATGTCGGACCTCCCTACCGAGAGGCAGCCTCGGGATCTTGACACAGCCTTGACATCCCCGGATAGCGTTGCTACAAGTCCCTGCGATTGTTGAACATGTCCGATTCCCCGGAACCCGCGGGCCGGGGCGTCGTCTTATTCGCGAGAGGACCCCGATGAGCAGGCTCAAGGACTTCGTGAGCAAGGGTGTGCGGTTGATCGTGGCCGACACCCCGGAGGCGGCCGCGGTCGCGGCGCCGGCGGATCTCCCCGCGGGCGGCGAGATCCCCCCGGAGGAGCTCGGCCTCGAGCCGCCGCGTTCAGCGGGGCCGTCGGCGGTCGCCGCCGACGCCGACTTCGGCGCCGTGTACCAGGAGGCCGGGATCGACGTGCCCCTCCACGGCTACGGCATCGACAAGGTCGGGGAGATGCTCGAGAGCAAGCGCCTGGCCTCACTCTCGCGAGAGGTCAAGGCGACCGCGATTCTCGCCGCCCTGGAGGCGGCCGGGGTCGCGGTGAAGGACGTCCTGCAGGACGCGGTCCGGCGCGACGCCGCACTCGACGCCTTCGAGGCCGCGAAGGAGCAGGAGGCCAGGGACCTCAAGGACCGCAACGACGGCCGGGTCCAGGAGGTCAAGGACGAGATCGAGGCCTTCCTCCGCCAGAAGAACGAGGAGATCGAGACGCTGAAGCGCGAGTCGGAGGCTGCCTCCCAGGCGTTCACCCAGCTCCACGCCCGCAAGCAGCGCGAGGAGGAGCGGCTGTTCGAGGTGGTGTCGCACTTCGCCGAAGGCGCGCAGAACCCGATCACCACCGCGTCCCGCCGGCCGACGTCTCCGCCGCCGCCTCCCAAGGCGGCCGACTGAGCCGAGAGGAGAAACCATGGCGCGACAGCTCACCCCCCTGGGCCGTGTCCTCGTCGTCCTCGCGGGGCTCTCCCTGCTGGGATACGGCCTCTACCGCTACGGAGTGCTGGAGCGGATCGGGTCCGTGCTGGCCCCGGACAAGAAGCCCGAGGGCACCGTGACCCGCGACGACTTCGGCCCCGGGACGGCTGTGCAGCCCGGCGGGCCGGCCCCCGGAGCGACCGCCGCCGCCGCCCTGCCGGGCGGGGCCCGGCTCGACCGGCCCATCAAGGTGGCCATCGTCACCTGGGGCGGCTACGCCGGCGGCATCGTGGCGAACAACGGCTTCGCGCCGACGCGCGACTCGGTGTTCCATCGCGACTACGGCATCCAGGTCGAGCTCCTCGTCATCGACGACTTCGAGAAGTCCCGGGACGCCTTCCGCGCCGGAGGCGACAAGGGCGGCGTCGACATCATGTGGTCGACCGTGGACGCCTACGCCCTCGAGTACGACGGTCTCACCCGCCTGAACCCCAAGGCGATCCTCCAGTACGACTGGAGCCGTGGCGGGGACGCCATCGCGGTCGACGCGTCCATCAAGAGCGTCGCCGACCTGAAGGGGAAGAAGCTGGCCTGCGCCGAGGCGACCCCGTCCCACTACTTCGCCCTCTACATCCTCACCCAGGGCGGGCTCACCAATCGCGACGTGGACTGGGTGTTCACCACCTCGGCGGTGGAGGCGGCCAACGTCTTCAAGGCGGGGAAGGTGGACGCAGCGGTGAGCTGGTCGCCGGACGTGTACATCGCCGCCCGGGAGCGCAACGGCGGCCACATCCTCGCCTCGACCCGCGAGGCGAGCAACCTGATCGCCGACATCTTCGTGGCGCGGGGGGATTTCCTCGACCGCCACCCCGAGGACGCGCGGCGCTTCGTGGCCGGCTGGCTCAAGGGCGTGGAGCTGGCCGACCAGAACCCCGACAAGACCGCTCTCTTGCTCTCGAAGAGCTTCTCGGGGATCGGCCTCGAGGACGCCAAGGGCATGCTCCAGGACGTGAAGCTCCCCAACTACGCGGAGAACCGCGCCTTCTTCGATCCCCAGGGCTCGCTCGTCAACTACTCCAGCATCTACAAGACCTCCCAGGGCATCTGGCGGAAGATCGGCAAGATCAAGGACGTCTACGAGCCGTACCAGACCGTGGACACGCGCTTCCTCGACAGCGCCGCCGAGTTCTTCCCCGGGGCCGCCGACGTGCGGCCGGAGTTCGAGTTCAAGGCCCCGCCGAAGTCGGCGGCCGCACCGATCCTCACCAAGACCGTCTCCATCTACTTCCCGACCGGCTCGTCGACGCTCGACGAGAACGCGAAGGCGGTCCTGGAGACCCAGGTCGTCGACCTGGCCGCCACGTTCGGAAGCGCGTACATGCGCATCGCCGGCAACACCGACAGCGTGGGGAGCCGCGAGACCAACATGCGGCTGTCCCGTGCCCGCGCCGACGCGGTCGCGCGCTACCTGGTTTCGAAGGGGTTCGAGCGGAACAAGTTCGACGTGGTGGGGCACGGCCCGGACAAACCCGTGGCCGGCAACGAAACCGAGGAGGGGCGCGCCCGCAACCGGCGGACGGACTTCGAGGTGATCCCGCGGTAGCCCCGGACGGGGACAACGGGCGTCCTTTCGAGGTGTTCGACGGGGCCCTGCTAGGATGAGGGGTCGCCCCGGGGCAGGAAAGGCCGTCGCCCCTGCCCGGGCGGCCGGGGAGGGGCTGTCTTCGTGCAGGTCCGGGAGGTCATCAACAATCGCCGGGCGCGCCTGATCGCCCTTGGCGGCGTCGTCACGTTCCTGACGCTCTGGTCCGTCGTGTCCTACGGCGGGATCATTCCGCCGGTCATCCTGCCCACGCCCGGCGAGGTCCTGCGGGCGTTCCCGAGGCTGCACTTCGAGGAGGCCCTGGTCCGCAGCGCGGGCTACAGCCTCTACCGGGTCACCATGGGTTTCCTGCTCTCCGCTGCGGTCGCCATCCCGCTCGGGCTCCTGATGGGGACCTTTCCGGCGGTCAAGCACTTCTTCGCCCCCCTGGTGGACCCGCTGCGGTTCCTGCCGATCTCGGCGCTCGTCCCGCTCTTCCTGGTCTGGTTCGGCATCGAGGAGGCGATGAAGATCATGCTCCTCTTCGTCGGCGTCTTCGTGTACCTGCTCCCGCTCGTCGTGGAGGCCGTGGAGCGCGTGGACGAGGTCTACCTCCAGACCGCCGTGACCCTGGGCGCGACGCGCTCGCAACTGGTGCGCCACGTCCTGGTACCGGGCAGCCTCCCAGCCATCGGCGAGGCGCTCCGGGTCATGAACGGCATCGGCTGGACCTACGTGATCCTGGCCGAGATCGTCAACCCCCGCTACGGGCTGGGCGCCCTGATCACGGTCGCGGGCAAGCGGTCGCGCGTGGACTGGATCTTCGCCGGGGTGCTCGTGATCATCGCCATCGGTGTCGCCACGGACTTCCTGATCCGCACCGTCAACGCGCGGCTCTTCCACTGGCAGAAGTGATGGCGTCTTCTCCCGCCGCGGCCAGCGCCCGCCCACCCGTCCTCGAGCTGAGGAAGGTCAGCAAGACGTTCGTCAACCCCGACGGCAAGGCGTTCCAGGCGATCCGGGACGTGGACCTCAGGGTCGCGGACCTCCCGGGGGCCGGCGAGTTCCGGGTCATCCTCGGTCCCTCCGGGTGCGGGAAGAGCACGATCCTGAACATCGTCGCAGGGCTGTTCGCCCCGACCAGCGGCGTGGCGCTGCTGCGCGGGCAGCCCATCACCGGACCGGGGCCGGACCGCGGCATGGTCTTCCAGAGCTACAGCTCGTATCCCTGGCTGACGATCCTGGACAACGTCGCCTTCGGACTGAAGCTGAGGGGAGTGCCCAGGGACGAGCGCGAACGGACCGCGCGGGCGTGGATCAAGAAAGTGGGCCTCGAAGGGACCGAGAGGAAGTACCCGGGCCAGCTCTCAGGGGGGATGCGCCAGCGCGTGGCCATCGCCCGCACGCTCGCGGTCAAGCCCCAGATCATCCTGATGGACGAGCCGTTCGGGGCCCTGGACGTCCAGACCCGCCTCGGGATGCAGAACCTGATCAACCAGCTCTGGGAGGAGCTGGACGCCACCATCCTGTTCGTCACCCACGACATCGCCGAGGCCGTCTACCTGGCGGACACCATCTACATCCTCTCCGCCGGGCCCGGTACGCTGGTCGACGAGATCCCCATCGACCTGCCGCTTCACCGCACCGAGGACCTCAAGAACACCGCCCGTTTCCGGGAGCTGGAGACCCTGGTCCTGGACAAGATCCGGGAAGAGGCGAGCGGCGGGAACGTGCGCCTCACGACGTGACGCGGGGGGATCGTGGCTGAGGAGCCCAACTACCTGGCCCAGGCGTTCAAGAGCCAGTACAACGTCATCGGGCTGGCCACGGCGCTCGGCTTCGCGATCCTCTCGGGAAGCGGCCTCCCCCTCCTGCTCGCCGCCGGAGTCGAGATGGTGGTGCTCCCGCTGGTCTCGGGGAGCGAGCGGTTCCAGCGCCTCGTGCGCGCGCGCATGCACGAGGAGAAACAGGAGGCCCACCAGGCCCGCAAGCAGGTCGAGGTCTCCGAGATGCTCCGCGCGCTGCCCGCGGGCGAGCGTGAGGGATACCAGCAGCTCCAGGGCCTGGCCGGGGAGATCCGGCGGAACTACAAGGGCCTCGACGCCGCCTCCCGGATGCTGCTGGAGGACCTGATCCGGAAGCTCGAGTTCCTGATGGCCTTCTATCTGCGCATGCGCTACTCCGTGAGCCGCTACGAGGCCTACTTCTCCACCACCGACCCGGAGCGGATCCGCGAGCGGATCGCCATGCTGGAGCACGAGATCTCGCGAGGCCCCCAGCGCGTCCAGGAGGTCAAGGCGCGCACCCGGGTGGTGCTGCTGAAGCGGCTCGAGCGGTACCAGAAGGCCCTCGAGAACAAGCAGCTCATCGACGCCCAGACCGAGACGGTGCTGGAGGTGCTGCAGCTCCTCCGCGACCAGAGCTACTCCATGCGCGACCCCCGCTCCATCACCGAGCAGCTCGACGGCCTGGTCGCGTCGGCGGAGGAGACCGAGCGCGGGGTCCGGGACATGGAGGACATCCTCTCGATGGAGCAGGACTCGCTCCTCCCCACGGGCGTTGGCGCGGACATCGAGACCGAGCTCGAAGCCGGCCGGAGCGCGCTGCCGGACCTCGAGCCTCCTCCCGCTGCCACCCCGCGCCCGCGGACCCCGAGCCCCCGCCAGCCGGCACCCCTGTCTCCGCCCCCTCCGCCAGCGCGGAAGAAGATCACCCACTAGGGCCGCGGCCGAAGCCTCACCGATGCCCCGGAAGCCCTCGCTGCCCGCCGACGACCCCCGCGCTGCGGGGGTGTCCCACCAGGTGAGCTTGTCCCGGCGCTGGCTCGCCGGCCTGGCCGTGCTGGTCGTCGTACCCTGGCTGATCGCCGCCGCCCTGTTCCTCCCGGGCCGCAAAGCGGGGGAGCGCGGCTCCGGGCCCGTGCACGCGGGGGACGAGCCCCCAGCCCCGGCGGTGGCCGGCGGAGCCGGTCCCTGGGGGCAGATCGTGACGCGGTCGATCGTGATCTCCCCGCCGCTGGAGTACATCCCCGAGGACGTTCCGGCGCCCGAGCGGATCGAGTGGTACTTCCCGGGGGCGTCCCGGGACGAGGTCGCCCGGCTGCTGGAGGCGGTCGGCGTCCCCCCCGGCGATGCCGAGCGTATCCAGGCCACGCTGCGGGACGAGCCGCGCCTGCGCGGAGTGGTCGCCGCTGCGCCCCGGGAGCTCATCCTGGGCCTCGACGCGGAGGTCCGTGCCCGCCTCTACCTGCTCCTGGCGGCGCACCCCCTTAACGACCGCCACCGCAACGCGCCGCGGTTCCGGGGCGACTCGGTGGACGAATGGCTCGGACAGGCCCGCATAGCCCCGGAGACGCTGGCCCTCGTCCGCCCCCTCGTCTACCGCAACGAAGGGTTCCTGCTCTTCGCCGACATCGACCTCGTCCAGCCGCGGATCGGGGACCACACCGAGCTGCGTCGCCTGTACAAGGCGCTCCTCCGGGAATCGACGCTTCTCCTGGAGCTGCGGATCCCACCGGGGGCGAACGCCGACCAGCTCGCCGCGTACTGGGGGATCGGCGGGCGGAGGACCGACGTCCGGCCACTGTTGGAGTCGGTGGCGGCGAGCGGCGGCTCGATCGACGTGGTCCACCTGCTGCCGATCTTCGCCCGCGAGTGGCTCTATCGCTACCCGCGGGTGACACTGGCCGACCTGGAGAAGCCGGCGCTCGCCAACTGCTTCTGGACCGCCCTCAACTTCTTCGAGGCCAAGGCCGACGACCGCTTCCTGCAGCTCGACGCCGCGCTCGCCACACTCAAGCGCGACTACTACATCGTCCACGACGGCTTCCAGATCGGGGACCTGGTGTTCTTGACCGCCGAGGACGGCAGCTTCTACCACGCGGCCGCTTACGTCGCTGACGGCATCCTGTTCGGCAAGAACGGCAACTCGCCCCTGGCCCCCTGGATGTTCGTCCGCCTGGAGCACGTCAAGGGCTACTACCCGGAGCACCCTGGCGGCCGCCCGGTGTTCTATCGGCGGAAGGGCCTGTAGCGGCCTTCCGCGCGCGGCATCGTGACAGGAAGCCCGGGGCCTACGAGCGACGTCCTCTCTCCTACCGTTGCGGGTTCTTCGTCGTTCCTCTCGGAGGGATGATCGTGGACCACCCGGCCCCCGAGCACGGTCAAGAGCACCTCGGCCCGGAGCAAGGCCTCGGGCGGGACCTCGAACAGGTCCTCCGAGAGCACCACCAGGTCGGCCAGCTTGCCGACCGCGATCGATCCCTTCTCCTTCTCCTCGAAGGAGGCGTACGCGGCGTCGATCGTGTAGTGGCGCAGCGCGCTCTCCAGGCTCAGCGCCTGGTCGGGCAGCCAGCCGCCCGGGGGCGTGCCCTCGCGGGTCTTGCGGGTGACCGCGGTGTAGAGACCGCGCGTCACGTCGGAGGTGACGACGGGCCAGTCGCTGCCGAACGCGAGGCGGGCGCCCGCGCGCTCCAGGCTGCGCCACGAGAACGCCCGCCCTGCACGCTCCGGCCCGATGCTGCGGATCCAGACGCCGTTGTTCGGGTCCGGGGTTGCGTGGAGCGGCTGCATGGAGGCGACGACGCCGAGCGACGCGAAGCGCGGGTAGTCGGCGCCGGCGATGGCCTCGATGTGTTCGATCCGGCCGCGGCGGTCGCGGGGGCCGTTCGCTCTCGCGGCGGCCTCGTGGGCGCCGAGGGCCAGGCGCACTCCGCGGTCGCCGATCGCGTGCAGGTACACCTGGAGGCCGGCGCGGTCGGCGGCGGCCACGGCGGTGTTCAGGGCTTCGGGGCTCCAGTTCGGCTTGCCCCGGCCGAGCGAGGGGTCGTCCGAGTACGGCTCGAGCATCGCCGCCGTGTGCGACTCGATGACGCCGTCGACGAACGCCTTCACCGTGCCGAACCGGAGCCGGTGGCCGCGATGCCGGGCGGCCAGCCGCCTGGCCTCTGCAATGGGTCTTTCGACGTCGCCGGGAGCGAGGCGCAAGGCGGCCAGCACGCGCACGCTGAGCGCGCCTTCGGCGAGCGCCCGCTCGAGGAGCGGAAGCTCCGACCGGATGTCCTGGACGGAATAGCCGGCGTCCTGCACGGACGTGATCCCCTGGGAGTTGAGCAGGCGCAAGGCACGGAGCAGGAGCCTATAGCGCGCCTCCGCGGCCGGCGCGGGGATCCTGGACTCGACGAGGGCCGTGGCGGCTTCCTTGAGGGCGCCGGTGGGCTCGCCGTCCCCGTCCCTCACGATCGTCCCGTTCTCGGGATCCGGGGTGCCCTTCGTGATACCGGCGAGGGCGAGGGCCTTCGAGTTGGCCCAGCCGGTGTGCCCGTCGTAGCACTCCATGTAGGCGGGTCGGTCGGGCACGACCGCATCGAGCTGGGCGCGCGTGGGCAGGCCGCCCGGGAAGGAGCCGTAGAGCCACCCGCGTCCGAGGACCCAGGGTGAGCCCGGGTTGGCGGCGGCGAAGTCGCGGATGAGGCCCTGGACGTCGGCGACCGTCTCCGCCTCGATGAGGTCGACCCGCTCGAGCGAGAGCGCGCCGCTCATCAGGTGGAGGTGGGCGTCGTTGAAGCCGGGGACGACCAGCCGCCCGGCCAGCTCGATCACCCGGGTCTTCGGCCCGCGCAGGACCGAGGCGCCCGCGGTGTCACCGACGTACGCGATCCTGTCGCCGCGGACCGCGATCGCCTCGGCCCACGCGGGGTTTGCCTCCGCGGTCCAGACCCGACCCCCGGTCAGGATCAGGTCGGCGGCGGGTTCCGAGACGGGCGACGATGGCGCCAGAGCGGACGGCACCAAGGCCCACAAGCAGGCTGAGCCCGTGAGAGTGGCCAGTTTCAAGAACCGCCTCCAATCCGGCGGAGCCGCGAACCAGGCCCGAGCCGGGGCGGCCGCGACGGCGGCGGCCCTGGTACGTGTTCGGCCCCGGCCATCGCTGGGCCCATGCGCTACTCCCCGTGTGTACGCTCTCCTGGAGCGCCTCCCGGCCACGCGGGAGACGGCGCTCCGCCTCGGCCCGGTGAGACTCGCCCAGGTGCCCGCCTCGTCCAAGCCGCGGATTCGCCCCCACATGGTGTGCACGTCGTGGACGTCCCGCCGATCCGCCGCGTTTCGGCGGAGCACCCTATTCCATCATCTGCCTTAGCCGGGCGTAGCCATCGCGGCTCACCGGCACGCGCGTGCCGTCGGCCAGCACGGCGACATGGTCGTTCTTGCCGTATGGCTCCAGGCTGCGGATGCGGTCGAGCCTGACCAGGAACGAGCGATGGACCCGGACGAAGGCGGAGGGGTCCAGGCTCGTTTCGAGGCTGGCGAGCGTCTGCGTCTTCAGGTACGTCTTGCCCTCAGTGCGCAAGGCGACGTAATCGTCCTGGGCCTGGGCGTAGTCGAGGCGCTCCACCGGGATCACCCGGACGTGTGCGCCGTCGCGGACCACGACCCGGCGAGCGTGCTCACCCGTCGGCCTGGCGGCGCGTGCCAGCAGGGCGGGATCGGGCCGATCACGGACCCGGTCGCGGGCGCGCGACAGCGCCTCCCGGAGGCGTTCGGTGCGGTAGGGCTTGAGCACGTAGTCGACCGCGTGGACCTCGAAGGCCCGGACGGCGTGGCTGTCGTAGGCGGTCACGAACACGACCGCGATCGAGGGGTCCAGCAGCTCCAGGACCTCGAAGCCGTCCAGCTTCGGCATCTCGATGTCGAGGAACACGGCCTGTGGCTTCAGCTCCGCCGCGGCCTTGACGGCTTCCAGGCCGGTCGCGGCCTCGCCCACGATCTCCACGTCCGGCTCGTCCGAGAGCATCTCGCGGAGCAGGGCGCGAGCCGGGGCCTCGTCGTCGGCGATCAGCACCTTGATCACTCGAGCGTCTCCGCGGGCATCGAGATCGCGACCCGGAACCGGTCCTCGCCCCGTCGGGCGTCGACGGATGCTCGGTCGCCGTAGCCCGTCAGCAGCCGGCGGCGGACGTTGGCGAGGCCCAAGCCGATCCCCGGCCGCGCCGGCGCCTCCGGATCGAACGGGTTCTCCACGCTGATCCTGACGATCGGGCCGTCGGTCCACGCCTCGATCCGCAGCACCCCCCCGTCGGGACACGTCGCGATGCCGTGGCGGACCGCGTTCTCGACCAGCGGCTGGAGCAGGAGTGCCGGCAGCCGGCAGCCGCGAGCCGCCTCGTCCACCCTCTCCTCCACCGACAGCCGGGTGCCCAGCCGGATCCGCTCGATCGCGAGATAGGTCCGTGCCACCGCCAGCTCCTCTTCCAGGGATACTCCCAACTTGTCGCCGAGGGCGAGGGTGCGGCGGAAGAACTCCGCCAGCAGGACGCACATCTCGCGGGCCTGGACGGAGTCCGTGGACACCAGCGCGGCGATGGAGTTGAGGCTGTTGAACAGGAAGTGAGGATGGACCTGCGCGCGCAGCGCCCTCAGCTCCGCCTCACGCGCCAGCATCGACAGCTCGATCGAGTGCTGCTCGGCGCGCCGGGTCGCGTCCATGCCCAGAAGTACGTAGTCGAACGAGACGGCCAGCAGGTAGACGAGGGCGCCTCCCGCGACGACGGCGGGCACATGCGCCGGATACAGGCCTGCGACCCCCGCACCGGGCCAGTAGGGGTTCGCGAGGCGCGCCAGCGCGGCGCCCACGTAGGCGCCCGTGGCGCCCGCGAGCAGAGCGCCCGCGCCGTGGGTGATCAGCAGGCGGGAGACCCGGGTTTCGTAGGCCGGAAGCGCGCGGCACAGGTACCACACGGGGAGCAGCACAAGGAGCGCACCTACGGACAGCGGCACGGCGACCACGGCCGCCGCCGCGAGGGGCAGGGCGTTGCGTCCCTGGGCGAGCAGGCCCATCGTTGCGGCGGCCAACGGCACCGAGGCCGTCAGGTAGAGCGCGAGCCGCCGGCCGTCGGCCAGGACGGGGTGCACGTCAGGAGCCGATCACGACCGCGCCCATGATGGCGTGTCCGCGCACCACGATGCGGGGGGGCCCCGCGGACACCGGCTCGACCTTGTTCTCGAACGCGCCCATCAACGGGACGACACGGCCGTCGACCGTCCAGCCGGGCGGGACCTTGATCTCGATCCCGCCCCAGAAAGCCACGACGTCGAGGTGCGCCGTTCCGTCGGCGAGCCCGGCCTGCCGGAGGTCCAGCTCCACACCGGCCATCACCGCGGTGATCGAGCCGCCCCGAAGGTTGCGGGCTGCGTAGCTGCGCTTGAGGTAGCCCATCAGGGCCATCTCCGAGAGGTATGGCGCCGGGACGGGGGGGGGCGCCTCGGGCAGCGGCCTGTCGAGGCCCCGCCAGAGCAGGAAGACCCCCAAGGCTACCATCAGCAGCGGCCACGAGGCGGCGATGGCGAGCAGGTTCATCATCTGGAAGAAGCCGCCCAGCATCAGCCACGCCACGCCGGCCGCCCGCTGGCCGTCGGCCCGAGGCTGCCGCACCTTGACGAGACCGATCCCGATCGGGAGGAGCGGCCACCAGCGGCCCAGGCCCCCCGTGCTCAGGATGCCCGCACTGTCCAGGGTGAGGAGCAGCCCGATGCCGATCAGGACCAGGCCCAGGAGTGCCCGGCTCCGGGGCGACCCGGCGGGAACGGAGGGCCTCACCTCGCCTCCTCCGCCGGCCCCGGATCGCGCTCCGCGCGCCCGTCGCCGCGCCGCAGGGACTGGGCGAGGATCAGGATGCCGGCCACGATCAGCAGCACGGAAAGGGTTTCGCGGAGCCCCCATGGTACGACGTCGAGCTGCTGGAGCTGCCAGAACGATCCCAGCGCGGTGAGCACGAGGCCGAACACCTGGTTGGCGTCGTCACGGGGAGCGAGCAGGAGGGGAAGACCGCTGGCGACGACGAGCAGCGGCCAGAACGTCAGCCAATGTGCGAACCTCCCGAAGCCCTCCAGCGAGGACGCCGTCGCCTCCTTCCCGCTGGACAGCAGGGTGCCCCCGGGACCGAAGACCTGCAGCTCCCACAGGGAGTAGCCCCACGGCGTGGCACGCGCGGCGCCCCGGACCCGCACGTGACGGCCCACGGCCTCCAGCTCGTGATCGTCGATCCCCCCGTCACCGCCGGTCACGGTGCGCACGGCCGTCCAATCCACACCGTTGCCCGACACCTCGAGCTCGTACTCCTTCGCGTACGCCCCCTCCCAAACGAGCTTGATCCGCCGGATCTCGTGGACGGCTCCGAGGTCGACGGCCAGCCACTGCGGGTCTCGGAACGCCGACGACCACCGCGTCTCCAGGTTCCCGTCCACGGCGTGGCCGGCGGCGAAGTGCTGCGCTGCCGTGTACAGCTCGATGCGTCCCATGTCGTGCAGCGTGAACAGCACGCCCATGACGACGAAAAGGCCACCCCAGACCAGCTTGGTCACCCGCTCCTGCCGGCGCGCCCGCGCCGCCCGCTCCGACGCCCCCTTCCGCTCCATCGTGGTGCCTCCTTCTCGCCGACACTATGCGGCGCTGCAACCCGGCGGTCACGTCCCGATCGGCGAACCGGGGGCCCGTGTCGGTGGCTGGTGGAAGGCGCCGGTCGCCCAGCCGGCCCCCGTTCCCGACGACCTCGACCGAACCATCCGAGCGCGCACGCCCACGAGGCCCGGGAGCCCCCATCGGCACGTTCGGCTACATGGCCCCGGAGCAAGCGCGCGGCCGCCCTGCCGATGCCCGGTCCGACATCTTCTCGACGGGAGCCGTCCTGTACGAGATGTTGAGCGGCCGCCCGGCTTTCGCGGGGCCAACGCCCGCGGATTCACTCGCGGCGCTGCTCACCCGCGATCCCCGCGGATCACCGGTGTCCCTTGGCCCGTGCCGGCGCCGCTCGAGCGGGTCGTCCGCAGGTCCCTGGAGAAGAACCCCGAAGAGCGCTTCCAGGCGGCGCGGGACCTGGCCTTCGCGCCACAGGCCGTGTCCGATCCGGCCCCACCGCAGGTTGCGGTATCCGCCGGTGCGGCGGCCGCGGGTGCCGCGGCGCTGCCGTTCGCGCTGCTCGCCCTCGCGGGTGTGTCGCTCCTCGCGCGGACGCGCGGCGTCCGGCCCGGCGCCCGCGCTTCCTGACGCGGTGTGGTCGACCGTCGGGAGTCAGAACGACTCGCTGCGGAAGGTGTCGCGGCCTCCCAGAACCGTGAGCAGGACGCGTGCCTTCAGCAGGCGCTCCGCGGGTGGCTTCAGCACGTCCTCCGAGAGCACGACGAAATCGGCCAGCTTGCCCGGGACGAGCGTACCCTTCACGCCCTCGTCGAAGTTGGCGAAGGCCGCGTCGGCGGTGAAGTGGCGCAGCGCGGCCTCGGCGGAGATCCGGTTCTCCGGGTGCCAGCCGCCGGGCGGCGTGCCTTCCGGAGTCATCCGCGCGACCGCGCAATAGAGGCCCTTCAACGGCTCCATCGGGAAGACCGGCCAGTCGCTGCCGAACGCCTGGACGACACCGGCCTCGTCGAAGCGCGCGAAGGCGTTCGCCCGTGACGTCCGCTCCGGGCCGAGCAGGACCGCGTAGTTCTCGAGAGTGGTCCGGTCCGGGTTGGCGAACCGGGCCTGGGTCGAGGCGACGACGCCGAGCGCCTTGAAGCGCGGGAGATCGGCAGGGTGGGGCACCTCGGCGTGCTCGATCCGGTGCCGGCGTCCGGACGTGCCATTCACGCGCGCCGCGTGCTCGAACGCGTCGAGGGCCATCCGGATAGCACGGTCGCCGACCGCATGGAGCTGGATCTGGATCCCCTCGCGGTCGTAGAGCGCGGCCGCCTCGTTCAGCGCCTCCTGGGTCCACATGGGCAGGCCGGTGCCGCCGCCGCGATAGGGCTCCAAGAACGCCGCCGTCCGGGCGTCGACGGTCCCGTCGAGCGTGCCCTTGGCCGCGCCGAACTTCACGAGCGGCCCGCGATGGCGATGGCGGAGCCCCTTGTACTCGGCCAGCTCCGTGGCCGTCGCCCCCTCCCGGAAGGGAACGGCGAAGGAGAACCGGACCTTCAGCCCCCGCTCCTGCCGGACCCGCTCGTATACCGGCCAGTCGTCCCCGGGGAACGAAGCGTTCTGCACGGAGGTCAAGCCGTGGGACGCCGCCCGGTCGAGCAGCCGCACGAGTGTCTGGTAACGTTCCTCTTCCGAGGGTCGCGGCACGAGCCGGCCAACGAGCCCGACCGCCGCCTCCTTCAGCAACCCCGTGGGATCGCCGTTCGCGTCCCGGACGATGACGCCGTTCGGCGGGTCCTTGGCGAGACGCGTGATGCCGGCCACGGCCAGGGCCACCGAGTTCGCGAGGGCGCTGTGCCCGTCGCGGTCCACAAGAAGGACCGCGCGATCCGCGACCACGGCGTCGAGGTGGGTCTTGTTGGGGGCCGCGCCAGGGAACGCGGCGTGGCCCCAGCCGCGGCCGGTGATCCAGGGCTCGTCCGGGTGAGCGCGTGCGTAGGCGGAGAGCCGGCTCCGTACTTCTTCGAGCGTCTCCGCGCCGTCCAACTCCAGGCCTTTCACGGCGAGGAAGTGGAGGTGCGCGTCGTTGAAGCCCGGCACGACGAAACGTCCCCTGAGGTCCACGACCTCGGTCAGCTTCTCGGCGGTCTTGCGGACCTCGGCGTTCGTGCCGACCGCGAGCAACGTGGGTCCGCGGACGGCGAGTGCCTGGGCGCGGGGACGGGCGGCGTCTCCCGTCCAGACGTTGCCGTTCAGGAAGACGCGGTCTGCCCGCTGGCGCGGGGCCGCGCCGAGCGAGATCGCTGCCGCCGAGGCCAGGACGGCGCCACTCAGGCAGGTCAGCCAGCCTCTCGACGCGCCAAGGGTCATCCGAGCTGTCGGAAAGCCGTCCTCTCCCTCGGGCCGGAGCCCGGGTCAGCCCGTCGTGCGATCTTCACCAAGGGGTCAGGTCTCTACCAAGGGGTCAGGTCTCTCGGACCTCGAGTCTACACCGGCCGAGAGGGACTCACGGCCGCGGGACGGGTGGGCGTCGATCCGATGAGAAGCCCCCGCATCGGAGACCCGACAGCCAGGAAATCGACGGTGGCGGCCAGAGTGGTACTAACGACATCGGCCGTCCCTTCTCCGAGCCGCCTCCTGAAGGAATGGAGTTGACATTTCAGTCGCTCCGAAGAAAATGGACCCATCGCAAACGTGGCGGTCAGTCCGGTTTCCTGGATCGAGGACGCAGTTGTCTGACCTTTGGGAAGGTAACCTCGGCACAAGGCATTGATTCTTAAGCACGTAACGTTCCCGAACCGTTCGGGTGCTTGGACTGGGTGGTGAAACCGCCTTCACTGCGTACATTCGAACCAACACTCCACGAATGTGCGAAGGATGTGGGTAATTGGAAGGGGCGCCCCATTTCGTCGGCCGGCAGGCCAGCCGCAGGGGCTCGCGTGGATCCCTCTCGATGCCGTCCGGGGCTTCGACCCTCGGCTCGTGTCGAACGGGTAAGGAGGACTGATGCCGATGCGTAGGCTCTCGAGTTTGGGGCTCGTCACCCTGCTGATGCTCGCGTTGAGCGCAGGCCAGGCGGGGGCGCAGGCCACCACGGGGACGATCACCGGGACGGTGGCGGACGAGCAGGGGCAGGTGCTCCCGGGCGCCACGGTGACGGTCGTCAACGAGGCGACGAACCTGTCGCGGAACACGACCGCGGACGCCAAGGGCACCTTCCAGGTGGCGACCCTGCCGCCGGGGGCCTACACCGTCCGGGTAGAGCTGGCCAGCTTCCGCCCCGCGGAATACAAGCGGAACGTCCTCAGCGCCGGCGACCGCCTCTCCGTGGGCACGATCAAGCTGGCGGTGGGCCTCGGCGAGAGCATCGTCGTCGAAGCCGAGGGCACCAAGGTCAACTCCGAGGACAGCCAGCACTCGGGCCTGATCACCTCGAAGCAGATCGAGCAGATCCAGGTGAAGGGCCGGGACGTCACCTCGATCATGCGCCTGGTCCCCGGAGTCCGCTACGAGGACACGGCGGAGTCGCTGGGCGAGAGCTTCGGCACCCTGGTCCCCCACGTCAGCGGCCAGCGCCGCGACTGGAACCACATCACCGTGGACGGCGTGCTCGGCAACGAGGTCGGGCAGACCAACCGCATGGCCCAGCAGATCAACCTCGACGCCATCGCCGAGATCAAGGTGCTGCTGAACAACTACCGGGCGGAGTACGGCCGTACCGGGGGGGCGCAGATCGAGATCGTGAGCAAGAGCGGGGACACCGAATACAGGGGCAACCTCTACTACTACGGCCGCCACGAGAAGTTCAACGCCAACAACTTCTTCAACAACCGCGCCGGGCGCGAGCGGCCGGAGTACCGGTACAACACGTTCGGGTTCAACATCGGCGGGCCGATACCCGGTCTGAACAAGGGGGCGGACAAGAAGCTGTTCTTCTTCTACTCCCTCGAGGCGCCGCTGACCCAGAGGCCAGGTAACCTGCGAAGCTACCGGATGCCGACCGAGGCGGAGCGGCGCGGCGATTTCTCCCAGACGCTGGACCTGAACGGCAGGGTCATCGCGATCCGCGATCCCCTCACCGGGCTGCCGTTCCCCGGCAACGTCGTCCCCGCCAACCGCATCAACCCCAACGGCCTGGCGCTGCTGAACATGCTCCCGCTGCCCAACGTGACGGGCAACCTCGGCCATAACTTCCAGAGGCAGGAGACCGCGGAGAACCCGAAGCTGAACAACATCCTCAGGATCGACTGGCGGCCGTCGGAAAAGGACAGCTTCTACGCCACCGTGAAGGACTGGTACTCGGACCAGCGGGGAAGCGAGATCACCGCCGGCCCGGCCAAGTGGGGCTGGTTCAACACCCACTACCTGAACACCGACCGGACCTTCTCGCTCAACCACACCCACATCTTCAGCTCCAACCTGATCAACGACGCGGCGGCCGGCGTCCGCAAGCAGACGGAGCAGTTCCAGCCGGTCACCGACGAGGACTGGGCCCGCCTGCGCCGGGCGGACAACGGCTTCACGCTCGGCCAGCTCTTCCCCGAAGTGAACCTGGTCGGGGCGCTGCCCAAGGCGACGTTCAACGTCCCGATTGCCGGCGGCGTGACGCAACCGAACCTGACCTTCGAGAACCGCCTGGTCGGGGACGGCGGCGCGGGCTGGGTGTACTCGTTCCGTGACAACCTCACCTGGATCAAGGGCAGCCACACGTTCAAGGGCGGTGTCTATCTGGAGCTGCTCAAGAACACCGAGGGCGCGGGCGGAGTCGGCGCCGGGCCCTGGGCCGGGCAGTTCAACTTCAATGCCGACACCAACAACCCGCTCGACACCCGCTACGCCTTCTCGAACGCTCTCCTGGGCATCTTCCGCGACTACACCGAGGTGTCCGCGCTCCCGGAGGTGGACGCGAAGCGCTACTTCGCCGAGTGGTACGTCCAGGACACCTGGAAGGCGTCACGCAAGCTCACGCTCGACTTCGGCGTCCGCTTCCTCTGGTACAAGCCCTGGCAGACCACCCTCCCGGGAGCGACGTTCGTGCCGGAGCTGTACGACCCGGCCCGGGCGCCGCGCCTGTACCAGCCGGCGCGGATCAACAACCAGAACGTGGCGCTCGACCCGGTCACCGGGCAGGTCCTGCCCAACGTCTTCGTGGGGAGCTTCGTCCCCGGCACCGGGGACCCGACGAACGGGATGGTGAGCAACGAAGACCCCAACTACCCCGAGGGCTTCCGCGACAACCAGGGCATCCACCCCGAGCCCCGGCTGGGCATGGCCTACGACCTCACCGGTGACGGCAAGACCGCCATCCACGCCAGCGTCGGGCTGTACCACAACGCCCACATCACCGCCCGGAGCATGGACCAGTCGGCGAACAACCCGCCCGCGGTGTTCACGCCCATCGTCTACTTCGGCACCATGGACACGCTGCTCGGCTCGGCAGGCGCGCTCCGGCCGAGCAACGTCTTCTCCCTCGAGCGCGACGCCCAGACGCCGAGCAGCTACAACTGGAGCTTCGGTGTCCAGCGGGACATCGGGTGGGGGACGGTGGTCGACGTGACCTACGTGGGGAACGTGACCCGCCACCTGGAGCTGGCGACGAACATCAACGTCGTCCCGGACGGGGCCAAGTTCGTCGACGTGAACCCGCAGAACGCGAACCCCCAGAGCCCCGCCAACGCGAAGCCGGACACGTTCCTCCGCCCCTTCCTGGGCTACGAGAACGTCACGCTGCGCAGCCACCACGGCACGTCCAACTACAACGGCCTCCAGGTCCAGCTCAACCGGCGCTACATCCGCGGTTTCCAGTTCGCGGTGGCCTACACCTTCGCGAAGGCCCTGGGGGTCGCCGACGACGACGAGCAACAGATCAGCGCGGTGCGCCCGCTGAAGGAATGGCACTACGCGCCTCTGGCCGGGACCCAGACCCACAACCTGGTGATCAACTACACCTGGGACCTGCCCAAGGCGAGCGGCCTGCTGGGTGACAACACGTTCGTCAGGTTCCTCCTCGACAACTGGCAGCTCTCGGGCGAGAACGCCTTCGCCAGCGGCGACTGGACGCCGGTCTTCATGACGACCACCAACAACTTCGACTTCACCGGAGGCACGGGCGGCAACGGCGGCGACGTCGGCGGCGGCGTCCGGGTCGTCCGTCCCGTGGTCGTGGGCAGCCCGGAGAAAGGCGGCAACATCACGCCGGGCGAGTCGGGCTCCTGGGTCGACCCGGCGGCGTTCGCCCGCCCGTCGGGCCGCGGTGACATCGGCAACGCCGGCCGTTATCTGTTCCAGGGGCCAGGGATCAACAACTGGAACCTGTCGCTGTTCAAGAACTTCCCCCTCGGCAACGGCCGGCGGCGCATCCAGTTCCGTGTCGAGGCCTACAACCTGCTGAACCACACTCAGTTCGGGGGCAACACCGTCAACGCCGGCACTGGCGGTCAAGGGGTCGACAACACGCTGCGCTTCGACCCTCAGGGCACCCAGGTGAACGCCAACTTCGGGAAGGCCACGGTGGCGCGCAACGCGCGGATCATCCAGGGCTCGCTGCGGTTCAGCTTCTAGCACGATCACGAAGGGAAACGGCGAGGGGTGCCGAAGTTTGCCCCTCGCCGTTCGTTGTGCAGGACCGGTCCGGCGACTCTCGCGCCGGCGACTCCCGCCGATCCGTAGCGCGGGAGTCGCCGGAACGCTT